>ERZ1034998.173-NODE-173-length-43697-cov-43.073874_pt1 | contig 43697 bp, 42 predicted proteins | sample MGYA00520621_ERZ1034998 | MGnify/ENA primary metagenome ERZ1034998 (study PRJEB33766, sample SAMN09781748) | gut metagenome | biome: gut microbiome | host: Homo sapiens | place: Madagascar | study: EMG produced TPA metagenomics assembly of the PRJNA485056 data... | reverse complement strand
GAAATGCAGTTGCTTTAATGCCTTTTACCTTTTTCTTACCAATATTATTAAAAAAACAAAAGAAATTTAAAAACTTTTTAGTAACTATGATTTGCATAGTTATAGGTATTGAACTGTTGCAATTTATTACAATGTCTGGTTGTTGCGATATTGATGATGTGATTTTAAATGTAGTAGGTGCGTTAGTTATGTTTGGTATATTGCGAATAAAATCAATCAACCAATTAATAAGAAACATATTTCTTTTAGAAAAAAATAAAATTGATTATAAAGATTTAGTAAAAAAGATTATTATTATTTTAATACCAATTATCTGTATTATTGGGGTTGTTTTTATAAGTGAAAATAAGTATATAGATAAAAATAGTCAAACTTTTACACACTTAAAGATAATAGATAAAACAAAAGAAGAAAATATTGCTTGTAATACTGCATTAGAACAATTTTATGAAGATAAAGAATATATATATTATTTTCCTTGCGAAAAAAGTAAATATGTAATAGTTATATATTCTAATGGTTATCAAGAAACTGTAAAATCATCTTTAGAATATGGAGATATAACTATTGAGGATTTAGAAAGAAATAATATAGAATTTATCAAACAGAAAAAAGATATGAATAACTGATAAATACCAATTGTTGCTATCCATAAAGCAGATATTTGAATAACAAAAAACATCGTAGAAATACGGTGTTTTTTGTTGCTCCAAACCCTACAATTTCATACATAACCACAGGTTAGTACAAAATACCTTGTGTGATTTTTTGAAAGGCTTAGAAAGGCAATTTTGCCCTATTTTCGCCCCGAAAAATGACAGAAACAAGGCTCTGAGTATCTTTCCTGTGGTTTTTTTATTTTCAGACGGAAAGGAGGATTGATATGCCGAGAATGAGCAAGAAACGGAAACAAGAGTGGGCATTGTTTCTGAACGAAAGAAATCGCATTACCTACAACGAACTTTGCAGAAAATGCAGTAATGACTGCAAGCAGAGTTTCCGCTGTATTGTGGTGCTTTGCCCTAAGTATTTATCGAAAAGGAGAACGAAGAAAGATGAAGCAGATGGAAAATGAAATGAATGTAAATGTACCTCTTGAAGTTATCAAGGCAAGTGAGATTGAGCCGAGAGAAGTGAAATGGCTGTGGTATCCGTATATTCCGTTCGGCAAGGTTACGCTGTTGCAGGGAGATCCCGGCGATGGAAAAAGCAAGTTGATGCTTTCCATTGCCGCCCTGCTCTCTAAGGGAGAGTTTCTCCCCTTTACCGATGAAGAAACAGAGCCTATGACTATCATCTATCAGACAACGGAAGATGACGCAGATGATACGGTAGTACCCCGATTTAATTCTGCCGGTGGGAACGGAGAAAATCTTATCTTCATCAAGGAAGATGAAAAGTCTTTATCCTTTGGGGATAACCGTATTGCTGAAGCAATCGAAAAGTATCACGCAAAACTTTTAATTCTTGACCCGATGAGCTCTTATATCGGAGAGAATTGCTCAATGAACAATGCCAACGAAACAAGGGCAGAGTTTAATCACTTGATTGCAGTTGCAAAAAATACAGGCTGTGCCATTGTGATTATCGCTCATATGAACAAGATGAGAGATACCAACCCTCTTTATCGTACCAACGGTTCGATTGATATTGCGGGTGCTGCAAGAAGTATTCTTGCAATCACACGCACACCGAACAAAGAAGCACCGGCGGAAAGATATATGGTTCAAGTGAAATCCAACCTTGCCCCGACAGGCTCTGCAATTCTCTTTGAGGTTGCAGAAAAGGGAGTGGACTTTATCTCTGAAATGGAAATGACAGCAGAAGAAGCGTTCCAATCCCTCGCACCCAAAATGGGCAGACCGAACGAAAAGGAAATCAAGGCGAAAGAATTTCTTTTGGAAATGCTGAAAGACGGAGAAATGCTTTCTTCGGATTGCGAAGAAAGACTTGAAGCCGCAGGGTTCAAGAAATCGACCATCAAAAAGGCAAAGAAGAAAGCAGGCGTTATCTCACGAAAACGAGGCTTTCTGTGGTACTGGTCTTTGCCGATGGGCGATATACCGAGAGAATAAAAGCAGGCTGTCTGATGGGAGGACAGTCTGTTTTTATGATTGAGGTATCAAAAGGAGGTCAAGGGGGAACTCCCTTGCCCACGACATCTTTGCAGACGAAGTCTGAAAGTGTCATAGTGGGTTACACACATTCAGAGAATGTTGTGTAATGGCTTCGCCCTGTCTGGAAAGGAGAGCAAAATGGCAAAAAACAATAAGGCGGATATGAGTTGTGCAAGGGTAAAAAAGTACACCGCTTCTGATGTGAGTAAGGCAGAAAGGCACAACGAACGCAAGAATGAAACTTATGAAAATATGAATGTGATTGCGGAGCGAATACCCTTTAATGTGCATTTCAAAAAGCCGACTGCCCCGACTTATATGGAACAGTTAAAACAGATGGAAACAGACGGTCAGGTGTCGCTTCGTGGGTTGAGGAAAGACGCAACGCTGTTTGATGAGATTGTGATTGATGTGAACACGATGTACTTCGAGCGTAACGGTGGTTACGAATACGCAAAGCAATTTTATGAAGAAGCCTATCATTTCATCGAAGAAAAATTCGGTGCTGACAATGTCATATCGGCAGTAATGCACGCTGATGAAATCAATGTAGCAGCAACCGAAGAACTTGGAAAAGAGGTTTATCATTATCATCTTCACGCTATGGTTCTGCCTGTGGTGGAGAAAGAAATCCTATGGAGTAAGCGTTGCAAAGACCCCGAACTGCGAGGAACGGTCAAGGAAGTTGTTAATCAGATAAGCCATTCAAAAAAATGGAAATCTGATATTTCACTGACCGATGAAAAAGGAAATCCGTTGCTAAGAAAGAACGGGAAACCGATGTTCCGAGCTTCGTACAGCATATTACAAGATGAATTGTTTAACTATATGACGGAACAAGGGTTCAAAGGCTTTCAGCGTGGTGAATACGGAAGTACAGCAGAGCATTTAACTTCACTGCAATATCAAATCAAACAGGATAAAGAGCGATTGGAGAAGTTGCAGAAGCGTATTCAAAAGGAACAGGTTAAGTATGAGCCTGCCCGTCATATTTCCAAAACCTTAAACGAGATTGACAGTATGGGACAGAAAACATTCACAGGCAAAATGGCAATTTCCCAAAAGGACTATTCTGAGCTGACTGCCCTTGCCAAAGAGGGTATCACAAGTCGTGCGGAAATCAAAAAATTTGAGCAGAGTGCAAATTTTTACCGACAGAGGTATATGGACAGTGCAAACGCATTGGAACGAATGAAAACCAAATACAACGAACTGAAAGAAAAGTGCATACCTTTTCTTGAAGCGTTGGAACATTTCCCCGAAGTTGCCAAACTTTTTACCGAAAAAGTGAAGCAACTTTTTTCTTTTAAGGAAGCACAGGAACGAGCCGAAAAAGAAGCAAGGGAAAAAGAAAGACAAGAGCGTATCAAGGCACGAAGAAACAAGCGTGGTATGGAAAGATAACCTTTTCCATTATACCCACAACTTAATGACTTCTTGATATGTTCTGATGAAACAGGTGTATTTGTGGGGTGTTCCAAACGGAATGCTCCACAATCAATTTATGAAAAGGAGAAAATGATTATATGAAAGAGAATACTTTATCTTATACAACACGAATAGGCAAAACAACTTTTATTGTAAATGTGAAACAGTCGGAAAGTGCGAAGAAGCCGTTGAATACGGTGTTTCAAGAGATATGCAGACACGAGATGTTAGGAGATTTTTCAGCGGATAAATATTTGAATTTAGAAAACTTACAAAAATCATCTTGACAAACTCGTTCCCGAAGGAACCGGATACCGTGCAAAGACAAGATTTGCGAAGTTTTTCAATCTGCCGGAGCTGATTGCACTTTTCAAAGAGAGTGCGGACATTCAGACACCGGATATGTTAAAACTTCCTGTGCCGGAAGCAGAATATGAAAATGTGGTTCTAAAGCCGAGCGAGTTCCAGAAAGACATGGTAGCGTCTCTAGCGGAACGTGCCGAAGCAGTCCGGGACAGGCAGGTACAGCCTTACGAGGACAACATGCTAAAGATTACGAACGATGGGCGAAAACTGGCACTTGACCAAAGGCTGCTCAATGATATGCTGCCGGATGAGGAAAATTCCAAAGCGGCGACCTGTGTGGAGAAAGCCTATGAGATATGGGAGAATACCAAAGAGCAGAAGTCAGCACAGTTGATTTTCTGTGATCTATCGACACCGAAGGGCGATGGTACTTTCAATGTGTATGAGGATATAAAAAATAAGCTCATGGAAAAAGGAGTGCCGGAGAATGAGATAGCATTTATCCATGATGCCAATACAGAACTCAGAAAAGCGGAGCTGTTTGCAAAAGTAAGAAGCGGACAGGTTCGTTTTTTATTAGGTTCCACCGCCAAAATGGGAGCCGGTACGAATGTGCAGGACAGACTGATTGCATTGCATCATCTGGATGTGCCTTGGCGTCCTTCTGATATTGAACAGCAGGAGGGAAGAATCTTACGACAGGGCAACCAGAATGATAAGGTCAAGATATTTCGTTATGTTACGGAAGGTACGTTTGACAGTTACTCGTGGCAGCTCATAGAGAATAAACAGAAATTCATCGGACAGATTATGACCAGTAAATCGCCGGTGCGAAGCTGTGAGGATGTGGATGAAGCGGCACTTTCCTATGCGGAGGTCAAGGCACTTGCCACAGGAAATCCCTACATAAAGGAAAAGATGGATCTCGATATTCAGGTATCGAAGCTGAAACTGATGAAGGCAAACCATACCAGTCAGAAGTACAGGCTGGAGGATAACATCACACAGCATTATCCGCACCAGATAGCCATTTTCCAGGAGCGTATCGAAGGCTTTACCGCTGATATGGAAAAATATGCGAAAAATAAGCCGGAGGATAAGGAACAATTTTTCATGCAGGTGGGAGGAAAGCCATACACCGATAAAAAGGAAGCCGGAACTGCAATCATTGCCATGTGTAAGGAAATCAAAGGGATCAATGCCAGTGCGGATGTGGGTGAATATCTTGGCTTTAAGCTGAATGTAACCTTTGATCCTTTTAACAATAAGTTTGTGATGAATGTCAAGGGAGCCATGAGCCACCCGATGGAGGTCGGCTCTGACCCGATTGGAAATATCACAAGAATCAACAATGTACTGGAAGCCATGCCGGCACAGCTTGAGGAAGCACAGACGAAGCTATCCAATGTGGAACATCAGCTTGAAACAGCAAAAGCAGAAGTAGACAAGCCGTTTCCGCAGGAAGCGGAGCTTTCCGAGAAACTGGAACGTCTTGCAGAACTTAATGCCTTGCTTAACATGGATGAAAAGGGCGATGATGCGATTGGCATGGATGACGAAGCCACGGAACCGGAAAAACCACAGGAAGATGTGAAATCGGTGAATGAAAAAGGGGATGAGGTTGCGGATATGCCAGCAAGGCAGAGTAATCTTGGAAAAACGGTTACGGATAATAAGCTGTCAGACCGACCAGCAGAACGGACTTCATTGCAAGAAAGGCTCGCAGCAATGAAGGCAAGAGTGTCTGGGACACCTGCAGGAAGGGATGCAGTAGATAAGGCAAAGGGGAAAGATCAGATTTTATAAAAAAAGTTTTATTCCCAACTTTATTCCCAACCTGTCAGCACTGTTTGGGTTGGGAATAAAAGCAGGATTATTATTATGACAGGGAAGCAAAGCGGATTGCGGTACAGGAAAACATGAGTGAGAGCCAGACCTTAAAGACCATGATCCATGAGGAGGCTCATTCTAAGCTGCACAGCAAGGAAGTGGAGCAGGATGAGCAGAAGAAAAAAGACCGCAATACCAAAGAGGTGGAAGCAGAGAGTGTGGCATACACCGTTTGTCAGCATTTTGGTATAGATACCTCTGATTATTCTTTTGGGTATATTGCAGGTTGGAGCAGCGGAAGAGATGCCAAAGAACTTAGATCTTCCATGGATACGATACGGAGGACAGCTTCGGAGTTGATTACCGGGATAGAGGAACAATTACAGGAATTACAAAGGAACAGGCAAGTATCACAGGAACAGATAAAAATATTGACAGTCTGCAAGGTACGATAAGTGTCTTGTAGACTGTTGAATCAAAATCGATAAGTGTATAATAGATGTATAATAGATTTTAATATGCTATATATAAAGCATTTTCATTAATATGCCGATATAGTTTGTGCAAGGATGGCATTGTATTTCAAAGGATTGAATTTGAGGTGCAGTGCCTTTTATTATTCCGTTCGGACCTTTCTGGAGAACGGTGCGGTTGTGACTGACAGAGCAACTGCGGAAAGGAGTAAAAATGAACATAGGAGCAGTAGGATACAGTACCGATTATTATCGTGCTGGCTATCGTAAGAACAGTTCAAACGATTCAGTTTCAAAGTTTACAACAATGGGTTCTGCAACACAAGAGACTACATCGTCTAACAATGGAAAAACAATTGGTGTTACAACAGCAGGGAATACAGGATTGTTAGCAAAATATGCTGACTCTTCCACACCAGCTGAACCAATAATTAAAGTTGGCGATTATGAGGTTCGTGTTAATGATGTAGATCCAAATAATGCGACAGAGTTAGAAATGTTTGCTCTGATGTCTTATATGGAAGATGTGGGTATGATTGAAAAACATGGTATGGCTTCCTATTCAAAGATGAAGGCATATGCATCGCAGTCAGAATATGATGGAGTTTGTTCTGGCATTTATGATGAACAGGCTTTCTGGGATAAAAAACAGAACTGGTTTGCAATTATTGATAATGCAAAACAGACATTTTCCAGTATGACAGAGACATATTCGCAATCAGTGGAATGTGGAAAGCTTTTATCATATTTTGAAAAGTGGAACACACAGGTAAGCAGCAGAGATTTATTTCGTGAAGCAGTTCAGAAATTTCATGATGACAATCAACTGACCGCACAGGAACTCAAAGAAGAAAAAGACTGGCGTGAAATGACAGATGAAGAATGGGATAAAATGCTTGAGGGTGTAGATGAATATATCGACGCATTTAAGGAACGTCTAAGACAGCTGAAAGAAATGCAAGATGAAGCCGCTCAGAAAGCAGCTTTAGAGGCTGATTCAGACATGAGCGCAACTGCGGCTTCGGCGGTAGCGTTTAGTGCAGCTGCAAATGGTTTAGGGACTACATCTGAAGCTGATAGGCTGTAGATTTTGGATAAGGTAAGGTACTAGAAATGGATTTATCAAATAGCATTAATAGGGTGATAGTATCTATCAATTCTAATAAAAGTATTTCAAAAAGTGATGATAAAAACAAGTGGAAACTAACGGATTCAATAAAAGAGAAAATAACAGAATTGGCTAAGAAAGATGCGAAAAACAACATATATATGGGAAATGAGTTTATGAACTTGCGGAAAGCAGAGGTTGCTAAAGTGGCACCAAATCGGGCGGCACTGATAGGTAAGTTCAACCAATCAATGAATTCTGGAAATATGGGTGACATGAAAGAAATACAAGAGGCAGACAAAAGATGGCTGTGTATTTTATTTGGGATACCATATGAGGCTGAATATCAGGGAGAGGGAACTGGTTCTGCGATTCATATATATAATGAAGGAGGGGAAGAAGTTCTTACATATACTCAAGGAGTAGGGTGGCATGAGAAAGAGACAAAAGCAGAAACAAGTGTACATTCAGCGTTAAAATCAGTATATTATGAGGCATACCATGATGCAAGAAAGGCACTGAACACTGGAACAAATGTGGAAATCACAAATGAAAATGTTGTGGTGCAAAGTAATTTCGATATGAAAGCATAAAACAATCAACAGGAAAATTTCAATGAGCTTTTCATGTAGAATTTTGTTATCAGATTGGAAGTGATTGTATGGGAAAATGCTAGTTCTGACATTTGAGGATAATGAGGATGCTATGATGAACCGCATACTATCGTTTATAAATACCAGAGATGAAATACCGAGTTTGAAATCTTGAAGTTTCTTGCAAAGCATCAAGGAATAGTTTTCAGCAAGAAGCAGATTTATGATATTGTCTGGAAGGAATCCTATTCCGGCGATTACAACATTGTCATGAGCCATATCCGGAATATTCGGGAGAAGATAGAGGATAACCCAAGCAAGCCAATCTATATACAGACTGTTTGGGGAGTCGGCTACCGGTTCAATAAAAATTTAATAGCATAGAAACAGACAATTAAGAAACAAAATCTTGGTTGTCTTTTTTATTTGCAAAAAACATTTACAGAGACAGGAGCAGAAAGGAGACAGGAGTACATTGCAGAAATCAAAACGAATCAGGGCAGTAATAATAAAGATATAAGTGAATATCGTAATTGTGTAAGGGCAGTCAATAATGGCTGCCTTTTTCATGCAAAAAATAAGCAGATGGAGGAAATACAATGGCAGACGCTAAAACAGAAAAACAGAAAGTACATGAAATAACGGAGAAGCTGGAGCAGGGTATCAAGGAGCTTTTTGAAAGCAAGAAGTACAAGACTTATCTGAATACCATGTCAAAATTTCATAATTACAGCTTTAACAATACCATGTTAATTGCAATGCAAAAACCTGACGCTACGTTAGTGGCCGGATTCAAGGCTTGGCAGAAAAATTTCGACAGGCACGTTAAGAAAGGGGAAAAGGGTATCCGTATCCTTGCCCCGGCACCCTATAAAATCAAAGAGGAGAGAGATAAGATTGATCCAGTGACACAGGAGCTTTTACTTGATAAGGATGGAAAACCGCAGAAAGAGGAAGTTGAGATAACAATTCCGGCATTCCGGGCAGTATCTGTTTTTGATGTGGCACAGACAGACGGAAAGCCGATACCGGAACTTGCGGCAAAGGAGCTTCTTTCAGATGTGGAAGGGTATCAAGATATGATTCGTGCAGTAGAAGCCATTTCACCAGTACCGATTGAACTGGAGGAGATAGCCGGAGATTCCAAAGGCTATTATGACAGGGAAGCAAAGCGGATTGCGGTACAGGAAAACATGAGCGAGAGCCAGACATTAAAGACCATGATCCATGAGGTGGCTCATTCTAAGCTGCACAGTAAGGAAGTGGAGCAGGATGAGCAAATGCGAAAAGACCGCAATACCAAAGAGGTGGAAGCAGAGAGTGTGGCATACACCGTTTGTCAGCATTTTGGTATAGATACCTCTGATTATTCTTTTGGGTATATTGCAGGTTGGAGCAGCGGAAGAGATGCCAAAGAACTTAGATCTTCCATGGATACGATACGGAGGACAGCTTCGGAGTTGATTACCGGGATAGAGGAACAATTACAGGAATTACAAAGGAACAGGGAAGTATCACAGGAACAGACAAAGGAAAGTATTCTCCTCATACAGAATACTGACCTTTCAGAGTTCAGTCTGCTTGATGTATATGGCATGGACAGACCGGAACTGATGCAGGCATTGTCAGAAATGACAGACGATGACAAATTGAGCATACAGGCATATTTGGAAAGCAGGGGTGCATGGACAACGGAAATCGGCAATCAGGATTCCAGAGAGTACGGAGAGTATCATCTGGATGTGCGTTATAACACAGATACAGATGAGCTGATTGATATGAAGGAGAGAAAAGCGGTCTATGATAAGGCAATGGAGCCGATCAATGCCGATGATGTGGTTGTTAAGTTCGCTTCCATTTTTGAAAGCGAATGGGAGGTTTTGAAAATCACAAATATGTTAAGGGATGATGTCGGAAAAATGCTCAAAGATATGGCTTCTCTTGATGAAAAGGAATGGGATGGCAATTACCTTTCATATATGGAAAAACAGGGAGCGGAAATCACGTTACTTGCGTCCAGTAGTAAGGAATTAAATGGAAATATGCCGGACTTTTGGGATTATGAATACGATTTTGATGCAGGTCTGACGGATGCGGAGGAATTGTCTGTCATACAACAGGCAGAGCATATCATTAACCGGTTGGAGCACGGACAGCCTGCCTTTTCCGATGATGAAAGAAACCTGATTGTAAATTATGCTTATAAGCTGAGTAATGTGGAGAAAACAAGGGAGCTTGCAGAACATATCTATGCACAGGAAGTGGATGGAAATCAGGATGTTGCATTAGCAATGGTTGATGCACAGGCAGAAATCGACGCACTTCCGGATAGCATGGTCAGCATATCCGAAATGCAGGAATATGGCTATACGTGGAATGAAATGCTTCCGTTGACGCAGGAGAGAGCATTGGAACTGTTCGATGGTGACTTGCCTGTGTATCTTCTGCATACGGATGGTTCAGAGACTACCGTATCCGACAGAAAACAGATTGTGGAACATGACGGGATGTGCGGAATAGAAAAAGGGGACTGGCAGAATGAACGGAAACTTCGCATGATGCAGGAAGAATTATCAGAGAGTGATTCCAACAGGGAAGCACAGCTTTTGTATGGAAATACCGATAAATATGGAATTTTCCAGTTAAAGGATGATCCGGAACTGGATAAGTTCCGTTTTGAGGGAACGGAAAGCCTGAAGCGTATGGGAATAACCAAAGACAATTTTGATGCGGTATTGCCGGAAAATTATAAACTGGTGTATTTGGGCGAATTGTCAGAATTGCAGGGACAGACGCAATCGGAAACACTGGAAGCAATCTATACAAAGTTCAATATTGACCATCCGGCAGATTACAAGGCACATTCCCTGTCGGTCAGCGATATTGTGGTATTACATGAGAACGGGGAAAACACCGCACACTTTGTAGATTCTTTTGGATTTACAGAACTGCCGAAGTTCATGCTGACACTGGAGGGCAAGGAAAATGAGATAGAGACGGAGCTTGCGGTACATATCGCAGACCGTTATATCCTTATGCATGAATGTGATGAGGGATACGATTACTCCATTCTGAATGAACAGTATCACTTGCTAGATGGCGGTGTTTATGACAATCCGGATATTACGATTCAAAGAGCAATGGATATGGTAATTGCAGATCTGAAAGAACCACGCTTTTCATCAGTCACAGAGCAGTATTATCGTGACGAATATTTGCAGGGCGAAGTGTATGCAGGTTCCGAAGCAGAGATTGTTGATTTTGTGGAACTTTCGGAGAAAGCCGAGGAAGTGGAACAGGCAGATTTAGAAGCAAAGCAGGCAGAATTTAGAGAGAACAATCCGGATGTGGTTGCAGATTTCCGGGCAAAGACAGAAGAATTGTTTCATAGTCTGGACGGACAGAGCGCGGACGATATAGAAAAGACGGTATATGCCTATGTACAGTCGCAGATAGACGAGTACGGTCTGGATGCAGAGATTGTGGATGTGGTAGTAGCCGGAAGCCGTTGCAGGGGTATCGAGCAGGAAAATTCGGATTTGGATGTGGTTGTGGAATACACCGGTTCCACCAGAGAAGATGATCTTTTCAATATGCTTCATGAGGACAGCATTTACATCGCAGGTATTCAGGTAGATATTAACTCGATTACAGAGGGCAAAACCGGAACGCTGGAGACATATTTGCCGGAGGTGGAAACCTACCTGCAGGAGAAGGCACAGCAGGAGCAGATCAACAATCAGCTTGTCACGCAGGGGAGAGAATTGGTGCAGGAACAAAACGCACCTGTATCAGAAGAAAAAGTGTTTTCTGAACTGGAAAAAGAGCCTGTGATTGAACCAGAGACAGTCCATATTACATTTACGGTTGCTGAGTGTGGAGAATTTCACAATATGGGCGAATACCATGAGGGCATTGAAACGATAGAGGAAGCTATGAAACTCTATAATGCCATTGATCCGTCCCGGATGCATGGGATTCCTTCGATTGGTGTTAATATGCACATCGAGGGGACTGAAGAATGGGAAGATGAGCAGGCAGACATTGTAAGCGGCAAGAGAATTGATGTTGATTTCCTGAATTATACACCGGAGCTTCGTGATACACCAAAGGTGCAGGACGCAATTAAAAAGCTGATTGCGGCATATCCGGAGAAAGATGTGATTGAAATGGAGACAAAAGAGCAGAAGATACAGACACTTGCGGCAGAGCTTGACCAGTTATCCTATGATATTGACACTTTTGAATACAGAGATTCGGTGCCGGACAGGGAAGCACAGGTTCAGATGATTGCAAATGATATAAGAAGTGGCAATGTAAAGCCATTACAAATTTTTTTGCAGACATCTATTGATGAGGGGATAGATGCAGACAGCGAAAGACAGGCAAAGGAATTGCTTGCAAAGCTGGCAGAATATAAGCCACTTGCCAAAATCGAGGAGATTGAGGAACAGAATTACAACATGATTGATGACAGGCTCAACAATGGCGTGGAGAAATTCAATCGTGAGGAAGAAAAGAAAGAACAGCAGGAAAAGCCGCAGGCACGTTCTTTCCTAAAAGAGCGACTTGCAGCCAAACAGAAGGAAGTGGCACAGGGAAACAATAAGGATACGAAGGAACTGGAAAAATCAAAAAATTCACATAGGGAGATGTAGGATGATGAATAAATTCACAGTAGAAGAAATCAATTTCATGTGTGTTTTTGAGACACAGAACAGAATGAAGATGATGGAAAAAATCAGACGGATAATGCCGTACATAAAGGACAGCGATATGGAAGATCTTTCTAGGCAGGTGTTGAGAAAGTTGGATGGCATGACAGATAAGGAATTTGCGGAAAATTCATTAGAAGCGGTAGAAGAATAGCGGTATCGAGTGGGTAGTCAGTTGCAATGGCTGGCTACCTGCTTTTTTAATTTGGCAAATTTTTGACATGTAAAATTGATTGAGAAAAATCATGGGGTAAGGTATAATTTCGGTATGAGTCATGAGATCAGATGAAAAATGAATGTTTCTATTTTAGAAAATACCTGACAATTATAGACAGTTTGGAGGTTCTAGTGTGAAAAATGAAAAATTAGAAATAATAGAAAGTAACGAATTTCAAAATTTATTTGATAAATCAAAAAAGCTGATTGACAGTGCCAGAAGCAATATGGGACAAATGGCAAATGCAATTACCGTTCTTACCAGTTTTCTGCTTGGAAGATATATTATCGAGCAGGAACAGCAGGGTTCAGAAAGAGCAAAATATGGAGCAAAAGTCTTGGATTCTTTGTCATCATATCTGACAGAAGAATATGGCAGAGGTTTTTCAAGAAGCAATGTTGCTGGAATGCGTCAATTTTACATGGCTTACAAAGACAGAGAGAATGAAATTATCCAATCGGGAATTGGACAATTTGAACAGGCTTTTGGAATTGTCCAATCAGGAATTGGACAATTAGAGACGGCATATAAAAAAATGCCATTTAAGTTGAGCTGGACGCATTATCAGATTCTTATGCGTATAGAAGATAAGGATGAAAGAGATTTCTATGAGAAGGAAGCAATACGGTCTAACTGGAATGTAAGTACCCTGAAAAGACAATTCCATTCCAGTTTATATGAAAGACTTGCACTGAGCAGGGATAAAAATGATGTGATGCGTTTGGCAAATGAAGGAGCTATTCCGCAGAAACCGGAAGATATTTTACATACGCCATATGTATTGGAATTTGCAGGACTGGAGGATAAAGCATCATACCATGAAAGTGATTTGGAATCAGCCGTAATAGGAAAAATGCAGAAATTCCTTCTTGAATTAGGAAAAGGCTTTCTCTTTGAACAGCGGCAAAAGAGATTTACATTTAATGACAAAAATTTTTATGTTGATCTGGTTCTGTATAACAGGCTTTTAAGGTGTTATGTTTTGATTGATTTTAAGATTGATGAGCTTACACATCAGGATTTAGGACAGATGCAGATGTATGTAAATTATTATGATCGCTATGAAAAAATTGAGGGAGAAAATCCAACAATAGGTATTTTACTCTGCAAGCAAAGTGATGAGGCTCTGGTAGATTTGACACTTCCGGAAAATGCTAATATTTATGCAAAAGAGTATAAATTATATTTGCCGGATAAGAAACTGTTACAGAAAAAATTAAAAGAATGGTTAGATGAAGAACAAAATTGATTCAGAGGGGAGAGTGCTATCTATGGGATAGGATTCTCCCCCATTTTTATAAGCTGTGATTTCTGTTTTTGGTCTGTTGTGCCTGCACCGGATCGGGCTGTGTCTGACCGAGGTATTGATTCAGATTTTCCAGTTTTCGGTTTAATGATTGAACATCTTTTTCACATTTCTTGTAGGTGGAAGTCAGTTCATTTTTCTGTTTCATCAGTTCCTGATATTCCGCTTTTAGCTTATCAACATTCAATCCTTTTAAGTTTATCCCAGTCTGCTCAAGTACACGTCGTGCACCGCCATATAGAATGAGCTGGCTTTCGTATCGGCGGAAATATGCGTCTGGATTCTTTGACTTTTTGTAGGCGATGTGATAGGAGCGGTTGGTTTTGTACTGCTCGGCATATTTGATGATTTCTGCAAGGTCTTTTATGTGGTGTTCCAGTTTCACAACGCTCTGCTTGGCAGATTTTCCGGCTTCGGTTATCACAGTAATCTGATGCTTCAGATCGGAGAGAGAACCAACTTCATTATAGCTTTGTGTAGCAATCTTCAAATTCTCGATAGTTGCCCATTGTTGGAGTCCGGGACTGTTTTGAAATTTTTCATCCGAGGTATCAATGAGCCTGCGGGCAGAGTAGTCTTTTTTCGGAATAACAGATTTTCGCTCACGCTTCATTTCGATGCGTTCTCGGATACGTTCCTTTGTGTATTCCTTACCAAGCGATTTAGTACTGCCACGGACAAAACGTTCTTTATCCAGAGGACGGAAAGAGATGTATTTGGCAGCACCTTCTTCAAAAGCTTCCCCTTTAATTTCATATCCTTTGGCTCTCATTAAAAGAAAAAAATCTTCGTATGTGGAAGCTGACTTGATGCAAAAATTGATGTCCCTTCTAAGCTGGGTTTTCCAAGTAGAGCCATTCTGATCAGACTGCCATTCTTTGTATTTTTTACCACGTTCACCACCCGGAATGATGATGGAAAGGTTATGCGCTTTGCATAGTTCATCACTTAGTTTCCGTATGTGGTAATACGACTGTTTGCAGTCGTGATATTTGTTATGCTCGATGTTATCAGCAGCACAAAATATGATGTGATTATGAATATGTCCTTTATCAATGTGTGTGGTGAGAACATACGAATATTTCCCTTCTAAAACCTTGTCAGCAAGTTCTTTTCCAATGCGGTGAGCTTCCTCATAACTGACTTCTCCCGGAGCAAAAGCCTGTATCAGATGATAGGCTTTGTTAGGACTGTTCTCTCTGCAATGGTCAAGGGTGTACTTAAAGTCAATCGCTGCTGTTTCTGGCGCACACGCAAAAGATGAAACATAGATTTGCTCATCTGTTTTGTCGGGATTGCAGATGTAATCTATTGCTTTATCAACGGTTGCTTTGATAGCATGGATTTTTGTGTATGCCATACTTTATTCATCAACTCCTTTACTTCATTCATATCGTCCTGATAGATGTTTCCGGTACTGTTTACTCGCTTTGCAATTTGATTCAGACTTGAACTGATTCGTCCAAGCTCTGTATTATAATTTCGCAGATAACTGTAATCGACATCATACACATATCCATATAAAATCAGTTTGCGTAAAAAGGCTGACATGCTTTTCATGCCGGATGCTTTGAACTTGGTATTGAGAATGTATTGCTCATCATCACTGAGATAAAATTGCACCGGATTGGTGCGGTTTCGGTTTGCCATTGTGCCACGTCCTTTCTAAATTTGGGTACAAAAAAACTGCTGTAAAATGTTCGATTTTTACAACAGCCTGCTTCGTGTTTTATTCAATTTTGGGTGTAATTACACATAGCAAATTGTAGCAAAAACGGCAGGAAAGGTCAATGCATTTCGACGGTAAAATGAAGAATAACCGAAGAAAAATCGAGAGAGGGTTAGGGATACTTCCCTATGGAAATTCAACCATACAGACGATAGGAAAGTGTAGGGAATTTCGCCTGTGTCATGACACAGGCAGTGCTTGCTAAGTAAGTTATTTGACATTCCTAAAGGTATGTCGTTTGATTTATTATTGCTATTAAGATGTTTGCCGATATAGTAAATATAGGATGAAATTGTTTTGCAGAGCTAGTTGTTGTAGTATAAAATTATATGATGATTTGCCTACTTTTAAATTCATTTATATAAACTGAAGGGTGATAGCATGAATAAGCTTGAATATATAAAAGATCTCTCTACAGGTATTGAAACTATTAGTTATGAGAAAGTAAATATTGCTTACCCAGAACATACACATATAGGTCATTTTGTATTCGGTATTGTAACAGATGGAACAGTTGGGGTGAAAATTGACCAAGAGGAATTTATTTGCAATGAGGGAGAAATATTTTATGTGGCTCTTAATTTGCCACATTCAATTTACCCGATAACAGATACTTATTCTATGATAAGCATATGTTTTCCGCAAGAAGATAATATAGATAGAGAACTTGATATTATTAGGAGAGAAATAATTGGAAATCCAGAATTGGAACTTAGCATTGCTGATATGTCTGAAAAAGTACACATAAGTTCATATCATATGATTAGAAAATTTGCTAGCGAAAATGGATTAACACCACACAAGTTTCAACTTCAATGTCGTATTAGGAAGGCACAGGAACTACTAGAAAGTGGAATGAAGGTGGTCGATGTTGCTGCAGCTGTTGGCTTTTGTGACCAGAGCCATTTATGCAGAGTATTTAAGAGACAGGTAGGAATTTCCCCGGAAGAATATATAAGATCCGCAATTTTATCCAAGCCAAACAAATAAGAAGAAAGTAGAATTGCTTCATAAACAAAGAAAGAGAGGACAATTCTATGAACAAAGATGTATTTGAAGCATTTAACATTGGTAACTTGTCAATTCCAGGGAAGATAATTAAGTTTGATCAGATTGAGTGGTCTAAACATCCGACTTTTGAGGGTGTGGAATTGAAGCATATTATTACAGGGAAACAAACTGAAGGTCAGTTCAGTTATCATCTTGTCAGAATTGCACCAGGTAAGGCTATCAAAAATCATATTCATGAAACCCAGCTTGAAACGCATGAAGTTATTGCTGGTACGGGAGTATGTATAAATGATGGAACTGAGTTAAAATATGAGGTAGGTGTAATATCTATTATTCCTGCAAAGATACCACATGAAGTTTTAGCAGGAGATGATGGGCTTTATCTGTTCGCTAAGTTTATGCCTGCATTATGTTAGAACTATAGAACAGGAGGTTTTTCTATTCCATTGAATAAATAAGTAACTTGTTAAAATACATGATTAAGCAGGGAAGTGGTTGGTTTGGATGAAGTAGTCCTTTTACATATAAGCCATAAGGATGAATATTTATATGAAAAGTTGGTTGATTTATTAGAGGAAAGTGGCTACCAAGTCAACCACTTACAAAGCAGAGTTTCTAAAGCAGAGTTATTCCAATTCAAAGAGTTGGTAATAATACCAGAAAGACATCAAGTGTTTCTAAATGAACAGGAGGTTGAATTAACAGGAAAGGAATTTCAAATACTTATGTTGCTGGCGAGAAATCGAGGGCGTGTATTTAGCAAAGAGCAGATTTACGATATTGTATGGGAAGAACCTTATTCTGGGGATTACAACATTGTTATGAGTCATATTCATAATATAAGAGAAAAGATTGAAGATAACCCAAGCAAGCCGGTTTACATTCAAACGGTCTGGGGAGTTGGGTATCGTTTTAACAAAAATTTAAGCAGCGGTCTGTAACGAAGAAAGACAGATCGCTGCTTACTTTTCGTTTTTCACTCCTAAAAGATATTCACAAGATACATGGAAAAATTCAGCAAGGGCAACCACTTCATAATCCGGTACAAAGCGTGTCCCTTGTTCAATCCGTAATACTGTCAAATCGCTAAATTCATATCCGGCAAGCTGGAGCTGTTCTGCCAGTGCTTTTTGCGATAGCTGCCTTTCAGTTCGCAATTCCTTTACCCTCTGACCTATCAGATTTTTGGAATTGTTTTCTTTATTCCAGTAAATTTTCAAATCATCACCAACTTTCTAAAGATGAAGTGCCACATGATTGATTTTACGGAATAATCTTGATAATATACTTCTAAAGATGAAGTGAACGTAAATAATGTTGTTACAAATAATTTTGGGATTGATAATACTGCCTGTAAAATGCAATACTTATTTAGAGAAAGGTGGACACAAAATGAATGAAGTATTTGAAAAGCTATCTGAAGTTTTTGAGGAGCTTCGCAGTGAAGCAGGCGAACGGGAGTATTCCATACAGACAGAGGAAACAAAGAAAGCTGATAAGGAACTGAAAAAAGCAAACCGGGAATATGAAAAATTCTTATCTGAGCTTTCAGCAGAGCAGAGAATTTTTTTGGAAAACTATATGGATATTGTAGATCATGCACACTTTCAGGAGCAGCAGAGAGCCTATTATCAGGGTATCGTAGATGCAGTACAGATACTTGCTGGAATTGGGATTGTTAAAGAGAGTGTTAAGGTGAAAGAGTTACTGAATACAATAATAAAATAAGAAAGCAGGGTGAAGTGTCCGATCATGGAACTTCCACCCTGTTTTTCTCCAGAATAATTCAGAAACAATCAAGTTAAAATCAAAATCTTTCTGCTATTCTAATTTGTGGGTTTGTTATATGTCCGAAGATAGGCTTCCACAATGGCAAGAATCGTTGTTATCTGTTCTTCCGTACATTGTGAGAGATAGACCAGCAGCCTTTGATAATCCAAATTGTCGGTTGGAGCTGCCGGATAAAAGAAAGGATCAGCGGAGATATGTAAAGCACGAATCAGTTGCCCCAATTTCTCAAGGCTTGGAATATTGCCATGATTTTCAATTTCCTTGATATACCTTGAGGAAACACCGGACATTTCTGATAACTCATCGTATGTCAGCTTTTGATCCAGTCTAGCCTTTTTAAGACGAAAACCCATGTCTTTATCAATTTTCTTAGATTTAGCCATATATGCACCTCCATGTATAGTGTATAGTGCACGTTTTGGTTTGGAAATGCACTAATAATTCACTTTAGCAAAGGAGTATAATGCACTAATAGAATATAGGAACTTTGGATATTGCATATAAAAAAACGCAGTATTCAAAGGTTTTTTCACGTTGTTTTGTCCTTTGAATATGTTTGGGAGAGTTATGTGTTCTGAACAGTTTAGAGGATATTTTTATGTTATTAGGAACCTGTCCGGCATTTTGCGTGGAAAGGTAATTTTATAGGTCGCATCTTCGCAGATGCGGCAAAGTATATCATTGAAAGTGCACTATACGCACTTGTACTGTGTGGTAAAAATTTAATATCGGATATAGGAAACGTCCTGTGGGTATGTACCTGCAAGGGCGTTTTTTATATACATAAAATTTTTTCAAAAAGTTGTCGATTTTTCGACGCTGTTCATATTTCCATTCGTGCTACGGAGTGAAAGGGAGATATTTCACTCTGTTCCAAATGGGTGCGGAAGGAGGTGAACTCTTATGGAGCAATCTTCTTCCGAAAAGCAGTTAAGAATAAGGAAACAGTTTGACAGCTTTTGTAAAACCCTGTTAAAGAATGAAATGATTGACTATGAACGGGCAAGAAGCTATCGGCAGAAGCATGAAGTTTCTTTCTCGGAACTAACGCAGGAGGAGTTGAGTCGGTTGAATACTGAGGATGATTACATAGCAGAATCAGAGGTATTTCGTGTCCTTGATTATGATATTGAGGTAAAGGACGAGCTGATCATTGAAGCATTGAAGTATCTGCCGGAAAAGAAGCGGAATATTATTTTGCTGTCTTTTTTTCTGGATATGACAGATACGGAGATCGCAAAGCACATGAATCTTGTCAGAAGTACCATTCATCATCACCGGGTAAGCTCACTCCAGGCATTAAAAAAGATTATGGAGGGAATCAGGAATGGAGAAATCAAGTAAATGTTCAAAGTTGCTGCCTTACCATATCATTGCGGCAGCAGCTTCCGGCGATGTGGAAGCAATCAATGAGGTGTTGAAACATTACGAGGGGTATATTGCAGCTCTGTCTACAAGAAGGCTCTATGATGAGTGTGGGAATCCGCATTACTGTGTTGATGAAACTTTACGTCGCAGATTAGAAACAAAGCTGATTACGAAAATATTGGCTTTTGAAGTTGCATAGCAGGCGGTCAGCGGTGTCCCTTTCCATTCGCTGATCGGTGCGTATGCACCCTGTACCTTGACAACTGAATATTGATTGCATACAGGACGTGAGGATATGCGGAGCCACTAGGCAGGTTCGCCAAGAGATACCTGCTCTTTTTGAGTGAACGTGAGGGAATGTTGAAACACTACATTGAAGCAAAGGTATGGAGCGAGAAGAATTTGGCAAAATGTGTAGCAGTTGCACAGGGCGATGAAGCATATCTGTGATAATGATACTTCCGGAGAAATCCGGTCAATTTGGATGACGGTGCAAGACCGATGTGGGCAGAGTAATGACCTGCCACCTGTATGGATTTTTTTGTTATCTGTTGATGAGAGATAGGAGCATTGGTTCCTGTTTGTCATGGGCAGATAAAGTGCTGCCTATTATGAGAAAGATGGAGGTGTTGAAAATAGATAATACAGAGGCAAAAGTGAAAGGAAAGATGGTTCCAATATGGGAGAAATATATGCTAACAGTTGATGAGGCTGTTCAATATTTTGGAATTGGAGAAAAGAAGATAAGGCTGCTAATTTCTGAGAACGTTGATTCCGATTATTGCTTTACTGTTCAGGTGGGGAATAAATCATTGATAAACCGACATAAATTTGAGGAATTCCTTAATCAGACAACTTCTTTGTAGTAATAAAAGAAATACAGAACTTTATCACTTTAAAGTGGTAAATGCCGCCCTGGTATGATATAATATGATTGTCGTGCTAGGGCTTCTTCGTAGAAAGGAGCGAAGACGTTTGAGTGAAAGAAATCGCAATCAGAAAAGACGTGATAAGAAAGGACGTATTTTACGAAACGGAGAAAGCCAGCGAGCGGATGGAAGATATGCATTTGTTTATACAGATTGCTTTGGAAAGCAGAAATTCCTTTACAGTTGGAAGCTAGAATCGACAGATCCACTTCCTGCAGGGAGAAGACCTTGTCAGTCGCTTAGAGAGAAAGAAAAAGCCATCTTAAAAGATATATATGATGGTATTACTTCCTATGGTGACAATTTGACAGTTCTTGAGTTGGTAAAAAAGTATATCGGTCAAAAGACAGGTGTTCGTCATAATACAGAGGCGAATTATAACTTTGTTATCAACATAATTAAGAAAGAGGAATTTGGTGCCAAAAGGATTGATAAGGTAAAACTATCAGATGCAAAAGCATGGTTGATTAAGCTTCAGGCAGATGGTAGGGGATATAGCACCATTCATTCAGTCCGAGGAGTGGTAAGACCTGCTTTTCAAATGGCTGTAGACGATGATTTGATTCGTAAAAATCCGTTCGAGTTTCAACTATGTACAGTAGTTGTTAACGATAGTGTAACAAGAGAAGCCATAACCAGAAAACAAGAAAGAAAGTTCTTGGAATTTATTAGGAACGATGAGCATTATAAGCGATACTATGATGGTATGTTTATCCTCTTTAAAACCGGACTTCGTATTTCAGAGTTCTGCGGATTGACACTTTCCGATATTGATTTTGAAGAAAAGCAAATCAGTGTAAATCATCAGCTTCAAAGAACCAGAGATATGAAGTATGTTATTGAAGATACCAAAACGTCAAGTGGAACCAGAATCATTCCTATGACTGAGGAAGTGTATGAATGTTTTAAGCGTATTGTTGAAAATCGTAAAAAGCCCAAGAAAGAACCTGTGATTGATGGATATAAGGGATTTCTGTTTTTAGATAAGAAGGATATGCCGGAAGTTGCTTTACATTGGGAAAAACATTTTGAGTGGGCATTGGCTAAGCATAATCGAATCTATAAAGAGCAGTTACCAAAAATCACGCCGCATGTTTGCAGGCATACCTACTGTAGCAATATGGCAAAAAGCGGGATGAATCCTAAAACGCTTCAGTATCTTATGGGACATTCGGACATTGGGGTAACATTGAATACATATACGCATCTGGGAGCAGAGGATGCCAAGGAAGAACTTGGCAAATATGCTAAGATGGCTTAAAAGATTAAAATAATGATACAACTAAAAGATAACCTAAGTGGAAAAAGTCTTTAGTAAAATGAGAAAATTAAGCTGTTTTACTAAGATTTTTACTAAATTTGGATGACAAGATATACGAATTTATGCCACGATATGCGACGAAAACGAAGAAAACAATCTATCACAGCAAATCGTAGAAAGTGGTGTAAAATCAAGGAAAATCAGTATTTTCAAGGAGTTTTTAAGGCATGATAAAAATATTATTTGTTTGCCACGGCAATATCTGCCGTTCACCAATGTCCGAGTTCGTTCTAAAGGACATGGTAGAACGCCGCGGCATGATTCAACAATTTGAAATCGCATCAGCTGCCACATCCACAGAGGAGATATGGAATGGCAGGGGCAATCCGATATATCCGCCAGCACAGGCAGAACTTAAGAAGCATGGTATAGGAAAAACTGCATACACGAATTTTGCAGGTAAACGTGCGAGACAGGTTACAGAGCAGGATTATCATGAGTATGATTATCTCCTGTGTGCGGACGCGAACAATGTAAGGAATACAGAGAGAATCACAGGAACGGATATTCAGAACAGGATACATTTACTTATGGATTTTGCAGACATGTCTAACTGGGATAATAGGGATGGGATTATACATTCTTCCGGAAGATCAATTGCAGATCCTTGGTATACCAACAGATTCGATGAAACCTACAGGGATATTGTAGAAGGATGTAAGGGGTTTTTAGAATATCTTGAGTACAAGTCTGTTATTTAATAGGATGCAGGTGTTAAAAGGGTACTATGGACCAGCCACTTAATTGTTAAAGAATAACAAAAAAGTCAAATAAAATCCACTATCTACTAGCAAAAATCACAAAAATAGTGTATAATAAATGCAATAAAACAACAGATAGCAGAGGTATTTGTATTGACGAATTTTTTGATTGTATCTAAGGCAGACGGGTTAAGTGAATACAGTAAGATAGCCGTTGAATATTGTGTCGGGTATGAATATAATGATTTTTTTAATCCGGAAGTTTTGGATGATGCAGAGTTGCAGGACAGTATAATAAATAAATATCGTGAAAGCAAAGTGCCCGAATATTGTACAATGCATGGTGCTTTTTTTGACGTTATACCGTTTAGCTATGACAGCAGGATACGGGCAGTGTCAGAAGAGAGAATGATACAGAGTATGGAGATTGCAAGGCGTATCGGGGCTAAAGCGGTCGTGTTTCATACGAATGCAAATCCGTTTCTTGCGTCGGAAAAGTATATAGAACAGATGGTTTTGGCAACTTCAGAATTTGTGGGGAAGCTGCTTGATGAATACAGGGATATTAATATTTATCTTGAAAATATGTTTGACAGTTCACCGGATATATTAAGAAAGATATCAGAGCGGCTTGTGAAATATCCGAATTATGGAATATGTTTTGATTATGCACATGCATCCATATCACCCACACCGATAGATGTATGGGTGGAAAGTATAGGAAAGTATGTCAGGCATATCCATATAAATGATAATGATTTAAAGAATGATTTGCATCTTGCAGTTGGTACGGGAAAGATTGACTGGGAACGGTTCAGGATATATTATTATAAATATTTTAGGGAGTGTACGGTTTTGATAGAGACGGATTCTCCGGCAAATCAGGTCAAATCGCTTAAATATATCAGGACATTATTAGATATGGATTCTTCAGAGAAACGGAGCGTGAAGGATATGGCATTAAAGAAATATATTTCAGGCGCAGAGGAGATGATGGAGAGCATATTCCATTATATGGCAGAATTGCTTGAGGAGAAAAAATTTTCAAATACGGTGGGGATACTTACAGAGCTTGGAAGCACTATAGCCAACGCAGACAGAGCGTCATTCTGGTTCTGGGATAAACAGGATAAGCAGTACTGGACGCTTGCAGCCACGGGGAATGACAGGATAGTTATACCTGAGGGAACAGGAATTGTCGGAAAAACGATTCAGGAGGACAAGGTCATTATCACAAATAATCCCTATGAGGAAGATTTCTTCAATCCTGAAGTGGACAAAAAGACGGGATATAAGTCAAAGTCCATTCTCTGTATACCGGTTGAGAATACTTCTGGTGAAGTGGTCGGAGCATTTCAGGTGCTTAATAAATTTGACGAAAATGGAGATGACGGATTGTTTGATAACGGGGATGCAAGGAGACTTACACTGGTCGCTGCATTTTGTGAGAAGACACTCGAATCGTATATGTTATATAATGAAGCCATGGTGGATGAGCTGACAAAGCTTCCTAACAGATATGCATTTTATGAATATTACAATAAAAAAGCAGTCAGATTTATGGAAGACAGGGATATGTGGGTTATAATGTGCGATATAGACCATTTTAAAATGGTTAATGATACATACGGACATAATAACGGTGACTTTATTTTGAAAAATGTGGCTGCCATATTAAATGAATCGGTATCAGAAGATAATATAGTGGTCAGATGGGGTGGAGAAGAATTTGTATTTATTGTGAGTGGAAGCAATCTTGAAGAGGTTAAACAGTTTGCAGACAGTATAAGAAAAGATATAGAGAAACATGAGTTTAATACCGGAAAAGAGATAATAAATATAACGATGTCCTTTGGTGTGAGCAGGGCAGATAAGAATGTTACCATAGAAGAAAATGTGCATCGTGCCGATGACAGGTTATATATGGCGAAGGATTCCGGAAGGAACAGAGTTGTATAGAAGGAGGAGTTTTTATGAATTCTGTATTTATTAGCTACAGTTCAAAAAACAACACAGAGGTATGTGAGATTACCAAAATGTTTGATAAATATGGAATTTCATACTGGAAGGCACCGGAGATGATATCTGCCGGATCAAATTATGCGAGGGAGATACCGCGTGTGATAACAGAGTGCCCTGTGTTTTTATTAGTCATTTCAAACGATTCACAGCAGTCTGTGTGGGTGGAAAAGGAAATTGATTTTGCCATAAACAGTAAAAAGACTATCGTTCCGTTGAAGATAGAAGAAGTGGAATTGAATGATATGTTTAAATTTTACCTGAATAATGTTCAGACTATAAGTTATTCAGAGGGCAGGGGAGAGGCATTAAAAAAATTAAGAGAACGTATAAGTGAGCTGATAAATATCCAGCCGATAAATGCTGCGGAAGATAAAGACAGGGTTGAAGTTGAAAAGGACCGTCTGAGACAGCACAGGGCAAGGAGAATCATGGGCTTGAATCCACAGCCGGTTTCGTGTAAATATTGTGACGGAGAGCTTGAACTTATAAGAAACGGTGTGTATAAATGCAGAAAATGCGGTAAGGAAAATTATGACTATTTCAGGACTGTCAGGAACTATCTTGAAAAGGCAGGTCCGAGTTCGAAGTTAGAAATTCAAAAAGCGACAGGAGTTCCTAGAGCGAGTATTGATTATTTTCTGAGGCAGGAACAGCTTGAGATACCTAAAAACAGCAATATAAGATTAAGGTGTGCCAAGTGTGGTGCACCCATAAGGACAGGATATTTGTGTGACAACTGCAAGTGATGGCGTCTGCGGAATCAGAGAGGATTAGTATGGAAAAGAGTGTTTGGGTAATTAATGACAACAGAACAGAGCTTATAGAATTGCAGCGTATTATAAATGCGTCAGGTTCTATGCGGGCTGTCTGCATCAGAAATCATGAGAATCTTCAAAAAATTATAGATAAAAATAAGGCGGATCAGGATGAGAGACCGGCAGCAGTGGTTATAGATTATGAGACCGGAAAGAGAGAGGAATTTGATTATTCCGGATTTTTGGAAAGCATGTATAAGTATGCAGGTACACCGGTTATATATATGATTAAGAATAAAGATGATGAGGATGAGTGCTATGATATCGGTGCAACCCAGGTACTTTTTTATCCGCTTAATAAGACTGATGCAAGAAGGATAGAGAGAATATCGTGGCAGTATGAGAAAACGAGAAGTTATGAGAGCATCCTTATAAAGCAGTCCTGTGAGTTAAATGCAGCTAAGGAAATCAGGGAACTGAACCGCAAGCTTGAGGAAAAAAATGAATTGTTACACAGCCTGTTTGGAAGATATTTTTCCACAGAGGTACAGAAGAGTATACTTGAAAATCCGACCGGTGTGCATATCGGCGGTGAGAAGCGGGACGTGACTATAATGATGGCAGATCTGAGAGGATTTACATCCATATCGGAGAATATGCCGGCAGATATTATAACAGATATTGTCAATCATTTCCTTGAAAAAATGACAGACATTATATTTGAATACTACGGAACGGTGATAGAATTTCTGGGGGACGGAATACTTGCGGTGTTCGGTGCACCGGTAAATACCGGAAGTCAGGATGAAGATGCCATAGCTGCTGCAATCAGTATGCAAAATGCAATGACAGAGGTTAATGAATTTAATCTCCAGAAGAAATATCCGCGTATAGAGATGGGGATAGGAATACACAGAGGTGAGGCTTTTGTTGGAAACATCGGTTCCGACAGGTTGATGAGATATAATGTTATCGGCGGAAGTGTAAATCTGTGTTCGAGAATAGAAAGCTGCAGTGTGGGCGGTCAGGTGCTTGTATCAGCCGACACTGTTAAGAATATATGGAAGGAACTGGAATTAATCAACGTTACACAGATAGATGTAAAAGGAATATCTGACAAGGTAAAGGTATGCAATGTCATGGGCATACACGGCAGATATGAAAAAACTCTTGACAGAATAGCGGAAAATGAGTGTCTGCCGCTCAGAAGAGAAGTGAGTATTAAGCTTTATATAATAAATAATAAGACCGTAAACAGAGACTGTATTCACGGACTGGTCAAGGCTATGTCAAATAAGTTCATGTTATTGGAGATACGTGAAGATGTGGATATGGAACTGTACTCGGATGTGGAGCTTGTGAGACACAAAAAAAAAGGATATGGCAAAATAATGTGGCGTGAGGGTAGGCAGATATTACTCTGTCTGACATCAGGAAATATACTTAAGAAGGAGCTGGTTAATATGTACAGGGGCAGAAAAGCAGATATTGTATACGATGAAGGAAAAATCATAAAAATATCATGCGGTGATGATGTTTTGCTTGAATTATATGATATGTCGGAAAGCTACAAGGTAGTATGTAAAAGCAGAAGTAAAAAAATACGTGCGATTGAATTTATGGATTTCCTGTTTGGGGAATATGGTATAGAAAACGGAAATGCGGCTGAGGCCATGGGAAGGTATCCGAAGGTTATACTTAATATACATATAAATGAGACCGGAGCAGGCAGTGCAGAGACATATTTTGCATGGAGAATGGAAGAATATTTTAATCAGACGGATATAGTCGATTCTGTTGAAGAAAAGATTGATTTAACTGGATTTGATGTATATGGAAAAAGAAATGTGCCGTGGGCATATGTTAAGACACTTGACATAGCACCGGCAGGAAGCAAAATTATAGTAAAAAGTCTTGAAAATCCTACCGGAATAGATATCATTGCATCAGAGGATGATTATCTGATGATAGGATGTAAAGGTGAGGTTTATAATATTAAAGAAGAAAAATTTGTGCGGAGCTATTCAGAGACGGAAGAGGAGCTTGATATATTTGACAGGATGATGGAATATATTCCGGCCGTGGAAATAGAAGGTAGGGAAGACAGTGTTCCGATAGATGAGATAGCACATATATGCTACCCGAAACCAATGAGTAATATTTATGCGGTAAAGCTTAGCAGAAGGACAAAGGTATTTGGAAATAATAACAGGGAAGAATATTTTCTCGGATATCCGGGAGATTATCTTGCTGTCAGATATGATGATCCGACGGATGCATATATTATCCGTAAGGGAATATTTGAGGATACATATGAGATGATTTAGATATATATTGATACAGACAGGCCACCATCCGGTGGTCTGTTTTAAGGTAAATCTGAAAAATGTTTGCAACACTTTAGGAAAATTATGACACATATATATAGACAAAGTAACAGAAGGGAGGGAAAGAGATAAATGAAAGTAGATACAAAACTGGTGGCAGCTTCTAAAAAAGGAGACAAGAAAGCATTTTCAAAACTGTATACAATGATATATAAAGAGATGTACAGGTATGCCTACTGTATGCTTTCAAATGAACATGATGCGGAGGATGCGGTCAGTGAAACGGTTCTGGATGCGTATAAAACAATCAAAAATTTGCGTGATGACGAACTCTTTTGTAATTGGATATTTAAGATTTTATCAAATAAATGCTTGAAGAAACGTAAGCAGTATGCTGATGAAAAAGCATGTATGCATACAGATGATGCAGAGCGGCGAAAGGGGGATGATACTGTTATGACAGTGGCTGTTTCATATGATTATGAAAACAGACAGGATATAAGAATTGCATTTGAAGTTTTAAATAATGAAGAGAAAGAGATAGTTTCCATGGCTGTTTTTGCCGGTTATAAAAGCAGGGAGATAGCGGAATATCTGGGACTGAAAGCGACAACAGTACGCTCAAAGCTTAGTAGGGCACTGGCGAAAATGAAGCCGGTTTTGAAGTAAAGAGAGGTGTTTGTATGAGAATAGATGATGAAAATATTTTTGAAGATTTGGACGAACAGGATAAGGAAATTTTAAGGGATATTAAAAGAAAGAGTGAAGATATAGAAATTCCTGAATCTATTAAACCTGACAATATTATGAAAATGATTGAGAAAAAGGAGTCGAAAATAAAAAAACATAAAATTATAAAGCAGATAGTCGGTTGGGGAGCGGTTGCCGCGGTTATAATCATTTCATTTATGATTGGCAAATCAGGTATGAAAGATACGATAAAAACTAAAGATAATAAGCAGTCAGGTCAATACACATATGCATATATCAGTGAAAAATTAAACAGCCTGATTGGTAAAGGGGGCGAAACGGTATGGGAAGATAATGAGTATAAAATGTATGAAATGGCAGATGGGGCTGTAAATGATGCGGAGGCACGATACGGAATGACAGAGGAAGCTGATATCGGGAAAGGCAGTGCAGAGGATGACAGTTATTCTACCAATATACAGGTGCAGGATGTGGATGAAGCGGATGTGGTTAAAAATGACGGAAGATATATATACATTTTTAACAGAAAGGGCGGACGGATTGATATAATTGATACAGATAATGATACAAGGATTTCGTCCACATGTAGTATAGAAAGTTATTTGGAGTATATGAATGCAGAAATGTATATATGTGATGACAGGCTTGTAATAGTTGGTTCATATGTTACAAATGAGACTAATATAAGCATTTATGACATTTCTGATAAGAGTAATATTAAGGAAATTAACACCATCAGGCAGCAGGGAAATTATTATACATCAAGAATGAAGGATGGATATGTATATATACTTACGGACATTATGTTAGAGGGAAAAGTCACTGAAGATGACTGTGTTCCAATGCTTAACGGAAAGCAGATAAGTCCAGAACGTGTCAGTATCACTGATGATATTTCATCACCGGGTTATATATTTGCAGTAGCGGTGGATTTAAATAATCCTGAGAAAGCAGCAGATGAGTATGCCGTTACATTGGACACAGGATATGGATTTTGTGAGTACGTTTCGGAAAATGCCATATATTTATGCAGCAATGTAAGTATGGGCGGTGAGAACATCTTATATAAAATAAATTATAAAGATGGTAAGTTTTCGGATGCCATATCAGGAAATGTGCAGGGATATGTATATGGACAGTTTGCCATGGATGAGTATAACGGATATCTTCGTATGGTAACGACATATGAGAAAACATCTGAAGGTAATGGTAAAAATATACTGACTATATTTGATGAAAATCTTAATCAGGTTGGAATGATAGATGATATAGCTAAAAATGAAACGATAAAATCTGCAAGATTTGAGGGGAATACAGGATATTTTGTGACATATCGTGAGACAGACCCGCTTTTTAAGGTGAATCTGACAGATCCGGAAAATCCACAGATTGAAAGGGAGTTAAAGATACCGGGGTATTCAGAGTATCTGCATCTGTGGGGTGATAATAATGTGATTGGAATCGGATATGATCACAATAAACTTAAGCTTTCAATGTTCGAGACAGGAACCACTGATGAGATGAGGGAACTGGCTACAAGAAAATTTGAAGATTATTCATACTCTCCGGCCACATATAATCATAAGGCACTTATGATAGATTATGATAAAAATATTATAGGTTTTGTCTGTGTTTATGATAACAGTATCACATATGAGATTTTTTCATATATGGATGATGAATTTGTGAGCCGGATGTCGGTTGATATCAGTGGGGAAAATAATTATTTCACAGATGGTTTGAATTATGGAGGCGGAAGTTATTCTGACATACGGGGAATGTATGTAGGAGATACTGTATATATTGTAATTCCCGGAGATAAAGTGGTGATGGCTGATATTGATTCAATGCAGACGAAGGGAGAAATCTCCCTAAGCTGAATAGAAATTGATAAATTTCTCCATTGAATGTGAAATAACCGCATTTTTGCAGTATGCAAAGCCGATTTCACGGGGAGGTATGGGAACAGTAAGTGAAAGTTCCTGTACCTTTCCATTTTTTATATCATCTTCTGCAAATTCTTTTATTACGCATGCAATTCCCATGCCGATTCTGGCAAAATCAAGCAGCAGATCCATGTTGTTCACTTCAAGTACACTGTTTACCTCTAAGTTGTTTGAAGACAGATAGTTATCAATGTGCTGTCTTGAGACATTTTCGGTATCTAAAAGCATTATATTTCCGGTTGCAAATATTTCTTTTTCAGTTATGGCACCACGCTTTTTAAGATTGTTTAAGTAAGACTCAGTTGCAATGAAAATGTAATGCACATTTCCCAGCGAATAAAAGTTAAGGTCTTTTTGTTTGGCGGTACGGCCGATAAGACCGATGTCAGACTTTTTGTCCCTGAGAAGACTTAACGATCTGGTGGTAGAATTACATTCTATATTGAATTTTATATGCGGATTATCTATTATAAAATCTTTTAAATATGGCAGCAGCACATACTTACAGAGCGTTGAACTGCAACTGATACGGATTGTACCTATACCGAGGGCAACACTTTGGTTTAATGCCTCCTCACCTTTTTCAAGTTCAATAAATGCCTGTTCAACATGTGAAAACAGCATCTTACCCTCCTCAGTCAGGGATACACCTTTAGAACCGCGAAAGAAGAGAACAGCACCGGTTTCCTCTTCAAGATTTCGGATAGTCTTACTAACGGCGGGCTGGCTGATAAAAAGCTTCTGTGCAGCCTTGGTAAAATTGCCGGTCCGTGCCACCTCAAAAAACACCTTATACTGTTGAAGATTAATGTCGTTCATAATGTGCCTCCTGTAAGTTGATTTATTCATATGACTATGTCTAAATTTATAGGCTGCAACGTTCACACGTTCGCACTATATTCGGCTGGCAGCGGTACATAAGCAGCCAAAATACAGCTGCTAAGTACCGGCCACCGAAGAATATTCACTTATGCAACCTATAAATTTGGACATATGTATAATCGGAAAGGTTAATCATAACTTATAGTTATGCCAAACATCAATATTATGCACTTGCATTATACCATTCTAAATGATAAAATACAATCAGTAATAATTACAGGTAATTACAAAGTTTTGAAGTTTTAATTCGGTGCTGTGAAAATTTATAGGTTGCAAAAGCGACATTCTGAGGCGGCCGGCACTTAGTGGGTACATATTATGTAGCCGCTTATGTACCGCTGCCAGCCGAAGATAGTGCGAACGTGTGAGCGTTGCAACCTATAAATTTTCACAAGCTGATAAAAAATGGATAAAGCAATGTAAATACTTATGTAATAGTTAATTTAAAGGAGATGTTTATAGATGGGAATGACCATGACACAGAAGATCTTAGCTGCACATGCAGGTCTGCCTGAAGTTAAGGCAGGACAGCTTATCGAAGCTGATTTAGATCTTGTATTAGGAAATGATGTAACTTCACCTGTGGCTATAGGTGAGATGAAGAAGATGAAAGTTGACGGTGTATTTGATAAGGAAAAGATAGCTATCGTACTTGACCATTTCACACCAAACAAAGATATTAAATCTGCTGAATTATGTAAATGTGCAAAAGAGTTTGCTTACAAAAATGATATCACAAACTTTTTTGAGACAGGAGAGGTTGGTATCGAGCATGCACTTTTACCGGAAAAAGGTCTTGTAGTTGCAGGAAATGTGGTAATAGGTGCTGATTCACATACATGTACATACGGAGCACTCGGAGCATTCTCTACAGGTGTCGGAAGTACAGATATGGCAGCCGGTATGGCAACAGGTAAGGCGTGGTTTAAAGTGCCTAGCGCATTAAAATTTGTTCTTACGGGAAAACCTGCAAAATGGGTAAGTGGTAAAGATGTAATTCTTCATATCATAGGTATGATAGGCGTTGATGGAGCATTATATAAATCAATGGAATTTACAGGTGACGGAATTGCATATCTTTCAATGGATGACAGACTTGCCATGGCAAATATGGCTATTGAGGCAGGTGGAAAGAACGGAATATTCCCTGTAGATGATGTTACTATTGAATATATGAAGGAACATTCTGTTAAAGAATATACAGTATATGGGGCAGATGAAGATGCCGAGTATGATGAGGTTTACACAATTGATTTAAGCAAATTAAAACCTACAGTAGCATTTCCACATCTTCCTGAGAATACAAAGACAATCGACGAAGTAGGCGATATAAAGATTGACCAGGTAGTTATAGGCTCATGTACAAACGGACGTATCGAAGATTTAAGAGCAGCCGCTAATATTATGAAGGGCAAAAAGGTTGCAAAGGGTGTGAGAGTTATCGTTATTCCTGCAACTCAGGCAATATATCTTCAGGCAATCGAAGAAGGACTTGTCACAACATTTATTCAGGCCGGAGCAGCAGTAAGTACACCTACATGCGGACCATGTCTCGGAGGACATATGGGTATCCTTGCAAAAGGTGAAAGAGCTGTGGCAACTACTAACAGAAACTTTGTCGGACGTATGGGAGATCCTGAATCAGAAGTTTATCTTGCAAGCCCGGCAGTAGCAGCTGCAAGTGCAATAACCGGTAAAATATCAGGACCGGATGAAGTAATGTAATATTTTGAATGGAGGAATTGTAAGATGAAGGCATCAGGTAAAGTTTTTAAATATGGAGACAATGTAGATACAGATGTTATCATTCCGGCAAGATATCTTAATGCACCGGATCCGGCAGAATTAGCAAAGCATTGTATGGAAGATATAGATATAGATTTTGCAAAGAACGTAAAAAAAGGTGACATAATCGTTGCCAACAAGAATTTCGGCTGTGGTTCATCAAGAGAACATGCACCGATATCAATAAAGGCATCAGGCGTAAGCTGTGTTATCGCAGAGACATTTGCAAGAATTTTCTATAGAAATTCCATCAACATAGGACTTCCTATCATAGAGTGTCCTGAGGCAGCCAAAGCCATAGAAAATGGTGATGAAGTTGAGGTGGATTTTGACAGCGGAAAGATATATGACAGAACAAAGGGAACAGAGTATCAGGGACAGGCATTTCCTGAGTTCATGCAGAAGATAATCAAGGCAGAAGGTCTTATAAATTATATCAACAATAATTGACGATGTCACAATGTATAATTTAAAATTTTCTGAGAAATTTTAACGGCATTATATGTAGCGGCATATTGAATAGGGCTGAGCTCTTCAACGTAGTTTTCTTCGTAGGAGATGTTCAGTCCTTTTTCTTTGAGAATAGTTACGGCTTTATTGTAAGCTGTTGCCGCTTCAGCTTCAGAATAATATCTGCCGATTATGAAATCACCGATTATGTGGATTTTGGCAGTAAAAATATCACGTCCGTTGTCGAATGATTTGCAGACGCCCTTATATTTATTTATTATCTTTATATTCTTATATCTGAAATCTGTAGAATCTCCGTTTACAAATATATAATCACGTCCGGCAACCGAGTGGCTGTGGATTCCGTAGCGTGAGAGAATATTTGTCTGCATTCCATAATCAGCCACGAATATGTGACCGTTTCGTTTCATTATCTTGTGATGAGAGTAAAAAAACAGATCATCAACATCAAATTTGTACACAGTTTCACGGTTGTAGTAGTATTCAAAATATTTAGGAAGTATGTATATGGGATTTTTAAAATACATACCATTATCACGAAAATTAATAAGGCTCACAAATTTTTCAAAAGACAGGGAGTATGAATCATCATAATCATTTATAGATATGGAAGGGTTATCTATAACATTTCTGCCTTCAGTGTATGCTGAGCCGGCATCTGACAATTCGTCAAAACTTCCGAGACTTATATGTTTACTTTTATATGTGACGGATACTCTGTAATAGCTTTCACCGTTTTTGCGTTTGGCATGGAATACACCTTTTGGTAGTTGAATGTTACACATGTCTGTCCTCATTTCTGCATAAATTTATGGGAAAAATATACTGCTTAAACTTTTATCAATCATACATGAAATAATTTTTTTATGCAAGTCTGTATAAGAATTAAAAAAGATGTAAAAAATATTTAACAAACTATAAGAAAGTTGTAATAAATATCAGAACAAGCCAATATAATAATAAGGGACAAGTATAAATACAGTCCGGAATGGAGATAAATATGAAAAAGGTGGTTATAATATTTATAGTATCTACGATGGTACTGACAGGAATGTCAGAATCGGCATCAAAAGATAAGGAAAAGGAGTGTACAGGCGTAAGTCAGCCGCATGAGGAAGAACAGACAGAAGAAACGGTAGCATCAGTGGAGGCTGTAGATAACAGGTTTTATGCAAAATACAGTGAGGCTATAAGTAAACTGTTTGGTGAACCGGAGTCTGAGAGTGAAAATGAGGTTGCGTCAGATACGGAGAGTGAAACAAAACAGAGTATTGAAGATGCAGACAGCGAACAGCAGACTGAAAATGTTACAGAGCAGATACAGGAAGAAACGGAATCAGAGACAGAAACGCAGACAGAACCACAGCCGCAGGAGAGCGTTGTGGCAGAGCCACAGACTCAGGTTTCAGAAGAGCTGCAGACAGAGGTATGTGAAACTGAGCCGGAAAACATTGTACAGGCAGAACCGGTATGTAGCAGCGTGTCAGACATAGGAATATATATATCTGATTCGGATTACAGTGAGCTGTTAAAGATAGTTGAGGCTGAGGCGGGCAATCAGGATGACGTGGGAAAAATTCTTGTTGCCAATGTAATATTTAACCGTGTGAGAAACGGAGAGTTCCCATCAACAGTCACAGATGTAATATACCAGAACGGAAATGGGACATACCAGTTTGAGCCGGTTTTAAATGGAAGAATAAATACAGTATCTGTCAGTGATTCAACCGTAGAATGTGTAAACAGGGCCATAAGCGGTGAAGATTATTCACAGGGAGCATTGTATTTTACAATGAGAACATCGGATGACAGCTGGTTTAACAGATGTCTTACATTGTTATTTATACATGGAGATCATTATTTCTATACTTGTTAAATAGTGTATAGTATGATATAATCCAAACAAAAATGATTTTTTATGTACAGAAATGGAGATATGAGATAATGGATTTACTTTACAAGAGTACAAGAAATGCGAATGAAACAGTTACGGCATCACAGGCAATTCTTAAAGGACTTGCTGATGATGGAGGATTATTTGTGCCGTCATCTATTCCAAAGCTTGGGGCAACAGTTGAGGAACTTTCAAAAATGTCTTATCAGGAAGTGGCATACACTGTAATGAAAGAATTTCTTACAGACTTTACTGAGGACGAGCTTAAGGCATGTATAAACAATGCATATGATTCAAAGTTTGATACAGAAGAGATAGCACCGCTCGTTAAGGCAGATGGTGCATACTATCTTGAGCTGTTTCACGGTGCAACCATAGCATTTAAGGATATGGCTTTATCTATCCTGCCACATCTTATGACAACATCAGCAAAGAAAAATAACGTTAAGAACGATATAGTTATTCTTACTGCCACATCAGGTGATACAGGTAAGGCAGCTCTTGCAGGTTTTGCAGATGTTAAGGGAACAAAGATAGTCGTATTTTATCCAAAGGGTGGAGTAAGTCCTATTCAGGAAAAACAGATGGTTACACAGAAAGGTGATAACACATTTGTGGTAGGTATAAATGGTAACTTTGACCAGGCACAGAGTGGTGTTAAGGCAATATTCGGAGATAAGGAACTCGCAAAGGAAATGGATGATGCAGGATTCCAGTTCTCATCAGCAAACTCTATAAATATCGGACGTCTTGTACCACAGATTGTATACTATGTATATGCATATGCAAAACTTTTTGCAAATGGAGAGATTAAGAAAGATGAAAAGATAAATGTAGTAGTTCCAACAGGAAATTTCGGAAACATCCTTGCAGCATATTATGCTAAGAACATGGGACTTCCTATTGCAAAACTTATCTGTGCATCAAATGACAATAAGGTATTGTACGATTTCTTTACAACAGGTACATATGACAAGAACAGACAGTTTGTACTTACAATGTCACCTTCTATGGATATATTGATTTCAAGCAACCTTGAGAGACTTATCTACAGAATCGCAGGGGATGATGCTGAGAAGAATTCAGAGCTTATGAAGAAACTCAACACAGAAGGCAAATACGATATAACAGATGACATGAAAGAGAAACTTGCTGATTTCTATGGCAACTATGGTACAGAGGCTGAGACTGCAAAGATTATAAATGAAATCTACAAAGAGACAGGCTATATAATAGATACACATACAGCAGTAGCGGCAGTTGTATACGATAAATATAAAAAAGAAACAAATGATGACACGAAATCAGTTATCGCATCTACAGCAAGCCCATTCAAATTCACAAGAAGCGTAATGACTTCAATCGATAAGAAGTACGATGAACTTGGTGACTTTGAACTCGTAGACGAGCTTAGCAAAATCGGTAACGTAAAAGTTCCGAATGCAATCGAAGAAATAAGAAATGCAGAAGTACGTCATAAAACAGTATGCGAAGTAGATGACATGAAAAACACAGTTAAAGGATTTCTTGGACTTAAATAGTTAAATTAGTAAAATGATTATTAAGGCTGCCGCGGGCAATACATGCGGCAGCCTTTTAACAGTTTGAAAGGACAGGTAATTGCGAAACTCTGTGAAGTGTATTCTAGCCTGTAAAACTTTACCGACTGCATAAGTGACATTCTGAGGCGGCCGGCACTTAGCAACCGTATTTTGGTTGCTTATGTACCGCTGCCAGCCGAAGATAGTGCAAACGTGTGAACGTTGCAGTCTGTAAAGTTTTACAGGAGTATATAAGAAAGAGTTTCGCAAATACCTGTTTTATAAAAATTAAAAGGAGCTGATGCAGATGAACAAAAAATTCATATCATGGAATGTAAATGGCCTTAGAGCATGCGTAAACAAAGGTTTCATGGAATATTTTGACAGCGTGGATGCGGATATATTCTGCCTTCAGGAAATTAAACTGTCAGAAGGACAATTTGACTGGAATAAAGAAGGATATCACATTTATTATAATTATGCGGAAAAGAAGGGATACTCCGGCACGGCAGTATTTTCTAAAGAAGAACCCATAAATGTAACTTATGGATTGGGAATCGATGAGCATGACCATGAGGGCAGAGTGATAACTCTTGAATTTGAAGATTATTATCTTGTAACGGTATACACCCCGAATTCGCAGTCAGAGCTTGCAAGACTTGATTATAGAATGAAATGGGAAGATGATTTCAGAAAATATTTATGCGATCTTAAGGAGAAAAAATCTGTGGTAGTGTGTGGAGACATGAATGTGGCACATGAAGAGATAGATTTGAAAAATCCTAAGACAAACAGAAAAAATGCCGGATTCACAGATGAAGAAAGAGCTAAGATGACAGAGCTGCTAGATGCCGGATTTGTTGACAGCTTCAGATATTTCTATCCGGAAAGGGAAGGAATATATTCGTGGTGGTCTTACAGGTTCAAGGCGAGGGAAAAGAATGCCGGATGGCGTATAGATTATTTCCTTGTGTCAGAAGATTTAAAAGATAAAATGGAAAGTGCAGATATTCATACAGACATTATGGGCTCAGACCATTGTCCGGTGGAACTGGTATTAAGAGGTTAAAGATGAAATTTTGTATAGCACAAAAGACAGATTCAGAATCCATAATGAAGTTATATAAGTCGATGGTTGGAAGAGAAGGAGTTACATGGTCGGATGACTACCCTTCTATGGAGACACTTATCAGAGATATTTCAAGGGAGAATGAATTTTGTCTTAAAGATGATGATGATAAAATAGTGGCGGCGATTGCCATAGATGAAGATGAAGAAGTGGACAGGCTTGATGTATGGAACAAGTCATATAAGAGAGCAGGAGAACTGGCGAGACTGGCAGTCATAACCGATGAACAGAATAATGGGATAGCAAGAAAAATGATTGAAAATGTCGTTGAGATTATGAAAGAGAGAAGTTATGATGCGGTTCATTTTCTTGCCAGCAAAACCAATCCCCCTGCACTTGCAAGTTATAAAAAACTTGACATACCGATAGTTGGTGAGGCAGTAATATATGGTGAAAACTGGTGGTGCTATGAGAAAGCATTGAAGGAATGATAAGTATATGCTAAAGAATAAAATAAAAAAATTTTATATTTATCTTATGGTTACATTGTTCCCGCTTGTATTCTGGGATTTTTATTTCGATATTGCGGACGCAAAATTTGTAGTATTTGTAGCACTTACCTTTGGAATGTTGGCGGGGCTTATAATGTGCGTGTGTATGGGAAAAGACATATCGGGTGATATGAAAGCGGCTTATGAGACAGTAAGGTCATCAGCTCCGGCAAAATGGATGCTTCTATGGTGTGGTGTAAATATTTTGTCATTTTGCATATCAAAGTATAAGGATACGGCATTTCCGGGTACGGGCGGAAGAGACTACGGACTGGTTACCGTGATATGCATTACGATAATGTTTATTGCGGTTTCTACTATGGAGCTTAACGTAAAAAGGATAACGGATGTATTTGTAGTGACGTCTGTCATTGTGGCACTTCTTGCAGTACTTAATTCTTATGGAGTGGATTTCATAGGATTTTATGATGGTGTGAGAATGGATTTAAGAATGCTTTATCAGACCACACTCGGACATGTGGATATATGCAGTACATTTTTTTCCATGGCTTTACCGGTTGCTGTAGTGAAGTCTGTGTGGAGTGACAGTATAAAACAGAAATGTGTTTACTCCGTCGGTTCGTTAATAATATATGCCGGCATGTTTGGCGGTGGGTGTGACAGCGGATATGTGGTCATGGCAGCCATGACGATACTGATGGTAATATGTATAAAAGATTATATGAGGATGATACATTTTCTGATTCTCTTGGTATTATATCTCTGGACCGGATTTATAATGATATGTGTCAATAAATCTGTAGAGACAGCGAGAACCATGGATTCCATATCACTGATTGTAAGCGACATAAGGGTTGTTCTGGTGGGAAGTCTTGCAGTCGCAGTACTTATAATTATCATGTATAAATTTAAATCGGCACTAAAACCGGTTCTCTATGCGGTAATAATTATGGCAGCTGTTATGTTTTTCGCAGGATTTATATATTTCACATTTATAAACAGGAAAATGAATATAGGAAGTCTGGAAAATATATTCAGATTCAGTGACGAATGGGGCAGCAGGCGTGGATATGTGTGGAGAGTCACCGTGGAGAAATTTAAGAATAATCCATGGTATAATATACTTTTCGGAACAGGACCGGATACGTTAGAACCTGTGCTGACACCGGAGTATGGTGATGAAATGTACAGAAGATTCAGTGCTTATTATGATAATGCACACAATGAGTATATACAGTATCTTATGACAAACGGAATAGCCGGTCTTACAGCTTATGCCGGACTTATTATAACGTGTTTAAGATGCGGTATAAAAAATGTGAAATCGGATAAAGAGCGTATGTGTGCATTTATGGCGGTTTCATGTTATCTGGTACAGGCTGTTATAAATATAAATCAGGTTATAACCACACCACTTATGTTTTTATTTATGGCGGTTCTTATAAGTGACAAAAGCAAATTGCAATTTAACGTAAGTGATGGTATAATTATACACACTAAAAATTTATAGTATTTTACCGCATGGGAGGTCATGATAAAAGGTAAAAACGCGAAATGGAGGAAATATATGTTTTCATTTGACGAAGTAAAATCTTATGATGCTGAAGTAGCAGAGGCAATGGAGAAAGAGCTTGACAGACAGAGAACACACATCGAACTTATTGCATCTGAAAATCTTGTAAGTAAGGCTGTAATGTCTGCCATGGGCAGTCACCTTACGAATAAATATGCAGAAGGATATCCGGGTAAGAGATATTATGGCGGATGTGAGTATGTTGATATAGTCGAGAATCTTGCTATAGAGCGTGCTAAAAAGTTATTTGGATGTGAGTATGTAAATGTACAGCCACATTCAGGCGCTCAGGCTAACCTTGCCGTATTCTTTGCACTGGTTAATCCGGGTGACACAGTTATGGGTATGAGCCTTGCAGACGGAGGACATCTTACACATGGTTCACCTGTAAATATTTCAGGAAAATATTTTAACATTGTTTCATATGGTGTAAATGATGATGGATATATAGACTATGATAACGTGCTTAAGATTGCCAAAGAGAATAAACCAAAGCTTATCGTAGCAGGTGCAAGTGCATATCCTAGAGAAATCGATTTTGCAAAATTCAGAGAGATAGCTGACGAGGTAGGCGCATATCTTATGGTAGATATGGCACATATCGCAGGTCTTGTGGCAGCAGGACTTCATATGAACCCTGTTCCATATGCAGATGTTGTTACAACAACTACACATAAAACATTAAGAGGACCTAGAGGCGGAATGATACTTTGCAAGAGTGCAGAGAAGGCTAAAGAGATTAATTTCAATAAAGCAGTATTCCCGGGAATCCAGGGCGGACCGCTTATGCACGTTATAGCAGCTAAGGCTGTGTGCTTAAAAGAGGCACTTGATGACAGTTATAAGGAATACATGAAGTCTGTTAAAGACAATGCAGCAGCACTTGCAAAGGGCCTCATAGACAGAGGATTCAATCTCATATCAGGCGGTACAGACAATCATCTCATGTTAGTTGACCTGAGAAATATGAATGTAACAGGTAAAGAATGTGAGAAACTCCTTGATGCAGCAAACATTACATGTAATAAAAATGCAATACCAAATGATCCTGCCTCTCCATTTATAACAAGTGGTATAAGACTCGGAACACCAGCCGTAACATCAAGGGGAATGAAAGCAGAAGATATGGATGTTATCGCAGAGGCAATTTCACTTCTTGTAAAAGACTGTGATGCAAATAAAGAGAAAGCAATGGGACTTGTAAAAGAACTTACAGATAAGTATCCGTTATACGAATAATAAATCATATTTTATGGCCGGCCTTTAGCCGGCCTTTTAAAATACCTGAAAAATCCGGAGCAGAATTAGGAAAATACCAATGAATAACAGTCATGAATGTGGAGATAATTAAAATACAGAAAAAATTGCTTCGGAGGAGTGGGGAAGTGAAAAATAATTTTTTAAGGTGCGGTGTTGCCGGCTGGTGCATGGAGGTTATATGGACCGGCTTTATGAATATTTTAAACAGAGACAGAAAGATGATGGGGAATACTTCACTTTTAATGTTTCCGATATATGGTATGGCATCAGTTATAAAACCCATAGGTAATCTGATGAAAGAAAGAAACTTTATTGTAAGAGGGATAGTATATACCTGCGGAATATTTGGTGTTGAATATGTAACAGGAAGTATTTTGAAGAAAAATGATATGTGTCCGTGGGATTACAGTGAATCAAAATATAATATAAATGGTTTGATACGGCTTGATTATGCACCGGCATGGTTTGGCGCCGGACTGATATTTGAAAAAATTCTCGGTATCAATACAAAATCAAGCCGTGAAAAAAATGATTAACAGTATATTTTCTTTATATTTTCAATATTTGAAGACATGTTTAGAAACATCATGTCAAGTATGGTGATGGCTGTCATGGCTTCAACAACAACTACGGCACGGGGAACGATAATAGGGTCGTGCCGTCCTTTAATGTTAATATCAATATTTTCATTGTTTTTGTTTATAGTGTGCTGAGTTTTGAAAATAGACGGTGTAGGCTTGATATATGCACGAAGCACAATATCTGAGCCGTCGCTTATTCCGCCAAGGGTGCCGCCTGCATGGTTGGTGGATTTGGTGATTTTGCCGTCTGCGGTAGTAAAGCTGTCGTTATTTTCTGAGCCGAGCATTTTGGCAACCTTTATGCCGTCACCGATTTCAAATGCCTTGACTGAACCGATTGACACCAGGGCTTTTGAAAGATTTGCATCAAGTTTTTCAAATACAGGCTCGCCTATACCGGCAGGTACACCTGTTGCGATACATTCTGCGATGCCACCAAGAGAGTCACAGTCTTCGCGAACTTTGTCGAGATGTGCGGCAGCAGCATCTGCAACTTTTCCGGATGGCATGTAGAGTGGATTTGAAAATACGTCATCCATGTTAAAGTCTTCGTCAGTAACTACAAAATCACCGATTGCCCTTGTATATGCGTGGATTTCCACACCTAATATTTCAAGAACCTTTGCGGCTACGGCACCAGCAGCAACACGGCCTATGGTTTCACGTCCTGATGAACGGCCGCCACCGCGGTAATCACGAAATCCGTATTTCATATCAAATGTATAATCAGCATGTCCCGGTCTGTAATATGATGCAATCTCCGAATAGTCGCCGGAACGCTGTGAAGTATTCATAACGACGAGAGATATAGGAGTGCCGGTTGTTCTGCCCTCAAACACGCCTGATAAAATCTCGACTTTGTCATCTTCTTTCCTCGGAGTAGAAAATTTTGACTGCCCCGGTTTCCTTCTGTTTAAATATATCTGAATATCGTCTTCACATAGAGGGACTCCGCTAGGACATCCGTCTATGACTACGCCGATTCCTTTACCGTGGGATTCTCCCCATGTTGTAATTTTAAATATTGTTCCATATGTTGAACCTGCCAATGTATGCACCTCATCTTTCATTAGTTATGTATGAATCTGACTTTGTATATATTATCGCAGTAATAACTACATAAACCTATATATTCAGAGTTTTATTTTATAATGAAACAGTATAAAAATCAAGAGTGTGTAAGTTTGCACCATGATTTTATATTTTATAATTGACAAGTCACAAACAATGTGATACAATTCGCGTAAAGCATAACATAAACATAATTCTTATGGTGAATTCAATTCTGTGATATAACAGTGGATGGCTGTCGGAAAGCTGCTGGATGCCCGTCCGATGTCGGTCTGACATCTCAGGTCGGCACATACTCATGTTATATTCGTCTGATTTCAGGAAATTCTATGCTTTAATTACCCACAAAAAAAT
>ERZ1034998.170-NODE-170-length-44198-cov-20.675894_pt1 | contig 44198 bp, 54 predicted proteins | sample MGYA00520621_ERZ1034998 | MGnify/ENA primary metagenome ERZ1034998 (study PRJEB33766, sample SAMN09781748) | gut metagenome | biome: gut microbiome | host: Homo sapiens | place: Madagascar | study: EMG produced TPA metagenomics assembly of the PRJNA485056 data... | reverse complement strand
ATTAAATTACTCTTGTGATTTTAATAAAACAAAAATTTATTATGATTTCAAAAAAGATTTGTGTAGGTCTTATATAAAGAATATTAAAAAGGGACACGTATTGATTGACGGTACTTATGCTACTCTGTTTGGTAATCCTTATGAAATGTTATTACAATCCGTAGGCGAATTTGATGGTACTTCTATTCTTCCAGTTGGGACAGTTCATAATACTAGATATGAATATAATACAGAAATTTTAGGATGTCGGAGTCCACATATATGTCAAGGGAACTTATTAATAACAACTAATGTAGCATGTGAAATTATTGATAAATATTTTAATCTTACTCCGAATATCATATGCATTAGCAGTATTAATGAAAATATTTTGGAAAGATTAAGTGGTGCAGATTAACTCAATGGTCTGCTTTGGATGGTAACATCCTCAAAACAAAGTTGGTGAACTTATAAATATAAGGTGTGGGTAAGGTAGGCTCTTATCTGCTAACGGTGAAAGTCTAAGTGGCTTATAATACGGAGGAAATATATTATAACAGAAGAAATTTGGAAAGATATTGAAAATTATGAAGGTTTATATCAGGTAAGCAATTTAGGAAGAGTTAAAAGTGTTCAGCGAACAATAATATATAGTAATGGTATAGCTCATCCTTATCCTGAAAAAATATTAAAAGGATTTGTAAAAGAAAATGGATATTTATCAGTTGATCTTTACAATAATGGAGCACGTAAAAAATATCATATACACAGACTTGTTGCCAAAGCTTTTATTAATAATCCTTTTAATAAACCTGAAATTAATCATATAAATGAAGATAAATCAGATAATAGAGTGGATAATCTTGAGTGGTGTACTAGCAGCGAAAATAAATTGTCTGGGACATGTATTAATCGTGCAAATAAAACCAGACGTGAAAGAAAAGTTGGATTTAAAAAAATTGGTATGTATAATAAAAACAATGAATTAATTCAAATTTATGACAATATCGCTATAGCAGAATCCAAATCTGGTGTTAGTCGAAAATCCATTTACAATTCTTGTAATAACAAAGTAGTCCCACGAAAATATATTTTTAGATATTTGTAGCCTGTTTCAATAAACCATAAGACGATACCGTGCCAAACATACACAGGGATGTGTTTGAAGGTGTAACGACTAGGATATACGAGCTAGAACAGTTTATGAAATCCTTACTGATAAGATGAAATGCTTATTAGGAAGTGCCAACCTCCTCTTTTTAGAGGATGAAGATATAGTCTACTCCCCTAATAAATATCGGGAAACCGAGGGTATAAAGGTTTGATAGTGATACAATGTTAATCACAAATAATAAGATTTTTATTAATTCAGCGAAAAAAAATTATAAATATTTTAAAGTTCCCACTAGAAATATTAACCCACCAAAGTCGAAAAGACATTATACTCTTGAAGACCTTGCTGATTTAGATGATAAAACTAGCAATAATAAAATTGGTGAAATTGTTAATCTGTCGCAGGAGTTAAATTCGTTATTGTGGGATATTGTTGCAAGATCAGGTGAATCTGTAGAAAGTCAGTATGAATATATAAAAGAAATTTACTATGATGTATGTCAATTAGATGTGCTTAGTAATATTGAAATAGATAAGGCAAAAAAAGAGTATCCTGTTGATTCAACCGCTGAGTTAAAACGAATGAGAAAAAAATATTCTGAACTTCTAACTATGACCGACGGTAGAAAAAAAATGCCGTACTTTTTGGGATTTATTGCTGATACTAAGAATTATAAGAATGTAGATAAAAAAGATTATCAGAAATATTACACAAGCATGGATTTATTACATACGTGCGTAACCAACAAACGTTCATCAAAATCAAAAGGAAGTAATTTTTTATCCTTCTCGGAAATATTTAAGCCTTTGGACTATGATAAAAATAAAGTAGTCAAATCTCAAATTTCAAAAATTATTGAAATGGCAAAAAATACATATGCTTACAATCAGAGTATCGCACAAAACTCTTGTCTTTCTGGTGAAGAAAAGCATATTTATATTTCTAATAAAAAAGAAGATTTATTATACGAGATTAATCGTATGAAATTGAGCAACCATACAATGTACCGTTTATTATGGACATTGGAATTGAAGGAAAACTCAAAAATTAAAAATTTACTCTTCTATATTTTGTTTAACTATAAAAATGATGTACTGACCAATATTCTTAGTCAATATGATAAAATTAATACTTTTTTAATTGAGGATAAAGACGGTGAAATTGTTATCTATAATCGCAAATTTAGCAAGAAAAAATCCCCCAAGTCATTTTTTGAAACCTGAAAATATCGGTCAGATGGGCATAATTAGATTTCGGGATAAGGATACAATAGGTAAGAATAAAAAAGGATGTGAAATATAATAACTAAAACGGATATTATAAATGAAATCTGGAAAAACAATATAGGTATTTATACCAAAAAGGATATTGAGTTCATTATTAATTCATTTGTGAATATTGTTGGAAATGGATTAAAAAATAATTTTATAATCAAAATTGAGGGACTTGGAACATTTTCTACATATTTCAAAAACATTCACAGTGTAAGTAACTCACAAAAAAATAATGATATGATCAATGTGAAATACATTAGTTTTAAACCAAGTAAAAAAATAAAATAGTATTTTCTAATATTTCGTCTCAATAATATACGGCTATAATTAAGTTGCTGTGAGGTCGTGTAAAAAACTTGTATATGGTGGAGAAACCAGTTAAGTTCAGCAAGCGAGACTGCACCATATATACTCTGCGGAAGATATAGAGACTCTAACCATTATGGTCGTTCTGAGTCAAGGCGTTTTCAAACAGAGAATAATAAAATGTAAGCACTTCTTATACTCCTCTTCTATCGGTGGCTGTACTACTGTTTTGGTGGTATGGTCACTGATATTCTCTTTGCCGTTTTAGTATAATTGGCTTCCACCCAATAGGTAGGAGTTCGAAGCTCCTAAGCGGCTCTACTTCTGCTATTTTGCAGAAAATAAATAATAAAAGGACGTGAACAACATAATACAGATTAGTAAAAAAGAAGCTATGACTCTTAATGAAGAATACGGCATTCCCTATAAACAGTCAGGTGGAATATCTCACTCTTCTGCTTTTAAATATAAGAAGAGTCGAAAATATTATCTTTGTGAATCGGTAGATAATATTGAAGCTTTAAATAAAATCAGAAATGCTAAGTAGGTTTTGCCTATGACAGAGAAAGATTTCAAAATTGATAAATTAAAAGATGGAACTTTTCGAGTAACAAGGACTGATATTTTAGGTGATTATCATACACATATGAAGAGTAAACAGTTAGCTAAAACTGTTATTCATAATGTTTGTTATGGTAAAACTCCACTAAATTCACGAGATTATACATTAATTAGTATGTATAGATTGAGCAATGATGAGAAATATCGTGAAAAGATACAGGAAATATTGAATACTCGAAAGCAAAAAGGAAAGAAAGATGATTATTTTAATCCCGGCAGAAAGCGTTCTGGTGGGAATTTTTGATTTATGGAGGAATTAAAAGGATTATGGTAGATAGCAAGATTAAGAAAGCAACTGTTAGTGCTGCAAAGAAAAATATTACAGCAAGTGGTGTACGAATTGAGAACGGTGTTTTTGTAGATGATGAAGGTTCTATCGTAGAACGTATTGCAGAGAAATTACCAGAAGGCACTACTATTTTTGATATTAAAATAAGTATTGAGATTTCAGACGAAGAGTCTGAGTCTGCTGAATAGAGAGTAGGTGGATGTTATAATCGACTTACATAGATTGGAAAATGAAACAGATTTTGAATGGAAATTAAGATGTTGCCTTGCAAAGAAACGTAAAGAGACAGATATGGATTGGATTGAAATTCGAGATATGCTTGGATTAAATATCACACCTGACCAGCTTAGGAAACAAGCAGTCGGATATGAAGAATATGATAATTATATTCACAACTGCGAGGGTGCATCTGAAAGAATTTTATGTGTGTCAGATGTTCATATTCCGTTTAATTTACCTATTGATATTTTTGCAAGCTACAAAGGAATTGTAGACACTTTAATAGTCAATGGTGATTTATTAGATTGTTTTTCATGCTCTGCATTTCCTAAAAAATTCAAAGTAAATCTTGATGAAGAACTTGTTTTAGGAAGACAGTATATTATTGATTTAATCAATCTGACTACACCTAAAAAGGTAATGTTTGTGATGGGAAATCATGAATACCGTATGCAAAGATACTGTTCTGATAGATTATCAAATGAATTACTTGGCATCATTCCAACAGATCCTCTAGGAATGATTGTAGACGATGGATTCAAAGTTAATGATGAAAGAAATAAAACCCAGACACAATACTCTTCTATTCGTGAAGTGTTTGAAGATTCAAATATTGAAATCGTTTATGATAAAGAATGGTGGATAAAAGAAGGTAATGTAATTTTCTGTCACCCATTAAATTATTCATCTGGTATGTTAAAAACAACAGAAAAGGCAGTCAATTATTTCTTGCGTGTAGATCGCACATTCACTGGAATCGTAATGGCTCATACCCATAAAGTAGGCAGCTTTACTCAAGGTGGAATAAAAATGTATGAACAAGGTTGCGTGTGTGATTTGGATAAGCTGGATTATAACAACGGTAAACTTATAATTCCAAATCAGAACGGGTTTATGTATCTTGCATTGGATTCAAATGGTGACATTATTGATTCTAAAACTAGGATTATTACATTGGATTAAAATACTAATTTCAATAACTTCTCCACCCGTCTATTGTCAGATAAATTCCGTTCGCACAAAAGGCTATGACAATAGACAAGCTATCTCGCAGGGAATCTGCGCCAATGTTTACATACATGTTCAATTCTTCCGAATCTCACACGGGTGTAAGCATTAACATGAACAAGATATGGGTAAACACATCTATTCACGAAAATCACCAACCTTTCATAAAAAATGATCAGTAGGTGGAGAAGCTATTTGTATTATAACGTAAATTAGATTACATTGCAATCCACCATTCGGCTTGGTTAGGAGCTAACGCTTGCAGGAGCAGATACCTAGCAGTTGCAATAATATATAATTAAATAGCCTGTGTATGGCTCATAATAATACACAATTGTAAGTATGAGGGAGTGGACTCATCGTAGCTACTACCCTCTTTTTAGTTGGAAAAAATAAAAATAATTGGAAGAAAAGGAGAATTTTTAAAATGAACAAAACAGATTTAGTTAAAGTAGTTAAGGAAACAGTTTCAGAAACACTTGAGGGAGTAACACTTAAGGATACAACAATATTTGTAGATGCAGTAATTAATGCCATTCAGGATGCAGTTGTAGCAGGTGAAAAGGTATCCATTACTGGATTTGGTGCATTCGAGGTTGTTGAAAGAGCTGCTAGAAAAGGTAGAAATCCGCAGGATGGTAGTGAGATTATGATTCCTGCTTCAAAATCACCTAAGTTTAAGGCAGGTAAAGCTTTTAAGAATGCTGTTAAGAATGCTTAATTTCTGAAAGGATGTGATTATTATAAAAACATTACATTTTGAAGACTATGATGATTTCGCTTGTGCTGTTTCAGATGTTTATGACAGAGTAAAGTCTGATGATGAATACAATTCAGTAGATGTTGTTGCTAAATATGAAGATGCAAAAGAAATTATTCGTGAACTTGTTGCTATCGGCTATGGAATTGCGTTTGCTACTGAGTTTGCAAATCCTGAATGGGACAATTATGATGATGCTTTTGTTATTGGATTATACGATGACGAAATTTGGTGCGAACCTGTAAAGCGAAAAAATGGTTATATCTTTGTTGAAGCTGATGTCTTATATATTTTTGATGATTGCAATTCTAAAATTATCCCGAAGATTGAATCCGATGAGGTTTATGAAGTAGAAATTGGCGATTGTGATTATGATTGTGAAAACTGTAACTGTCATGATATGGCTACTACTTCTTCTACTTCTTATGAAGTTAATGGAAAATCTGTAGATAAGAAAACTTATGAAAAAGCTATCGAAGATATTGAGGAAAAGTATTTAGATGGTGTTCGAGATATGCTTCTGAGATATTGCGAAATTCAGGATGAGATGAATGAGTGGCGCAAGTTACTGAATTGGTAAAGTAAATATTCGATTTTTTAGAGTGTGTGGTTAAGGCTGCACACTCTTTTTTGTATGGGTAATTAAACAACTACGGAGATTGGCGAGACTGTAAATCTCGTGGCTTCGGCATCGAGTGGGTTCGACTCCCTCATTACCCATTATTTCAATATTTGTCGTTTGGCAAATGGAGAATATAGATATAGGTCAATCAGTTAGATTGATAAAGAGAATTACAAGCGATTGCTTATCTCTACCTCTAATTATAAAAATGATTGGAGGATTTTAAATTATGAGAAAAAAGAAAAATGAAACTGACAGTAAGAAAAATAGTAATTTGACAATTTTTAAAAATGAAAAATTTGGACAAGTTAGAAGCGTAATTGTTAATGATACACCATATTTTGTAGGGAAAGATGTAGCTTTAGCTTTGGGATATAAAGATACTTCTGATGCACTTAAAAAGCACGTTCACGATGATGATAAGCTGACAAGGCGATTCGCCGACTCAGGTCAGAATAGAAATATGATAGTAATAAATGAGTCTGGATTATATTCTATGATATTTGGAAGTAAATTAGATTCGGCAATTGAGTTTAAACACTGGGTTACATCTGATGTTTTACCAACTATTCGTAAAACAGGTGGATATGTTGATAATGATGATTTGTTCATTAATACCTATCTTCCATTTGCGGATGATCAGACAAAAATGCTATTTTCAACAACTTTAGCTACAGTACGAAAACAAAATGAAATTATTGAATCTCAGAAAAACGAGATAGTTCATAAACAGGAAGTCATTAATGGTCTTACCGATGATATTGATATTTATAAAAAGAAAGATGTTATCAATAGAATTTGCAGACGGAGAAATGGTAATTATGCAAACAGATATAAAGAGTTATATAAATGTTTTAGAGAGAACTTTCATATTGATTTAGAAGCAAGATGCGAAGGATATAATATGAAACAGATTAAGAAGAAAGATCAATTATCTGTTATAAAATATGCTGAACAATTTGGATATATTGATGATTTATATTCATGTTGTACGAAATTATTTGAGGCAGAAATTGATGAAGTATTAGATCAGATAAACACAATACATAGTTAGTTATAAAGAAGTGATTTAGTTATTACTATCTCGCTTCTTTTTATTTGAAAGGAAGTGATTTAGTGGCACATGTAACAAGGGTAAAATATTTTACCAAGGATAAGGAGAAATTCATAAATCCTGATAACTTGAAGAAATATAAGAAATATCTCCAATCAAATATTATTAAAAATCAGGATGTTAAAGACACTACATATAAAAGATATGAAGGATTGTTTCGTCATTTTCTTATGTGGTTAGGCGAAAACTATGGTGATTTAGATTTATATTCAGATGAGTTTATGGAGAATGCCGTTGATATTATGGAGAACTATATTATGTTCTGTCAAGAAACACTTCTGAATCATAAAAAGATTATTAACATGAAAATCTCTGCTGTTAGTTCATTCTATATTTGGTCTATGAAGCGTGGCTTCGTTAAGTATCATCCTTTTGACGGTAAACTTGATAGAATGAAGAAAGCTAATGAGGAACATATTTTGAACTCTTACTTCCTTACAGAAGAACAAGTTCAGACAATCCGTAGAGAATTATCTGAAAATGATAAGTATTCAATTCAAGATCAGATTTTATTTGAGGTAAGCTTCGATTCTGCCAACAGAATTGGTGCATTGTTAAGATTGCAGTTATCTAAACTTGATTTAGAGAATAACATGTTCGTAGATATAAGAGAGAAGGAAGGATACCATACACAGGTAGTTTTCGGAGATGTTGCAAAAGAACTTATTCAAGAATGGCTTGAAATGAGAAAAAATGATTATGATCATTTGGAATGTGACTCATTGTTGATTACAAAATACAATGGAGAATATAAACCTATGGGCGACAGTGCAATCAGAGATAGAATGAAGAAATATGGTGAAATCATCGGAATTTCTGACTATAGACCTCATTGCCAACGTAAGACTAGACTGAATCTTGTATATGAGGAAACTGGCGATTTAGCATTAGCAGCCGAGCTTGCCAATCACCGTTCGACTGAAACCACTAGGGAGTTCTATTGCAGGAAACAAACTAAAGCAGAAGTTATGAACAAAATCAATGCTTTAAGAAGTAAAAATTCTGATGTTGCTAACGAAGAGAATAAATAATTCTTCCGAAACTACTCAGATGTATGTAATTCGTGAAGACACTGAAGATGCCGATGAAGCTTTCGTCTAACACTTAATGTCTAACACTTCATCTAATTCCCTCTTGCACCACACAATTTTATGTGTTACAATACAAGTCAAAAGAAACAAACAATTATCCGTTAGACGGTTTAGAGTCTATATTGGAAGTGTAGGCTAATAAATTTTATATCTATCAACACAAACTTAACCGCTATTTAGACTCATGGCGGTTATTTTTGTGCATTTTATCTATAAATCGTACTATATATGTAGCAATGACACTACCTATAATTCCGATTATTAATGTCGCAAAAAAATTAATAGTTATCGTCCTCCTTTCTGATTATTTCCTGAAAGGACTCTATGCGAACAAAGTATCACTACTTTGGAACGACTCTAAACCGCCTTTTACCATCCCATCTAGCCTTAAATGAAATGTTGAATAATTGCTTGTCCTTTTCTATTATACATTATATGACATTTTCTGTCAAAATATTCCAAAAACAAGAGAATAAATAAAAGAACCCTTGAGTGGGCAAGCAAAATTAAATCAAACAAATGGTGTCGGTCACAACTCTATCCGACTAATAAATTGAGTATTAAAATAGCTGGTTTTGGTAGAAGCCAATCAAAAACTACTATCGCTCCACCTATAGCGGTTTGTTCAACTCTTGGCATTTCTACATCCTGTAGATTGTAAGCCCTACTACTTCCCTACTTTACATATAACAATGAAAGTATTAGTAGTATTTTGACTGATGAAATTTACACACAGATACCATGTGCAAATGGAAGTCCTTTCCATGTTGGTTATGCATTGAGCCAACGGTATCTTATCTTAAAATGCTTTGTACTTCTCTACGTTAATGAGAACCATTATTATGAGTAAAACTATCCATGGAGTTTTGTAAGAAATGGCAAATTGTCTTTTCTGATTTTTATAAATGGAAATATCGAATTGTCGGTTGGCTGGTAATCAATCGGCAGTAGATCTTACCAATCTATAAATATGGTGAGTGGTGAGGTTACTCCTCCCCTACTCTTGGGGTGTCGCCAAGCGGTAAGGCACAGGGTTTTGATCCCTGTATTCGTAGGTTCGAATCCTACCACCTCAGTTATAAATAAATGAAACTATTTTTGAGAGGAGGTCATTATGTGAAATATAAAATATTTATTAAATACACTTCAACATTTAAAAAAGATTTTTATGAAGTGTATAAAGTTAAATCAGAAGATGGGCAAGAAGTTGAATTTGAAACAACGGATATAGAGGAATTAAATAAAGCAATAGAAGCTCTTGACGAGCAGATTGGACATGATTCTATTCGAGTAGTTGCAGATCTTACATATGAAGTGAACATCATGGTTGACAAAGACTCTATGTATCAGCCAACGACATCTGAAGAAATGATTGATGTTTATTCAAACGCTTATCAGCAAGTTTTCGGAAACGGTGGTGAATAATGAAAATTGTAACACAAGACACTGCTTCGGAGCTTGCAGTAATGCTTTTACAAAATGATAAGAAAATCAGAGATGAATTGGTTGAAAAAGATGATGGCATAAAATCAGAGCTGGAAGAATCAATTAACACAAAAATCACAGAGGTTAATAGTAATGTAAATAATAGATTTCAAGAAATAAATACAAAGATTGATAAAATAAGTAATGAATCTATATCAACTATTCCTATTGACGAGATAGAAAAATTATTTAATTAGGAGGAATTTTAAAATGGCAAACACTACATATTTAGATCTCACTGGATTACAGGAATATGATAAAAAGATTAAGGCAAAAGTAGTTGCTGATGATGCTGCTACTCTTGCTAGTGCAAAGGATGCAATTAAGGAAGCAAAAGAATCTGTAGAAGGTAAAATTGGTACACTTGATAATCTTACAATGACTAATAAAACCGATTTGGTTGTTGCGTTAAACGAGGTTGCAGCTTCTGTTGAGGCTGGCGGTACAGGTTCAGTTGTTAAAATTTCTACAGAGACTACTACTGAAGGATATGCAAAATCTTATACGTTTACACAGGGTTCGACAAAGCTTGGGGTAATTGATATTCCAAAGGATATGGTTGTTTCTAGTGGTACAGTTGAGAAAGATCCAAAGGATCAACCGGCTGGAACTTATTTAGTGCTGACACTTGCAAATGCAACAAACGACAAGGTGTACATTAATGTTGGTACATTAGTAGATATTTATACAGCAAAGGCAGAGGCTATGCAGATTCAGCTTGTAATTGATTCTACTACACGAGAAATCTCTGCTACTATCGTTGCAGGTTCAATTACTGCTACGGAGTTGGCTGCCGACGCTGTTATAACAGCTAAAATTGCAGACGGGAATGTAACAAAAGCTAAATTATCTACAGAGGTACAGACTTCTTTAGGTAAGGCAGATACCGCTATTCAGGAAGCAGATTTGACAGATTTGAAGGCTGATGTAGCTGCAAATAAAGCTTCTCTTGGTACTGATGGTGTGACAACAAAAGCAATCGCTGATGCTAAGAAAGTAGGTACAGACGCTCAGACATCCGTTGACGCTTTAGCTGAACGTGTTGGTACATTGGAAGCTGATACTTTTACTGCTATTACAAATGAGCAGATTGATGCATTATTTGCAACTGTATAAATTTATAAAGGGTGGCACTTCCCCACCCTATTAGGACAAATGGTTAAATTGACACCCTTTCACGGTGTAGATGCGAGTCCGATTCTCGCACGTCCTAGTTTGAGGACTCAATGAGAAAGACGCTATCATTTTGGAATTTTTTCAAATATTAATTTTCTTAGTTTGAGTTGATATTTATCATAATGTGAATTCCAATTAAAATCTTTTGTATTATCTATAATATCTTGTTTGAGATTGTCAAGTTGCTGCTTATCAGTTTTATGTTTCATTATTGGTGATAACTCATTTATTTCATTCTCATAAAATAGTATAGTTGCAATAATGCAATGTTTATTTGGAAATAATACAACTAATTCTTGTTTTGTACCCAGTACAATTTCAGCAATACCTACTACTCTATTGGTAGTCATAGCTTTGCGAAAAAGCTCATATTCGATTTCTGAATTCATTTCAGGAATTAGATAATATGATTTATCTATTAAAAGATTTGAAATTTCTTTAGATTTACAGAAATATTCTATGGAAAGTGCTCTGTCTTGTTCTGATGTAATTGCATCTATATCGGATTGTTCTAGGATAACATACTTATCTTCTGTATATCTATATCCTTTCACAATATCTTCATTGTGAATTTCTTTATTGCATGATGGGCAAAATTTGATATAACGTACTCTTTCCTTTGAATCTTTGCAGAGCTGATTAAGTTCTATTGAGTTATTATGAGATACTTTGACCATTTTTACAGGAATATATAAGTCTTTGAATTTGATTGCTGTTTTATATGATGTGTTCATTGGTTACTCCTTGGGTTTTTGATTAGTATGTGAAGAAATTTTAAAAATATTACCTGGATATAGGACAATTTGGTAGTCCGCTAGTTTTGGGAACTAGACGTTGTAGGTTCAAGCCCTGCTATCCAGATTCATGCGGTAAGCCTGAAGTCGAAGGGTTTTACTGTGGTGTACATACGGTTCTATTCCTGGTAGCTCATCACTACCCTACCGCCCTATTAAAGACCTTAATAAATTGCACTTTCATAGTGTTTTATAAGTTGAATTTTTATGAGAAGTGGTATTGCTACCGCTTCTCTTTTTTATATTGGAATAAAAGGAAAGAAGGTGAAACAATGGCTAATTTAAGACAAGCCAAAACTGATGATGAAGTCAAGAAGCTAACAGTAAATAGAGTCAAAGATGCATATCATGATTTAGCCATTGACTACAACCATTTGTTAGATTTAGATTACATCTATTGCCCTCACTGTGGAAAATGGAAATCAACTAAAGGTAATGGAAATTTCTATAAGTCAAGTAAAAGTAAAAGTGGGTTTGAACATTTTGCGTGTAAGTCGTGTTTGTTAGATCTATGTACTGATGTAGATCCTAAAACTGGCATTAGAACAGACAATAGAGAAAAAACAATTAACACTTTTAGACAGCTTGATTGGAAATTTAGCGAAAGTGATTATAACGCACAGTTACAAGCTATTAATGAAGGTGTTGGTGAAAAAGTTCGTGGAACGGCTGTTCAAAATCTTATTGTAATGGTAGCTTCTCTTCCACAGTACAATAACACTTCTTATAAAGACTCTGAATTTTCTATTGATGATATAGATAATAATCCAGAAACAAATACGAAAATTGTTCAAAAAACTCTCAAGTCTGCTAAGAAACGTTTTGGAAATAACTATAATAATGAAGAACTTATGTATCTTGAGACGGAATACCAAGACTGGACGACACGTTATCCCTGTGAAAATAAATCTCAGGAACTTTTATTTAAACGAGTATGTTGTAAGGAACTTGAAATAGATAATGCTCAGAAAAATGGCAAGGATACAAAAGATTTAGATGCTACTTTACAGAATCTACTAGGAAGTTTAAATATTAAACCTAATCAGAAAACTGCATCTGAATTAACTGATAATCTTACATTTGGGCAGCTTATTGATAAATGGGAACAAGAAAAACCAATTCCAGAACCAGAAGGTGAATTTAAAGATCCTGATAAAATTGGACTCTTAATTGATGTATTCTTTAAGGGGCATCTCTCTAAAATGATGGGATTGAAAAATGCATTTTCTTCTACTTATGAGAAGTTCATTTCTAAATATACTGTCAAAAAGCCTGAGTATGATGAAGATACTGATTCAGAAGCATTATTTGATAAAATCTTTGGTCAGAAAGCTGAAGAGGAGGTATAATTTATGCCTCAATTAAAAACTCAGACTGAGATAGAAAAAGATAAACAACAAAAGATAATGGAAACCGTTGCTTGGAGAGCAGGATATTATCGTAACAACCCACATAGGTATGTCATTGATGTACTGGGATTATCTCTTAAGTGGTTTCAGCAAATTCTCTTGTGGTGCATGATGCACTATAACTTCGTTATGTATCTCGCAGCAAGAGGTCAAGGAAAAACCTATCTTACTGCTCTCTTCTGTTGTGTAAGGTGTATTTTATTTCCTGGTACAAAAATAGTTGTTAGTTCTGGAACTCTAAAACAGGCTAACGAAGTCTTGCTGAAAATACAAGACGATTTCATGAAACAATCTTCCATATTACGTTCTGAAATAGAAAAATGTAATATTGGTCAAAATGACGCTTCTATTTATTTCAAAAATGGTTCATGGATAAAAACAAGAACCAGTTCAGAAAATTCAAGGTCAGCCAGAGCAAATTGCATAGTCGTGGATGAATTTCGCATGGTCGATGAAACAGTTATTAATACTGTATTGCGTAAATTCTTAACAAGTCCAAGACAGCCAAAATATTTACAAAAACCTGAATATGCTCATATGCAGGAAAGAAATAAAGAAATATATATGTCCAGTGCATATTTTAAAAGTTCATGGGCTTATAAAAAAGCGCAAAGTTACACTCTTAATTTCTTTGATGACACAAAAAAATATTTCATATGTGGATTACCTTATCAGGTATCGGTGCGTGAAGGATTACTCTCTCGTTCTCAACTTGAAGATGAAATGAGTGAAGCTGATTACAATGAACTTGTTCAGCAGATGGAAATGGAATGTCTGTGGTTTGGTGATACAGATGGTAGTTTGTTTAAATTTGATGAATTAACTGCTCGTAGAAGACTTCGCAAAGCATTTCCACCATTGAGTTTCTGCAATGACAAAATAACAATTCCTAAATTAACATCTACTGGTAAAAGAATACTATCTATTGACGTTGCTCTTATGCAATCTACGAAAAAGAAAAAGAATGATGCCTCTGCTATTTTTATCAACGACTTAATTCAAGTAAATGATACTGCATATCAATCAAATTTCGTATATGGTGAAACTTTTGAAGGTTTGAAAACAGACGAATTAGGAATGATTGTTATGAAATATTTTTATGAGTATCAATGTACAGATTTAGTTTTAGATACAAACGGAATCGGCTTGGGGGTATATGATTTTATTACCAAGGATCAAATTTGTCAAGAAAACGGTAAAAGATATCAGGCAATGACCTGTATAAATGATAAAGATATGGCTGAACGATGCAAAGTTCGTGATGCTAATAAGGTTGTTTGGTCTGTAAAAGCTAATGCTAATTTTAATAATGAGATATGCGTATTACTTAGAAATGGTATACAGAATGGAAAAATTAATTTTCTTATTCCTGAACAGGATGCGGATAGTTCATTAAAAGAAACATATAAGGGATATTTCAAAATGTCTCCAACAGAGCAAGCAAAATTGAAAATGTCTTATATACAAACAACGTTTGCCGTTTACGAATTGATTAAATTGGATCATGAAGTTAAAAACGGAAATATCAAGGTTAAAGAAGTTGAAGGTATGAGGAAAGATAGATATTCTTCTATTGCCTATTCTTATTGGTGTGCTTGTCAATTGGAATTAAAATTAAAACCTAAGACACAAGATACACAATCATTAGTTTCAAAACTTCCAATCCGTCAAGGTAAGCGATTCTCAATGTTTAATTAAAGGAGGTGCATTAACGAAAAATGCCAAGAACAAAGAAAGCGGATGCTAATGCACCTGCTACTACAAATACAATTAAGAAGACAAACTCAACGTCCTCTTCTACTAAAACAACTGCGGCTCAGATGCGAAATTATTCCAAAGAGGAATACCGTAAGGAATTATTTGCCAAAGCATCACAAGCCATGCAGTTACTTAACTTACAAAAAACAGAGACACGAAGCTATACTATTTATAGTAAAGAAAATCTTCGTTCTTACATGCAAAATCCATTCTCAAACGAGAATAGATTACGTAATTTAAGCCGATTTTTATATAGAGTTTCACAACCATATAGACGATTAGTAAATTATAATGCTCAGTTAGTTGACCTAACGGCAATGAATGTAAGTCCAAATATTGATATTACACAAGATAACGATAGTCAGACCATTTTAAAAGATTATTATGACACTTGTGTAGAAATTGATAAAATGCACTTACATTCTGAAATATATAAAATGCTTGTAACCGCATGGATTGAAGATGCCGCTTATGGTTATATATACGAAGACGATACAGGATTCTTCATACATCTATTAGATGGTGAATACTGTAAGATATCTTCTATCAATTCTGATGGCAGTTATAATTTTGCTTTTGATTTCAGTTATTTCAAACAACGAAAAGATTATCTTGACTATTGGGATTCTGAATTTCAGAAAAAATATAATTCTTATGATAGTGATTCATCTCTTAAATGGCAAGAATTAGATCCTGAACGAACAATTTGTATTAAAGTTGGAAGCGATGATCCAAAGCTCTGTATTCCACCTTATATTGGTGTCTTTGAAAATCTAATTGATACTATTGATTTACAATCACTTGTTTCTGTAAAAGATGAATTATCAATATATAAACTTCTTGTAGCTCGTCTTGAACATATGCAAGGAAGTGATAATCCAGATGATTTCGAGGTAGATATTCAGGTTGCTCTTGATTATTATGCGAAACTTGAAGCATCTCTTCCAGATTGCGTATCTTCTTGCATCTCTCCTCTTCCAATTGAACCTATTGAATTCAAAGGAACAACAACGGATGATACAGATATGATTGAAAAATCTATGAGTAATCTTTTTAAGATATCTGGTGGTTCTTTGGTTTTAAATGATGCAAAACAAGGAACTACAATATATAGAGCACATATGATTGCGGATATGATGAATGCAATTAAACCTCTTCTTGGTGAAATTGAAATATGGATGAATAGGCATCTTTCTTATAATCTTTCAAATCCTGCAAAAGTAAAATATCTTGAAACTTCCCCTTGGATGAAAAATGAAAAGAAAAAAGAATTAATAGAATCAGCACAATATGGTGTGCCTGTAAAAATGGCTGTTGCAGCACTTGATGGTTTTAGCCCATTGGAAGTGCTTAGAATGCAATTTCTTGAAAATGATGTACTTTCATTACACAATTCTTGGATTCCACTTCAAAGCAGTTATACTCAGTCGGGTAATAATTCTAATGATAGTGGAGGACAAGAAAAAGACGTGACAGACCTCACAGACGAAGGAGAAAGTACAAGGGAGTCAGGGAAAAATGACATGTAAGGAGTAACAGGATGAAACAGAATTTTATAAAAACAACAGATTCTGAAACTTCTAAAAAGCTATCAGCTCTTGGATTTCAGAAGGTTGATAATACAAATGGTATTTATACCTTTTTGAATACTGGCAAGATCAAGTTTTCGGATAATGATATAGATAAAAAGAAAATTCAGTATAGTAACATGCTGAGTATTTAGCCACTCTCCTATTCGAGTGGCATTTATTATGCCAAGAAAGGAGGAAGAAATGCAAAAAAAATATTTTACAGTTGAAGATTTAATTAGGTTTTGTGAACAAAAGAAAATGTATAACTTTTCTTCAAAGGAATCTGGTAAACCTATTGTTATACAAGCAATTCAGGACTTTTCTTCTGCTGATGTTGAAGAAACAGCAGATAATAAACTTTATGCAAAAGTTCGTGTCTGTCATACTTTATTAAATCGTAATGGAAGTTATATCTCAGAAGATTCTATGAAAGCAGCTATGCCTAGTCTTAAATATTCTCCACTGCTTGCGAATATTCATCAGTTGGATGATGGTACATGGGATTTTCATTCACATGATTATCATATAGAAAAAGATGAAGATGGAAATGAAAATGTTATCTATGACGAAAAACAAGTTGGTACTTTTACAGCAGATGAACCATATCTCGAATATGACAAAGATATGGATAAAACATACGTTGTTGCTCGTGTAGCAATTCCTGAATCATACACTCGTTGTGCTGATATTATTCGGGAGAAAAATGGCACAAAGGTAAGCTGTGAGCTTATCATCTATGAGTGTTCATACAATGCAAAAGAAAAATATTTACAGTTAGATAATTTTGAATTTGCAGGCTGCACTTGCTTGGGTTCTGAAAAAGATGGAACACCTATTGGTGAGGGAATGCTTGGGAGTAAGATAACTCTTGAAGATTTCAGTGAAGAAAATAATAGCTTAATTAAATTTAATGAAAAAATGGTCGAATTACAAGCAAGACTTGAAAAACTTGAGACTGCTTGTTTTGACAATAATACAAACAATTTTAAGGAAGGAGGAAACAAAAACTTGAATAAATTTGAAGAATTATGTCAGAAGTATGAAAAGACAGTTGATGATATCACATTTGATTACGAGAATATGTCTGATGATGAATTAGTCGAAGCATTTACAAAAGCATTCGATGAAACTGATTCTGCTGATGATGGAAGTGAGGGTGCTGATACTCCTTCTGGTAGTGAAACAACTACTGATGGGAATGAAGAAGGTGAAAATAATCCTACTGAGAAAAATCCAGATGAAAGTGAAAAAGGTGATACCACAGAAGATGAAACGCCTTTTATTGATGATGACGAATCAAAGAAGAAAATTAATAATGCCTTAACAAGAACTTTTGAAATTAGTCACGATGACATCCGTTATGCGCTTTATAACCTTTTATCTTCATATGAAGATGCTGACAATGAGTGGTATTACATTACTGGTGTATATGATTCGTATTTTGTATATGAAAGTTGGGATGGTGGCAAAATCTATGGTCAGAAGTATACAAAGGATAATGATAATGTAGCACTGGATGGAGAAAGATACTCATTACATAAAACATATCTTACAGATTCTGAATACGCAGAAATCGAATCAATGCGTTCTAACTATGCTGAATTAAAGGCATTTAAGGATAATATTGAAAAGAACGAACTTCATTCTAAGAAAGAGTCTTTACTTGCAGATGAAAAATACTCTGTATTATCTGATAATGAAGCATTTACAGAATTAAAGAAAAATATGGATAACTACTCTCTTGATGATTTGGAGACAAAAGCAAAGGTTATTTTTGCAGATTATATATCATCTGTAGGCAATTTCTCATTAAATAGTTCTAATGAAAACAAATCCCATTCTATGCAGTTATTCGGTGATCCAAATACTCGTAGAAATAGTCGCTCTGGTAGATACGGAGATATCTTTAAGAAGTAATCACTTCATATAAATCACAAACAAATATTAACACTTTAGTAGGTCGTACAGAAATGTACGGCTTTTATTATGCAAATTTTTAAGGAGGAAAAATTAATGGCAATTAAATTTGAATTATCAAAGTTCCCTGTCGCTTTCCCTGCAAAAGTTATTGCGAGAGACGGTGGAGCGCACATGTACAGTATTCAGCACGATGGAGATCTTTGGAATGGTGCTGTAATTGCAAAGGGTGAGTATAAGGCACTTGATCTTTACACAGAAGGAACAGCAACAAAGATTAATGCAAAGGTTGTTGGTCAGGCAGCAAACGGAAATTATTATGTAGAAATTACAAAGGATTCTCCTGCTTCTGAGGCACTTATTGTTTACAATCCACCAGTTATCGAGGAACAGTACAACAAGTCATTCCAGCTCGAAGCTAATTTTTATATCCCTGCAACTATGGAAGCTAGAGCTTATTCAGTTCGTGAAGGAGATATTTGGGAGCTTTCTGAGGCTGCATTTACAGCAAAACCTACAGTTGGAACAACTGTTGTATCTACTGTTACTGGCAAGAAGTGGACAGTTGCGTAATTTTAGGAAAGGAGACAGATAATAATTATGGAAAATACAGCTAGAAATTTAATGTTTGATCTTGCTTCTGGTCGTGAAATTTATGATGACGAGCAGGGCAGAGTTATTAGTAAGGCAGAAGCAAATGATGCCGTAAGAAAAGTGTGCTTTGAGGAACTTGGAATTACAGAAAAGTCTACTGAGAAGCAGATGATGAGAGCCTTAAAGTCTGATAAGGCTGTTGCTCTTTTCGAGGTAATTGAGGAAATTATCGAGAAGGAAATTGAGTATGGTTTTAGAGATAATGAATTCTTTAACGACTTCGTTGAAACAAGAAACCTTGCAGATGGTGATAGAACTGACTTCTGGACAGATACAGATATTATTCTTAACGTTGCAAAGGTTTCTGGCGATCAGCATGATTACACAATTCAGAGACTTGCTGAGGGTTCAAGCTTCACAGTTCCTACTAGCAGATATGCAGTAAAGGTTGGTGGAGATATTCGTCTCTTCTTAACTGGTCGTAAGGATTGGTCTGAGCTTATTGATGCTGTAGCAAAGGCATATACACATAAGATTCAGGATGAGCTTTATGCTGAGTTTATGAATGCAGCAAGTAAGCTTCCTGTTACAACTGGTTTTAAGGGTACTGGTGCTCTTACTAAAGATAAGAAGGATGAGTTTGACGAGATTATCTCTAATGTCGCTACAGCAAATAATGTATCTTCTGTTGTAATCATGGGCACAAAGACTGCACTTAAGAAACTTAATGCTCTTGCAGGAAATGGTTCTGTTGAGTGGGTAGCTGCATCTCAGAAAGAAGCTGTTGCAAACACAGGTATTCTTGGTTCTTATGAAGGAACTTCTCTTTTAGAGATTCCTCAGAGATTTAAGGATAATACACTTGCAAATAAGCTTGTCGATCCTACTATCCTCTTAGTATTCCCTGTAATAGATTACAAACCAGTTAAGTTCATTGATGGTGGTGAGACTACTCTTGAAGTAACTGAGGCTGGTGCAAACGCTGATGATATGCAGACATACGAGGCTCAGAGACGTATGGGTATTGCTACAATTATTACTCGTCAGTTTGGTCAGTGGGACTTAGATGCCTAATCTGAATTAATTATAAAAATTATGGAGAGTGTGAAATATCACTCTCCTATTTTGATGGATAGAAAGGAATTATTATGGCTTATCAGAAAAAGACTACAACTACTGCTAACATAACAGAAACAAAAGTTGAAGACAAGTCAAAAGCTCGTAAATATGAAAAGGATGATGTTATCCCATGCAAGTCACTTACTGATGGAAAACTCTTAGTAACAGGTGAAAAGACTGGAATTTTATATAGATGGGCTGATTATGGCGATGTTGAAGAGATTGAATATCAAGATTTAGTATATATGATTCGTTCTCATAAATCTTGTATTACAAGACCTAGATTTATTATTCAGGATGCCGAGTTTGTTGAACAGTATCCAGAATTAAAAGAGCTATATGAATCATTATACTCTACAAAAGATTTAACAGATATTTTATCATTACCTATTACACAGATGAGAGCTGCTATTGCAGATTTACCAGATGGTGTCTTTGAGACGCTTAAAGGACTCGCTGCTTCTATGATTATGAGTGGTACATATGATTCTGTTAAGAAAATTAAGGTACTTGATGAAATCTTTGATACAAATCTTCTACTTACATTAGCACAGAATTAGTAAAGGAGGCTCACAATGACGCTTCCATATGAAACAATTTTTTCACGAACAAGAGGACGAATTTCAGATCCGAAGGAACTCTCTCTTGACGAAAACGATTTGCTTGAAATATATACAGAGCGATTAAACAATGTAATTTCTAATCCAAGAGTGCGCAGACTATTCTCTTCTCTCACACTCGATGATGAAATTCAACAGTTGGATTTTACGCTGAATAATTCAGTAGATGAAACGGCTGATATGAATTTTGTTGTAGGAATTCTTGTACTTGGAATGACGATTGAGTGGTTACAGCCACAGGTTGATTCTATTATGCACACATCAGTAATGATAGGCGGCAAGGAAGAAAAGAAACTACTCGACAATCATAAAAATATGATTGATCGTCTTGATTCCATGAAAACTGAATTGAATAAACGTATTCGTGATTACGGATATATGTATAATTCCTATATCAATACGGAGTCCTAATATGCAATACATATATGGTGACTTCACAGACAAGCAAATCAATGAAGCAGTTCGTGCAATGCATGGTGATATTCACAAACTACTGCTCTACAAAGACAAGACAATTGAAGAGAAAATATTTGAAGATGATGAAGCGTTTCTCATCTTCTTTGAGAATGTTATGTTTAAATTAGGTGGCACAAAAACCTTATTTAATGATAATGGACTTATGGTAACTCTTATGGCAACTTTACAAGGTGCTATGGATAATTTTAAGAGTGACCATTTCAGTTACAAAAAATTCCGTAGGGCAGTTTTAGATTCTCACGGATATATTAAGCAGATGTTTGAGGAGGTGGGTTGCGATGCCGAGTCTACAAACAGCTAGGCGTGTCGCAAACGCCAAGAACAACGGTGCTAAAACGATTGGTCAGATTTATAAAGAACAGTCTGATTGGACAATGGAACAGACATTTGAAAACGACATCGCTACAAAGACTTGTTACATTTATGACTATTTTCATGATGACTTCTTCACAGATGAACATGGAATTACCCGTTCACTTGCTGAAGGTATGACTTATGAAAACACCAATAAGACAAAGATTGACGCAAAGTTTATTATCAAATCTTATCAGTCAATGGATAAAGATCAAGTGGAATACTATCTTATGTTTCGTCCAAGTCAGTCTGTAAGATTCAATGAAGGTGATGACCTTTATTATTATGAGACTGATTTTAGAAAACGCTATGGAGCGACATTCCCAATAGGGCTTTTCGTGGACGTTCCAGATGATAGAGGAATTTATCATAAGTGGATTGTATGTCGTGATGAACCAGCAAATCAGTTTCCAAAATATTTGATTTTGCCAGTAAATTACGAACTTACATGGATTGAAAAATCTAATGATAAGCGTATTAAGAGACGTATGTGGTGTTGTTTAAGACAGCAAAGCTCCTACACGATTGGAACTTATACAGACCGATATTTTACACATACAGATAATCAGGATAAGATATGGTTGCCAATAAACTCTATTACAGAGAAGTTTTGGTACACTTCTGAAGATTCTAAAAATATGCGAGTTGTAGTAAGTGCTTTAACAGAACACCCTACTGTATGGACAGTGACCAAGGTTGAAAATTCAATGCCATTTGGTATTCAAAAGCTTACTATATATACGGCATTTTGGAATGAGCATACTGATTATGTCAATCTTGAAACAGGTGAAATGTATGCGAACTATTTCGATTCAGAAATCGCCCCAACAGATCCATCCACTCCAATTACTCCCCCATCTTCTATTACAGCAAAAATTTCAGCATCTACTTCAACAATCAAAGTTGGTGGCAGTTATAAAAATCTTACAGTAAATCTATTCAATGATTCCAATGAAGATATTACAACTGAATATACTGATGCAACCTTTACATGGACTTGCTCTATTGATAATGAAGACTGGACTGATAAAGTTACATGGCGAGGTACAGAATACAACCAAAAGAAAGTAAAGTTTCCTAACGACACTTCTGTTATCGGCAAAATACTGTCTGTTAAGTGTGAAATTACTAAGGATAACTTGCCGATTGAATCTGAAATTTTGCCGTTAGAATTAACTGAATAGGAGGTGTTTTATGGCAGAAAAATTAGTTACAAAGAATGATTTGTTGAATAAACTTCGTGCATATAGAACAACTCCTGATGATGATATAATTCTATATAAGCAAAAAATCAAAGATGCTTTACTGTCAAATCCATGTCTTCTGTATGCCCTCAATGATAAAGAATTAGAATCAGAATTATTTGATAAAAATGGAAATATTAATTGGGAATGGAATGAAGAATTAGGTGAATATGAACCTCTAGGCGAATGGGATAGATATTTTGGAAGCAATTCTTTAATTCGTCCTTTTTTATTTATTCCAGATACACAAACAGCAGTTAAATGTTACATATGTTATCAAGTAGGTTTTCAAGATACAGTTAGATATCAACCGGGATTAAAAGAAACACAGATTACTTTTACTATTTTTGTACATGGTGATGATCGTATGGACAAACTTACTGGTATTCCAAGACATGATCTCATTGCTTCTATTATAAGAGAACGCTTTGCTTGGTCAAATATTTTTGGTATGCAAACTCATCTTGTATCTAATCGAGAATCTACTACTGATAATAATTATATTGTTCGAACTCTTGTGTTCCAACTTACGGATTTGAACAATAAAATTCAAACACCTTATGGTGGAAAATCACAATTTAATGATTATCAGTTAAGGCGGTGATATTTATAGCACAACAAAATACTGATATGTTAGATGGGCTTCAAGCTGCCGTCATAGCTGACGCTCAAAAGAAAAATGAAAATACACAAAAATATAAATTTGATCCACTAAAAATGTATTTCCGAGAAGATTATGAAATTGCCGGAATACGGATTGTGCAGCCAACAATTGGCGACATATTAAATCTTGGTGAATCAAAATTTTATTCAAGTCTCTCCCCTTTCTTATACAATTCTACTTCTATCCGTGTTATGTTATGGGATTTACCACAACGAATAGACTGGTGTAAAGTTAGTGATATTGAAGTGTTTAATTTACTCAAAAATATACCTAATGCAGACTATTCTGCTATTCAATTATTGTTTCCTGATTATAGGATTGAAAATATGATATTAATACCAATACCAATTCCAACTTCAGAAGAAACGGAATTGATTTTATATGATAAGGAAAATAATTTCATACTTAAAGAATCTGAGTATATGGAGATAGCTGAATATGTCAGAACTTTGCTAAATGTTCATCCAAAGGTAGAAAAAGCTAAAGGAAAAATAACTAAACAATGGATGATAGATGAAGATAGAATGAATGCTGCACAAAAAGAAAATAAACCTACTTCTACTCTTCTTCCTCTTATATCGGCTTGTGTAAATCATCCGGGATTTAAATATAAGCTACAAGAGCTTCGAGATGTAGGAATTTATGAGTTTATGGATTCTGTGCAAAGATTACAAATTTATGAATCTACACATGCACTTATGGGTGGAATGTATTCTGGATTTTGCGATGTAAAAAGTATTTCGAAAGAACAATTTAATTTCATGAGAGAAATTGATACCAACGAAAATTTGAGCGATTAATAGTCGCTCTTTTTTAATACAAAAAATAAAAAAATTAAGGAGGATTTTATTATGGCATTTAAATTAGGTGATGTAATTATTGACCGTCTTCAGTTCGGTTATGGTGCTTTAGCTGATAAGGCTCTTTATGCTCTTACACAGCTTCAGGAAGCTACTATTGATATTACAGCAGATTCAACAGACGTTAAGGATAAGGATGGTAACTTAGTATATAGAAAATATTCTGGCAAGACAGGTGAGATCACAGCTACTAATGCCTTCATGAATCTTGCTATTGCTGAGATTGTATCTGCAACAGATGCAGAGGTTGCTTCTGAAGAGCAGGCAATCGAAATGCCAATCTTCAAGATTGTAAAAGCTGGTGAAACACTTGATATTACAGATGCAGTTGAAGATTCTTTTGTTGTTAATGCACTTTCAACAAATGGTTCTCTTGGTAAGGCATATACTAAGGGCGCTGACGCATCTCCAACTGAATTTAAAGTTGCAGAAGGTGTTTTGACTCCACCAACAGATACAAATGAAGTTCAGTATCTTGTTAAATTTAAGAAGAAGGTTAAAAGTGGAGCTAAAGTTACTATCTCTGGTGACAAGTATCCAAAAGCACATGAACTTTATTTCAAAGCACTTGCAGTTGATAAGTGTAATGTAAATGGAGGTTATCGTGCAGTTGTTATTCATATTCCATCGTTTATTCCAAGTCCAGAGGTGTCTCTTGCACTTCAGGGTGGAGATTCTCAGACAATGGATTATAAGGGTGCAATCCTTACAGATACATGTTCTGTAAGTCAGGAAATGGTTGAGATTTATTTCATTGACGAGGAAGAGGAAGCCTAATTGTATAAGTAATACTGAGGGTAGTTATATGCTACCCTCTTATTATATTTAAGGAGATGGATGAATGACGAAAAAAGGTTTGAGAATGTGCTGCGTTTGTCATGAGGAGTATTCATTTTGCCCAGTTTGTAATTCAGAAGATAGAAATAAACCAACATGGTATTTCGCATATTGCTCTGAAAATTGCAAGGACATATATACTGTAACTTCTGATTATGAAGATAAAAAGATTTCAGCAGATGATGCAAAGAAGCAGCTCGATAAACTAGATTTATCTCAGATTGCAAATTTTGGTGAGAGTTATCAAAAGGCAATTATGAAGATTAATGAAAATGCAACACCAGTTAAAAATACTGATGTTGTTGAGGGAAATAAATCTGTTATTTCAGATGAGAGTACAGATATTCCAACAAAGTATTATAGAAAATCCAAAGTCAAAAAGGTTAAAGATGATGGTGATATTGAATAGTGATTTAGAAAATTTTAATGGGGAACAAATTACTATTTAATAAGTAGTTTTGTTCCCCATTTTTTACGAAATTATAAATGGAATGAAAGGAAATTATGGTAGAAACAAACTTAAAAAACGCAAGAGATTATCTGCCACACGAAGTTGTTAGAATTGTCAACCCGAAACAGCAATTGTTATATGTAAAAAATAACATCTATCCGGTAGATATTTTTACAAGCATAGATGATAAAACAGATAATGCAATTCTTGCAATGGTATTTCTAAAGGAAGATACCACAGAAATATATAAAAAATGGTGTAATTATGAACTTAATTAACTATTCAGATAAGGAGGTTATTAATTATGAATAAAATAAACTGGAAAGTCAGATTTAATAGAAAAAACATTCTATTTATCACTCAGGTTATCATATCTGTAGTAGTACCAATACTTACATATTTTGGATTGCAAGCATCAGATTTGACAACATGGGCAAAGGTATGGGAAACTTTTGTTTCGGCAATTAGTAATCCATATGTGTTCATGATGGCAGTGATATCGTTATTTAACGCCATTACCGACCCGACTACTGCTGGAATAGCAGATAGCACTTCTGCTCTTTCTTATTCTGTTCCCAAAAAGTAAAGGTAGTTGCATATGGATGAAATAAAAAATTTATTTAGTTTAGATTACTCTACCATTATTATAGGTATTTTCATAATAATTCTTGGTGTAGATAAGATTATATATTTATTATTAAAAGTTAAAAAAACACTTAGAGTTAAATTTGGCTATGAGGAAGATAAAGAAACAATAGAATATCGTATTGCGGTATTAGAAAAACATGATAATTGGCAGTACAAGGAAATTTCAAAAATATCCAAAGGAATAGATGATATTAAAGATAGACTGGATTTATCGGAAAAAGAAAGTAACCAGCGTATTATAGTTCAGTATGGTGCTGAGTTATATAATCTTCATGATAAATTTATCTCTCAGGGATATGTTACAAAAGCAGGAATAGAAACATTCCAATTAATGGCTGATACATACCTAGATTGTGGTGGCAATCATTTAATTAAAGGAAAGATTATACCCGAAGCTATAGCTTTGCCAATTAAAGAAGATTAATTAAATCCAGATTTACACCACAGTAAAAATATTCCGTGTTAAACTTTGTATAAAATAAAACATATTTATACATATTAACATTATGAATAACAAACTATGGTATTACAGAAATAAAAAAGGATTAACATTACAAGAGTTATCGAGACTTAGTGGTGTCTCTGTTGCAGCTCTCAATAAAATTGAAAACGGAAACACAAATGATATACTCCTTAATAATGCTATTGCCTTATCACGAGTTCTTAAAGTTGATATATATGAATTGTTTTGTATCAAATAAATAATGATAAGGAGGCTGGGAGTATGATAAAAGCATATTTCAATGTAATTTGTGAAGAAATATCTTATGTTGGTGGAAAAATCATCCATGTTGATGAAAATGTTAGCAATATGGATGAAGTACATAAGGTGGTATGCGAAAATATTGAGAAATTCCCAAATGGAAAATGGGAACTATATCCATGTTTTATAACAATTAATAATTAATATTTTAGAGTGGTTTCATTATGAAATCACTCTTTCTTTGTATAAGAGAGATAGCACCGTATTTCTACGATGCTACTCTTCTACCATTCTATCTAATTCACAATACGATATGAGTTATTATACTATAGTTTGTCAATTAAAATCAACAAATGTCTTTATCACAATCTAGCCATGTGATAAGGGCATTTTTATTTTTATGGAGAGTGTGTGGCTAGACCACTCTCCTACCCCTTAACCAAGAAAGGAAGATTGTTATAGCACAAAACGAAGGAAAAAAATTTGAACAGGCTATAAAAGATTCTGTTCCAGACACATGTTGGATTTATCGTTTTAGAGATAATGCAGCATCATTTGGAAATGGAAATAATACTAGATTCGCTAGTAGCAATATTTGTGATTATCTCCTATTTGATGATGAATCAAGAACGTTATACTTGTTGGAACTCAAATCGACACAAGGCACTTCTATCCCATTATCAATGATTCGAGATAATCAGATTAAATCTCTGCAAGAAGCAGGCAAACACAATCTTGTTGCGGGATTTTTGTGTAATTTTAGAAATGAAAACAATGACACGTTCTTTATAGAAATCGTTGATTTTGTAAAGATGATGGAGAATATAGATAAGAAGTCATTTAACATAAATGATTTATTGAACAATAATGCAATACGTATTGATAGTAAAAAGAAACGAACAAGATATACATATGATATTCAGAAATTCGTAAATGAATCACATTTGTAGGAAAGGAAAAATATGAAGTTATCACAAATTTTGAATTTAAATTACACGCTAAAAAAGGTTATAGATGATGAGAATATCACTTCTCCCCTACTTAAATTTAAACTGTTATCTATTACAAAAGCAATTGAGCCGCCAATTTCTAATTTTGAAATTATAAGGAACGACCTTGTTCTAAAATATGGTTCAAAGGATAGCGAGGGAAATTATATAATCTCTCCTGATGATAAAGAGGCTATTAAAAAATTCAATGAAGATATTGAAAAAATATTGAATGAAGATATAGACATCAATATCTCAAAAATTAAAGTTGATGAAATATTTAATGCTGGCATTCCGGCAGATTATCTATTGTCGCTTTATGATATTATTAGTGAATAAGACTAAATATGGACAGAAAGGAAATTGATAAAATGGATATTATAAGTTTTGTAGATGGATATAAAAAAATGGCAACAGAAGAAATGAAGAATGATTATCTTCGTGAGAATTTAAAGGTAGTAGATTATTTATCAATTATTGAAAAAGACAAGATATCAGATAGGATTGCTAATATTTCTACATATGAGTACGAAAAATACAAAGATGGAAATGGGAAAGATGTCATTAAAAGAACAGGTAATATAAAAGTAAATACAACCTTGCAGTATCTTCTCTTCTGTCGAGCTATTATAGAAAATTATACAAATCTTACTGTTGAATCAGAGGATTTTTTCGCAGAGTATGATGCTTTAAAATCGAGTGGGCTTTTAGAACAGATGATAGTCAATTATAAAGAACATCCTTCTCTGATTCCTGCGTCAGAAATAGATGAACTTAATACAATGATTCATTCTAAACAGTCAGATATTATAGCAAACGAATGCGAAATACATAATTTTATATCAAAACAGGTAGAAAGATTTAAGGCTCTTGGTGAAACTACTCTCACACCGCTTATGGATGCTGTGAGTAAGAAACTTGATGAGATTCCAAAAGAAGATCTGGATAAGATTGTTGAGTTTGCTAAGAAGGGTGAATTTAAAGAGGTATAGGGTATGGATAAACACTTAGGGAAAATTATAGTTGACGATGAAGCTATCCTTGATAATAATCTGTATGGGTGTGAAACACTAATAGATAGAGTTAAAAATATCATTATATATTTTAACGAAGTGAATACGCCTGTTAAATTAGGGCAGATTTTAAATTTGGAATTGTTACCTAATAACAAAATCTATATAAAAGGGTGTTTATTTCCACCACAACTTTACAATGCATATAGTGAAAATTACACTATTAAGAAATTTATAGAAAATGGAACTTGTTATAATCCAATTGGTAAAGTTGACGAGTTTAGTTATTCATCTGATTATTATAATTATCGTTTTATAGAATTTTCATTTTCTCGTGAAGAACATGAATATTCTTTTATTTTAGAACCAATCGAGTAATGAATTTCAAATTTTAAAGGAAGGATATTAAATGATAGATGGAATTTTATATGGGCTTTTATGTGGATGGATTCTTACATTATTTCATGTAGATGACATCTGTATAGAAGTTTTACAACCTTTTATTCCATTTGTGTTGACTACAGCTCATTATTATTTTGTATTTGGCATTTGTGGTTTGATATACGGAATAATTCATAATGATTAAATATTTAGGCTCTATGTGTGTCACAGCGTATAGGACTTTCCTTATGGAGAGTGGTTACTACTACTCTCCTATTTTAATAAAAAATATAATGAAATTTTTGGAGGTGATGAGAATGGGAAATAAACAAAATGTTTTTTATAAAGAATATATGGATAAATTACAAGAAAAGGCTAAACAAGCTGTTGCTGAAGCGCAAAAAGAGGCTTTTGCTGAATATTTTGGTGTGGCAGAAAAAAAAATACAAAGCATTTATCATAAGGTAATTACCAATTTTTATCAAAGTTATGAACCACTTTTTTATGAAAGACGTGACGGAGGCAGTTTATATAAATTATTACAGATAAAAAGAGACAACAATTCATTATCTATGAGTTTCGATCCCTCGAAAATATTATATCGAGATGGTTATGCTGAATCAAGTTTTAGTCCAGGTATAAAAGGCGGTTTATATGACTTAGTGTTTAGACAAGGTTGGCATGGAGGTGCTTTAGTTGATGGGAAAATGAGATATCCTGTTGGAACTCAAGATGGATTGTATAAACCTTATGATGGAGATAAATGTAATGGAAAATATCAGCCTTATAAGGATGAGACTTATGAGAATATAACCACATTTTTGTGGGGGAAGGCACATAAAACATTTCCCCCATTAGAAGAATTTCGTTATGAAATTGATAGTTATCAAAAAACTGAATATCAAAAAGATTATAATAAGATTTGGGATAAACATAAATCAAATATAAAATTAAAGATGTAATAGGAGGAGTATAATGGCTGACGAAATAAAACTTATGGCACCGACCGTTGAACAAAATGTTGTTGTTAAGGTTGAGGGACAAGACCAATTAAAAGCCCTTTCGGATACTATGGACAAAATGTCCAATAATAAAAATCTCCAAAAATATTTTAAAACACAGCAAGAATTAATTAATGCTACAGCTGATGCATATGATAATTTTCAGAAAAAAGCTTCAAAGGATAACGCTTCTGAGTTATTAAAAATTACCAATGCTTTAAAGGCATTATCGGGTACTGACCTATCTAACATAATGCCAGATTTTAATAAAATAACCAAAAGTTTATCTGAAGCTGAAAGAATTATTGGAAGTCTTGATAGTGCTTTTTCTGTTAATAGTTTTAAAGATGCTTTTAACTCATTTGAAACATTACAAGCTTATGGTACAGATATTCAAAAACTTTTTAGTCATTTTGGAGTAAGTTCAAATATTGGTGAATTGCAACAAAATGTTAAGGCATTAGAAAATGAAGTTGGAAATTTAACCAACCGATTAACAAATGTTATAAATGCCAAAAATGAATTACAAGCAGAGTTTGATTATTTTAAAACCGGATCTGGTATGGCTGATAAGCTTGACGAATTAGAAAATTATAAAAATAAAATGACGAATCTGAGGCGTGAAGCTCAACAGATGTTTGAAAGCTTTTTATCTTTAAATAATATTAGTATACATAACACTGACGAATTTGGTGACCTTGATTACGGTACGAATCGTTTTCAAAAATATTTTAGTAACATTGAAGCTGGATCGTGGAGTGCAATACAAGCCATAGAAAATTTTAAGTCAGAATATGATTATCTTTTGAAAAATAGTTTTAAATCAAATAACAGTCTAGGAGTTGATCAACTACAAGAGTTTTCAACAAAACTGAATTCTATTTTTCAACAAGTACAAGACACTTCTGCAAAAATAAGCGAAATTATTTCTAATGGTGTTATAGCAAAGTCTGTCCAAAATCTCAGTATAGATGAGTCTCTTACAACCAGTCAACGTTCTCTATTTGGAGATTTATTAAAAGATGAAGAATCTTTAAGGTCAATTACCACTTTAATCCAAAAATTAATTGAAGAAAGCAACCAAACAAAAGATACAGAAATATTTAATTCTGAACAGTTTGCTAAAATCGAAGAATTATTTACGAACATTGAATCCCACTTATCTTCTATTAAAGGTGTTTTAGTTGATGTTGGTGATGGCGAAGAGTTATCTCCATTATTAAAACAACTTGACAATATTAGAGAAGCTACATCTAATATCAAATTGAGTTTAAATCTTGATTTTGGTAGCGAAATATCTGAAAAATTAAATCAAAAAATATCTCAAGTTACAACGAGACAGCTTGAAGCATATCGAAAACTCTTCTCTGCTATGAAGAGTACTGGCAAAACCAATAAGGAAATGCTTAATTTTTACGAACCTGAAAATACAAGTACTACCGAACTTATTGGTATGTATCAAAGTGTTATTAAGCGTGCTAGAAACCATTTTAAAGTAGATGGTAATGATATTTATGAAAAACTTCTCGGCTCTACGTATAAGGATTTGAATAGAGAAATTAATAATGCAAACAGACAGTTAAGTGAAACTGAGAATAAACGTCCGGACAGTGGTATCCTTGGAGATTTATTTGGTAATAGCAAAGATTTATCTGGTGTTATTGAACAGTTAAATACTATTGTTTCTAAGCTTGATGAGATTTCTGCATCTGCAAAAGGATTTACTGAGACATTTAAAAATGGTTTAAATGTAAATGCTTCTGTAGAGGAAATTGAAAAACTAACCAACAGAGTTAAAGAGTTAGAAGCTGAATTAGTAAAAATTAAAACTCCTACTACTGTTGCTGCTCCACAAGAATCGAATATTTCAAGTGGTTCTAATCCTGCCATTGAACAGCAAAATAAATTGCAGGAAGAAATAAATGAAACCGCTAATGACTTTAATAATGCTACAGATTCATCAGAAAGATTCTCAAGCAAAGTAGAAAATGATTTTAATGAAATAATTTCAATTATTAAAACCACAAATCAAAATATAGATGATTATGTGGAGAAATGGAAATTATTGAAGCAAGTAGGTAGAGTTGGTGATAATGCATTCTCTGCAAAATTTCAGAAAAATAATGGTCAAATAGAGGATTGGTATTTTACTAAAAACAATTCTGGTACATATGAGGTAGCAAATAAATTATTAACTACTGATTATAAAAATTTTGAAAAGACAATAATTTCTGCCGAGAATAAGCTTAGAGATTTAGAATCTCAAAGAGAAGCTATTGTTTCAAAATCCTCGAACGCTTCTACTAATGGCATAGATAGGCAGATTACATATCAGAGAGATTATGTAAATCTGTTAGATCAAACCGCCCAGTATCTTCGTCAAAACAATGAAACGCTTTTACAAGGTGCTCAAATCGAAATGGCACGAAATAAAGCAGCACAAGAATACTATCTTAATAAAGATACAAAAAATGATGTTAAGAATGCTTCCCAAGTTGCTTCTGACGAGCAGAAACGACAGAAATCTATTGAGCAGACAAATCGTTTATTAAATAAGCAACAGATTATCATTGATGGTATTGAAAAGTCTTATAGTAAAGCTGCAAATAATGATTTAGATAAAGCTGTAAATTCTCAGTCAGATTTAGCAGAGCTTGCAAATAAGAAAGCTGAAATTCAAACTCTTCTGAACAAATTAAATGGACAAGATAGAAACTCTTTCAATGAGAAAGAATTTTTACAAGTCGAAAAATTAATTGCTGAATATAAACAACTTGCGAAAGATAAACTCAAAGCTAATAATCCTTCAAAACAGGAACTTGGTGGACAGGCATTAGATGTTTTACTTGCAAATCAAGTAACACAGTACAACAAGCTTATCTCTCAGTCTGAAAAATATGGTGACGCAACAAAGGAAATTACAAATGAACTCAAGGCTCAACGTGATTTAATTGCGGAACAGGATAAAAATGGTGTTTATGTTGCTCGTTCTAAAAAAGCTGATGGTAGCGAACTTACTGCAAATGATTACTATAATGCTAGAAATAATTATAAGAAAAGTAAGGCTGAATTTACTTCTTATGAACAGATAGTAAAAGTTAATAATGCTATAAGCGAGACTAATTCGTTATTAAACTCATTAAAAATTCCTAATGGTTTTGAAGGAAGTTTTTCAATATTAGAATCTGAAGTAAAACGACTTAATAATGAGTTTACATCAGGTAAAATTTCTGCTTCTGAATATACGAATAGCATTAAGAAAGCTTTCAGTAATTATCAAACACCAATTGATAACAAATCTAAAGATATTTGGAATGACTTAACTACTTCTCTTGATAGATATACCACTCTTCAGAAAAGGATTGCAAGCAATAATGCACTTTCAACAGATGTAGAGGAAGCAAAAAATCTTAAGAAACATATTGACGAGCTAAAAGAGAGTGACATTCTTCCAAAAGATAAACTCAATATCGTTGACGAAAAATTACAACAGATAAATCAAACTGTTTCAGATTTAAAAGCAAAACTTAAAGAATCTACTCTTGATTCTTTACAAGGTTCTATTGATAAGTATAAACGTGCTTATAATAATTATTCTGTAAGACCAAGTAATGAACAGAGTGACGCATACAAAAATGCATTAATTAATCTTAATTCTGCAATACAAGAATTGGAAAAATATAAAGCGACACTTTCAGGTATGAGTGAAGTCACTGAAAAGCAGGAAGCTCATATTGAAAAATTGGTAAGCGAATGTGCTAAAGCCTCAGATGCTTTCAAACAGATGAGTGCTTCACAAAAAGGTGCTAAAGAAATTGGTATTGCAAAGTCTATTCAGAGAATTAATAAGGATTTAGCTGAAAATACAAGATATTCAAAGACTGCAAAACAGAATCTGCAAGCTTTATTAAATCAGTTGGAATCTGGAGATCCGAGCATCAATCTGGAGAAAATTAACTCTGAAATAATTAAAATTGAAAATGCTGAAATCAGAGCTGGTAGAGCTGGTAAATCATTTTTAGACATATTTAAAACTAAAGCTGTACATGGCTTTTTAGGTCAGGCACAAAGTTATTTGAGTATGTATATTGGCTTCTATGGAATGGTCAATAAAGTAAGATCTACTATTACGACAGTTAAGGAACTTGACACAGCATTAGTAGACTTGAAAAAGACTACTACTATGACTGAGCAACAGTTAAATAAATTTTATTATAGTTCTAATGATGTTGCCCGTCAAATGGGTGTAACAACACAAGAAATTATTGAACAGGCTTCGGCTTGGTCTAGGCTTAATAAAATAGGTCTCCTATATGGTGACATATAGGCAAACAGTTAGCTCAAATCGGTGAAAATCCAGAGATGGACAATACCGAGGGTAAGACTAAAATATTTAAAAATATATGGCTAAACAGAGAATGTGTATAAGTACATTCTTTTTATTTTATAGAAAGGAGGGAATAATTATTGGGAAATGCAATAAATAGAATTGGTCAACGAATCAATATGTTAACAGCTATTGAAAGAATACCAAATTATAATGAAACTGGACGAACATATTATAAATGCAAATGTGATTGTGGGAATATTCATTATGTATCAAATTCTAGTTGGAATAAAGCATATTCATGTGGTTGCACAACAAGAAGAAGTTCGTCTCAAAGAATTGATTGCACTGGTCAAAAATTTAATCATCTAACAATATTAGAAATGCTGTATAAATATAAAGACAATCAGACATACGCTAGATGTATGTGCGATTGTGGACAAGAGACAATAGCTTATATGGGGAATATTAAATCTGGCAAAACTAAATCATGTGGATGCATTGAAAAATTATCAAGAGTTGGTAGGTTAAATCATGAAAAGAATTTAATTGGAAAACAATTTGGACACTTAACTGTCATTGAATTAACTGATAAAAGATATTCTAATGGTAGTGTCGGATGGTTATGTGAATGTGATTGTGGTAATAAAATTATAGTTCGTTCAGGAAATTTAATAAGAGGGAAAACTCGTTCTTGTGGGTGCAATAAGACGAGTAAATATGAAGAGTATGTTGAAAGTATTTTGGATAAATTAAGTATTACATATAATAGAGAATATAGATTTAATGATTGTAGAAATCATTATCCACTTCCTTTTGATTTTTATTTCGAATATCGTAATAAAAAATTTTGTATAGAATGTCAAGGACAACAACATTACGAACCAATTAAACATTTTGGTGGCGAAGAAAGATTTAAAACAACCCAATCAAATGATAAGATAAAAAAGGAATATTGTGAAAAAGAAAATATTATTTTGATATGTTTGCCATATACATTATCAAAATTAGAAATGGAACAAAAAATTTTAAATATTTTAGATCCCGTAACGACCACAGTTGCATAAGAGATTATGTGACGTATGCTAACCATCTTATTAAGATGAAGGTATGGTCTGGTCTGCAAATATAATCGAATAATGAAATTGCAGAGATAGGCAGAAATGACCTATCCCTTTTTATTTTTATAAAAAGAGTAACAAAACGAGGATACAGTTCAAATGAAGCTGCGACAGAAATGGCTAGGTTAAGTTCGCAGTTTGCTTCTATTTCTCCTGGAATGGATACTGATACTGCACAGGAAAATTTAGTTTCAATTATGCGAGCTTATGATATAGATCCTGATGATGTAAAATCACAGATTATGGACAAAATCAATGTATTAGGTAATAATTTTGCCGAGTCTAATAGTGATGTTGCAGAAGGATTAAAACGTTCTGCCGCTGCTATGGCTGCAATGAATCAATCTTTTGAAGACACAGCAGCTTTATTTACAGGTGGTATGGAAATTTTACAAGATGCAGAATCTATGGGTACTGCAATGCGTACTCTTTCCATGAGGATTCGAGGTAAACAATCGTCATTGCCTCCATATACAGTAATGTATATGCTATGTGCCTAATAATTACATAGATGATAACTATATAAGTCAAAGGATGTGGGGACATCAGAGACTTAGGAAAGATTTGTATTATTATAAATAAAAAAAGGAATGAAACAATCAAAATTATTTCCTTGCTACTCTATTCCACTCCGAGATTTTTTAACATCTCGTGGAGTTAGATATGAGTTGGTGGGGTTGCATCCTGAAACACGCAAAATGTTTTGGGTTTATATTAAAGATAAAAAATTAAATACATTAACGTCAGAGTGGTCAAAAAAAAGAGAATAAATAATTGACTGCTCTTTTTATTACAAATTTTTAATTGAAAGTGAGGAAACTTATGAAAAAATATAATGATATCGAATTTATTGAAAAACTAAAAGAATATGGGTATACATATATTGATGGCGAATACAAAAATCAATTTTCAAAACTAAGATGCTATGACAAAGACGGATATATTGTCTTTACACAATTTGATAAACTAGAAAATAAAAAATGCGGTTCATCTCGATTTCATATTAAGAATCCATATACAATTGAAAATATAAAATTGTATTTATCAAAAAATCCAGAATGTAAATGTAAATATCATTCAGGAGAATATAAAAACGCAAAATCTAAATTGTATTTTGAATGTAATTGTGGTAATTTATTTTTAACCACTTTTAATAATGTCAGATATTTTCATAAAAATAGATGCGATGACTGCTCTAGACACCATTCAAATTTAACATATTTTGATGTTAAGAATAATTTACAAAGAAAAGGATATCATTTACAAATAGGAGAAGATGAATATACTGGTATAACATCAACAGATTTGATTTGTTTGGATGACGAGGGTTATAAATATAAGGTAGTGTATAATTCTGTAATGAGTAATAGAAAAATGGAAACATTTAGAGCATCGAACCCATTTGTTATTGATAACATTAATTACTATTTAGACAAAAATACAAATGGTGAATATGCGTGTATAGATTCTAAATATATCAATACAACACATAAGTTAAACATTAAACATAAAAAATGCGGACGAGTATTTCAAAATAGATGGAGTAATATTTATAGGAAAAGGTGTCTTGACAACCTTGGCACTAATAAAACAGGTGTATTATGTCCGTTTTGTGATGCGACACAATTAGAATCTACACATGCGTTGGTTTTAAAACAAGTATGGTGCCATGAACATCCCGATACAGAAACAGAAGAAAAATCTTGTATTAATCCAAATACCAACCATCCATTACCGACAGATATTGTTAATCATAAATTAAAGATTGCAATAGAAGTCCAAAGTTGGTTTCATGATTTTGAAGATCAAAGAATAAAAGATAAGATTAAAAAACATTTTTGGATAAGTAAGGGATATAATTTTTATGCAATTGACCAACGTGATTATTCTGTTTTAGAAATGATTCAATTATTTTTCCCAAAATATGAAACTATACCCAATTATATTGATTTTGGCTATGCTAATAAAATCAATGACGTTAAAATACAACAATTACTAAATTCAGGACTAAAAGTTCCGGAAATCGCAAAACAAGTTGGGTGCAAAGAACATCAGATATATGATGCAATATATTATGGACGTATTTCATATCCCAAAAATTATATACCTGCTGATCGTACATCAATTGTACAGTTAGATAATAATTTAAATTATGTCAATGAATTTGATTCGATTGAAGATGCAAAAATAATAACCGGCTTTAATAATATTTCTAATGCAATTAATTCAAAAACTCATTTTAGTGGTGGTTATTATTGGGTTGAAAGAAATTCTTATTATAATGGAAATTATTCTATTCAAAAATCTCGTTTATCTAAATTTTATATTCCTGTAGATCAATATGACAAAGACAATAACTTTATCGCACATTTCAATACTATTATAGAAGCAAGCGAAAATTATAATTGTACCAATTATGAAATTCTTCAAGTTATGAATGGGAAAAGAAAAACAAGATGCGGTTATATTTGGAAATATTCTAATATAAATAAATAATAATATAAAAATCCTCAGAGACTGCGGGATATATATGGAAACATATATATTGAAGTTATCATCCTATTAATATTATAGGAAAAATATACAGTCCAATCTCACACAATAATCCCCTTTTAATATGAAATGTGAGAGTTAGCCAGAAATGACTAACCGCCATAATTTTTATGGTATGTAGGGTTGTTCTGCCCGAAAGTAATATAATGTATGACGAGGAAACAGAACAATTATCGGATGACTTAGTTAATATCAAAGGAAAAGTTATTGATTTAACTAAAACAGCAAAAAATACACAAGGTGTATCTTTATTTACGGATGCTTCTCAAGAACATTATAAATCAATGGTTCAGTATCTTGGAGAGATTTCTGATGAATGGGATGACATTTCTGAAAAGAACCAGACAGAACTCCTTCAGCAACTTTTTGGTAAAAACAGGGCTAACGCAGGTGCTGCGATTATTAAAAATTTTGATCAGGTTCGTGCTGCTCTTGAAGCAATGGATAATTCCGCTGGTTCATCTGACCAGGAAATGCAAACTATTGAACAATCTTTGGAGTATAAGGCAAATAATCTTAAGCAGATTTGGGTAGGTGTTGCTCAGGATATTGCCGACAGGGGTGATTTGGGAACATTAATAGACTCACTCTCTTCTGTCTCAGAGTTCTTAGGAACAATTGTTGGAAAATTAGGATTATTAAAAACCGCTGTATTAGGTGTTACAGCAGTTGCATCTATCAAAAACTTCGGTAAATGTGTACGAGCGTACATGTTTCAATCATATTGTTTTGAATATGCCCTTTTTACCTAAGAAATTATCTCAAAGGTAGAAATGTGAGAATTTAGTCACTTCTCAGAAGTTTTAAAATAAATCGTAATTGGAAGTGTGCTACTTCCAGTGCTGGAAAGAAAGAATAAAAATATCGTATATATAAAATAACCCACTACAACGTGGCTAGAAATAGCGAGCGTGAATGTATCTCGAAAGAGTATTGGTAACAATAAAAAAAGTTCAAATCCAGAAATGGAGGTTATTCGGATATATGGGGCAACCCTAAGTATTGAGCGTTACAATTGTAAAGCTAAATCGACTATCAGCAACGGACTCTATTATAATATAAACAGAGAATATTATAATGGAAGTGTTCAGAGAGTCTAAACGATTTTGAGTTACTATTTAGTAGCTTGTAACAGGGACTCCAAGCACAGTTATCGCACTGTTCTCGTGACTGAGATATAAAAGCGTAAAAGAGTGTTACTACTCTCACCCTATTAAATAGCACATTGTTAATAGGATAACAGTAGGGTTCGTGTGTACCGTAAGTTTGAAGAAACACACAATAAACAGAAAAAATAATAAAGTAGGAACTGCTCTACTCAGTCCCTAAATCATTTCGCTCATGTAAGTCAACCTCTAGCGAAGCATCTTTACATTGAGCTTTTGCATGTACATCTTTATATTTTGTAACTTTATTTATTATGTATCGGATTAGCCCACAGAGAGCTAACACAGCTTTATACGAAAGCCATGCTATGAATCCAAGCAGAGTACATATCATAAAGAAAGCGACTACATTATATAAAGAGTCACACTCAACAGCATATTTAACTATCTCCATGATAGCCACCTCCTATTGTTGTCATTGTTTTGAATGTCATACTATAGGTTGGTGACTGTTTGAGGATCACCGTTTAAAAATGGAAGTGGCTACACTTCAATAACGCTATAAGTATATTATACATCATATTGGAATATTCTGGTAGAGAGAACATATATTCCAAGTAAATCTCGAATTATTGAGTAAATCAGATAAAGAGTAGTCGGTTGACTACTCTTCTTTTATATTATATTTGCATTCAAAATATTTATTTTTGAAATGAAACATAAATGATTTCTGTTGGTTCTTCATGATATGTAATAGTTTTACAATTGGTATCACCATGTAAATTCCAAGACCAACAATAGTACTGTAATTTTCCATAAAGGAAATGATTAAATTAATTTTGTTCATTAACTTGACCTCTCTTTCGTTTTCCTACTTATTAATGCACTTTTCTTAATTTATTTTCCCCACTTTTTATAAAACTTTTTCAAAACATACGTTCTTATAGAAATATGTAACATCTTGTCGTATAATTACATCATTGGTAATTTATACCAAACTTTATACGATTGGAGATTATAACTGTGGTGGATAAAATTGAAGTGTTGTTTTCTGAAGTAATTTCTACATTACGAAAATATACAAATTCAATCAATAGAAAAAGCAACATCGAATCAAGAAAAGCGGAAAAATTTTTAAAAGATGTTATATTTAAAACGAATAGACAACTTGATGGTTACATTGAATCTGGTAGAATTCTAAATGTTGATAGTAGGCTTAGATCGATAAAAAGTGAATTGTTAAGAGATATGACGGATAAAGAAATTGATCAATATCTATCATGGATTTATAAATTACTGCATGATACTATTGTGCATAACAAGGATATAGTATTGCTTAGAGACTATAGGTATTACAATAAGCTCGGTAAAGAGAAGGAAATTAATAAAATCAAGAAGAAACGAAAAGCATTAGAGTCTAAGAATTATCCTAAGAAAATATCAATTGGAGATATAGTTTATCTACAATGCGGTTTTGGATATTGTGGTGAAATAAATACTAATCATTATGCTATTATTATGAGTGAAATTAAAAATCAGATGTATTTCATTGTTCCGCTATCCAGTGACGAATTAAGAATGTTCCCATATTATATAGAAGGATTAAATCTTCCAAACGCTGAACATGATGAAAATAAACTATCTTATGTAAGATTTGATCAGGCAAGATTTGTACATTATAGGAGAATAGAAAATATAATGGTTAATGACAAGGTGTTAACAAGAAAAATAAAACCAGAAGACATAGTTGAAGTAAACAAGAAATTTTTGGAATTTATGAATTTTCGGTTGACAAAAGAAACTAATTGAGTATAATAAAATATAAGAAATGTCAGTAAAGTTGTTTGCACCCGCTTTCAACTTGTAATATTATAAAACAATCAATTAAGGACTGCTCAGACTAAGGGCGGTCTTTTTCGTTATGTTATATAGAAAAAGAGCAACACTTTTTGTTATCCTACCCTTCTATTATATTTGTGTTTGATAATATATATCGCATTCCTTTGACTTAATGATTGTACCTATAGGCAATCTGCTTTACAGTTATTCTCAAAGAGTCATTGTTCGTTTGCTTATGACAAATTTGAATTGGGATGGCATAATCCCACCTATGAGTTTTATATTAGCTAAGAGGCATCATTATGATGTCTCTTTTATTTTTGTTTGTATAAAATTGAAAATATGGAAAACTCGTTAAAGGAAATGAAACGGGCAAAGAAAGATTTGGAGGAACAAATTCATCAGCAACGACTTTCTGAATTGGACGAGTTGATACAGAAAAAGGGATTGAGTTTTGATGAATTAAAGAAAATGTTAAGTAAATAGTTTAGTCGATGTTAGAGCAGGATTAATGATGTCTTGTTCCTTATTTATTGTATTTAATTTTTCATCTTAGTACCAATTTAAATAGAGAATATATAAATAGATGAGTCCGTAGTTATGGTGAACCACGGACTCGTTAATTGTACTACTCTCCTACTCTTTTTATCAATCTCTCAAAGGATGTGAATTATGAAAAATTAAAATTGAAGAAACTTACTCCTTATAGAACGAACTATCAACTTCAATTTCACACTGGTTTGCAGATAAATGAAAGTCCTTAGTCTTTTTGGAGAAGATACTATGTACCAGATAGTAGCTTTACTATACAGCTGAAACAATATATTTTTTCTCCAATGATAATATATTGTCTTTATATCTTTTGTATGCACTTGCATATTCTTTATTTTTAATAGCACGAACACAAGGTACAATAACATTTTCGTATATATCATTATATACACTATTATTATTAGGAGTATTTTCTATAGCTTCAACAATTAGAGGTGCTTTCTTATAATATAATTCTATATCTTCTTTAGACACAAAATTATCCCGAAACCATCTCAATGTAGTAAGTTCGTAGCAATTATCATCAAATTTATTTTGCATATGCCTCATACATGCTGTTGTTAAATAACATCCTATGCTTGTTGTTTCTGTTGAACCACTTGTTGTATCAGTTATTGTGCCGGTTCCAGAGTTGGAATCAAAATTAATGTGAATAGAACCATGATCCTCATTTTCAGCAGGACAACTATCATAAATATCAATTTTATCCTTTCCTGAACTTGAAGTAGATGCCTTAATTTCAACACCTTTGTCATTTACATAGTGACCATATTTGTCTCTTGACATATTTATACCTCCATTTCAGTAAGTTAATTTATTATATATTTTATGTTATCACAATCTACGACAAAAGTATATTCGGAACATTAGTTCTCTTATTCTACAAAATATTGTATTGGCTCGTGGAAAATTACCACCATTTTAATTCTACTCTATTTCATGAAATTCATATGTATATGGTAAATCAATCTCTCCATATTCATTAATATGTTTAATTTGTTTATTAAGAATTTCTGATTTACTGAAATTATAATATAAATATGCTTTAGCCATTGCTGTAATTTCTATATCAAAGCACTGACATTCGAGCAATACATGAAATATGTCATCTTCGGAGACGGTTATATTATATTCGTATTTTAATTCACCAGCTACACAGTGGGTTCTATGCTTATATTCGGTACACATAACAACAAATATCTTATCCACAAGAGAAAGTTCTTCAAATTTTATATTGTTTAATTTGTCTTCCAAATATAGATAATCTTTTGCAATTATATCATTTAAAAAATTATGCGTTACCAAATAAACTATGCTTTGATATGAAATACGTTTCATAGATGTACTCTCCTATTTTCCGTTTTAATATATTCTTCCCCAAGCAATCCATCATCAACGATATAAAATAATTACGAGGTGAAAATAATGACAAACTTAAATATTAAAATTAAAATCAACGAATTAGAGGAATTGAAATCAGTTATTGAGTATTTAAAGACTCTTGATCTCAATAAAACACCCGAACTCAATCCAGAAATTACTGTTGAATTCGGGTACGATGATTAATCTTCTTTAACTACATTGATAACAGAGATTTCTCTATTTGATACGGTGAATGCTTCCTTTTCAGCGTACAAGTGTAAATCATAACAAGTTTTATATTGATAGGTAAATATATCTTCTCCTTCAATGACTACTTCTTTTGCACCTGGAAACGGAACAGTATAACAAACTTTTATAATATGATTGTACTCCTTGCATTCACCGTTCTTATCAGTGATTTTAAATGTATACATTATAATACCTCCTCCGTAATTTATATAGGAATATTTTACCACTTTTACCACTGATTGTTATACAGGAATAGTCGGAACGTATGTTTAGGTATTATCCTATTTTTCTGATTACAATTTAACTTGGACATTTTCTTTACTTTTATTGATAAACAAGAGTGAGTCGGTTTGGTCTTTAATGTATTATTTTTCTTTGTAGTATTCACTATAAAATATTCCATCGTCTACAATATAAAAAGCAATACTCCACTGTCCATCATAACGCTCATAGATATAATTACCTATTCGTTTATATATAAAGAATTTAAATTCATCATTTGAATTACATTTGCAATTATCTACATCATTACAATAATGAAAGTGACCGTTTTTATTAAATAATATACCCGGATTGATATAGTAATCATCGTCATCGTCATATTCAAAATTTTTATATTTAATTTTT
>ERZ1034998.164-NODE-164-length-44829-cov-41.127395_pt1 | contig 44829 bp, 58 predicted proteins | sample MGYA00520621_ERZ1034998 | MGnify/ENA primary metagenome ERZ1034998 (study PRJEB33766, sample SAMN09781748) | gut metagenome | biome: gut microbiome | host: Homo sapiens | place: Madagascar | study: EMG produced TPA metagenomics assembly of the PRJNA485056 data... | reverse complement strand
AAATTAAAAAAATAAAAAAAGTGCTTGATTTTTGCGTGTTTATGGGTTATACTCATTCTTGCTGTGACATTGATAGCATAGAAGCGCGAGGTTGCTACAGTTAATCTGTAGGTTTTCCGTGGAGCGAATGTCAAGTTATGAAACTGGCGACAAGTCACTGTACCAATAGAAATCGTCCATATGAATTATGGAAACAACGTGTGAAAAAGTTCGGAATTAAGTTTGCGACACACACGGAAGAGTGTACAGTCACCGCTTGTCGTACTGATTTTCTAAAGTACGAAAAGGAGGCGACTTTTTTTATGGCAAGTCAAGTAATGAGAATCACATTGAAGGCATATGATCACAAACTTATTGATCAGTCAGCCGGAAAAATCATCGAAACTGTAAAGAAGACAGGAGCACAGGTAAGTGGACCTGTACCACTTCCAACTAAGAAGGAAGTAGTTACAATTCTTAGAGCTGTACACAAGTACAAAGACTCTAGAGAGCAGTTCGAGCAGAGAACTCATAAGAGACTTATCGATATCATCACACCATCACAGAAAACTGTTGATGCACTCACAAGATTAGAGATGCCAGCAGGTGTGTATATCGACGTGAAAATGAAAAACAACAAATAATTCATTTTCAAAAATTTAACTTAGTTAATCCAGAAGGTTAAGATATAGAAGTAACACTTTTTGATGGGAATAACATTCCGGGAATCAACATTTATTTTAAAATATTTAGTGTTCCACGTATATTTGACTGTTCTAGGATGTTCAAGGCAAAATGCTTTGAACCGCTGTAGATTTAACAGGAGGTAAAAGGAATGAAGAAAGCTATTTTAGCAACAAAGGTCGGAATGACACAGATCTTCAACGAAGACGGTGCATTAGTACCTGTTACTGTACTTCAGGCAGGACCATGTGTAGTAACACAGGTTAAGACTGCTGACAATGACGGATACAGTGCAGTTCAGGTTGGATTTGTTGACAAGAGAGAAAAATTAGTCAGCAAGCCACAGAAAGGACATTTTGATAAGGCTGGTGTATCTTACAAGAGATATGTAAGAGAATTCAGACTTGAAAATGCAGAAGAATTTAATGTAAAAGATGAAATCAAAGCTGATGTATTCGCAGCAGGCGACAAGGTAGACGCTACTGCAATATCAAAGGGTAAAGGTTTCCAGGGTGCAATTAAGAGACACGGACAGTCAAGAGGACCTATGGCTCATGGTTCAAAATATCATCGTCATGCAGGTTCAAATGGTGCTTGTTCTGATCCAAGTAAGGTATTTAAAGGAAAGAAAATGCCTGGACACATGGGAGCAAAACAGATTACAGTTCAGAACCTTGAGATCGTTAAGGTTGATGTTGAAAATAATTTAATCTTAGTTAAGGGTGCAGTACCTGGACCTAAGAAATCTTTAGTAACAATCAAGGAAACCGTTAAGACTATTAAATAGGTTTTCTAAGGAAGGAGGAACACACAGATGGCAAAGGTATCTGTTTACAATATGGAAGGCAATCAGGTTGGCGACTTAGAGCTTAATGATGCAGTGTTCGGTGTTGAAGTTAATGAACATCTTGTACATTTAGCAGTTGTAAACCAGCTTGCTAATAATCGTCAGGGAACACAGAGTGCTAAAAACCGTTCAGAAGTTAGCGGTGGTGGTAGAAAACCATGGAGACAGAAAGGAACAGGTCACGCAAGACAGGGTTCTACAAGAGCTCCACAGTGGAAAGGCGGCGGTGTTGTATTTGCTCCAAAGCCAAGAGATTATTCTTTCAAAATGAATAAGAAAGAAAGACAGAACGCACTTAAATCTGCTCTTACATCAAGAGTACAGGCTGACAAGTTCATCGTAGTTGATTCAATTAAATTAGATGAGATTAAAACAAAGGCAATGGCAACAGCACTTAACAAGCTTAATGCATCAAAGGCATTAGTTGTTATGAGCAGCATAGATGAGAACGTAGTTTGCTCAGCAAAGAACATTCCTAATGTTAAGACTTCTTACTTCTTCAAAGATGAGGATGGAGTAAAGAGCACAATTAACGTATATGATATTATGAAATATGACACAGTAGTTATCGACAAAGCTGCTGTAGCAACAATTGAGGAGGTGTATGCATAATGGCAAGCATTCAGTATTATGACGTTATCCTCAAGCCAGTTGTTTCAGAAAAGAGTATGAACGCAATGGCAGAAAAGAAATATACATTTCTTGTTCACACAGAGGCTACAAAGACACAGATTAAAGAAGCTGTAGAGAAGCTTTTCGAGGGAACTAAAGTAAAGAGTGTCAACACAATGAATCTTGACGGTAAGACTCGCAGAAGAGGAAATACTTACGGAAAGACAGCTAAGAAGAAGAAAGCAATCGTTCAGTTGACAGAAGACAGCAAAGAGATAGAGATTTTCTCAGGACTGTAAAATTTAGTTCATTAATATACGCAGACAAGCGTGAAAATAAACGTTTTGAAAGGAGAAACAACAATGGGAATTAAGACATTCAACCCATATACACCTTCCAGAAGAAATATGACTGGTCTTGATTATTCAGAGATTACAAAGACAACTCCTGAAAAATCATTAACAATTTCTTTAAAGAAATCAGCTGGTCGTAATAATCAGGGAAAAATAACAGTTAGACACCATGGTGGTGGTTCTAGAAGAAAATATAGAATTATAGATTTCAAGAGAAAGAAAGATGGAGTACCTGCAAAGGTAGTAAGCATCGAGTACGATCCAAACAGAACAGCAAATATTGCACTTATCAGCTATGTAGATGGTGAGAAGGCATATATCCTTGCTCCTAACGGATTAAAAGTAGGCGACGAACTTATGAATGGTTCAACAGCTGAAATCAAAGTAGGTAACTGCTTAGCACTTGCAGATATACCAGTAGGTACAGAAGTACACAACGTAGAGTTATATCCTGGTAGAGGTGGACAGCTTGTTCGTGCAGCTGGAAACTCAGCACAGCTTATGGCTAAAGAAGGAAAGTATGCAACATTAAGACTTCCTTCAGGTGAAATGAGAATGATAGCTCTTAACTGCCGTGCAACAATCGGTTCAGTAGGAAACATTGAGCATGATCTTGTAAATATCGGTAAAGCAGGACGTAAGAGAAACATGGGTATCAGACCTACAGTTCGTGGTTCTGTCATGAACCCTAATGACCATCCACACGGTGGTGGTGAAGGTAAGACTGGAATCGGTCGTCCGGGTCCATGTACACCTTGGGGTAAACCAGCACTTGGTTTGAAGACAAGAAAGAAGAACAAAGCTTCTAACAAGATGATTGTAAGAAGAAGAGATGGAAAGAACATGAAATAGTTTAAAGGAGGTTTAACCTATGGCTCGATCATTAAAAAAAGGACCATTTGCAGACGAGAGCTTACTTAAAAAAGTAGACGCTATGAATGCAGCAGGTGACAAACAGGTTATTAAGACATGGTCACGTCGCTCAACAATTTTCCCGCAGATGGTTGGACATACAATAGCAGTTCACGACGGAAGAAGACATGTGCCTGTATATATTACAGAAGACATGGTTGGACATAAACTCGGTGAATTCGTAGCAACAAGAACTTACAGAGGACATGGAAAAGACGAAAAGAAAACAGGCTCAAGATAGTCTAGAATTTTGAAAGGAGGTTTTATCCATGGCAAAAGGACATAGATCCCAGATTAAGAGAGAGAGAAATGCAGTTAAAGATACAAGACCATCAGCAAAGTTATCTTATGCTAGAGTTCCTGTACAGAAAGCATGTTTCGTATTAGATGCCATTAGAGGAAAAAGTGTTCAGGAAGCAATCGGTATTTTAACATATAACCCAAGATATGCATCTGAAGTTATTCTTAAGTTATTAAATTCAGCAATAGCAAATGCAGAGAACAATAACGGCATGAGCCCTGATAGACTCTATATTGAAGAGTGTTACGCAAGTAACGGTCCTATTATGAAGAGAATCAGACCAAGAGCACAGGGTAGAGCTTATAGAATAGAGAAGAGAATGAGCCACATTACTGTAGTGCTCAATGAGAAATAATAGGAAACAGGAAAGGAGATTAGTATGGGACAGAAAGTAAATCCACATGGCTTAAGAGTCGGTGTCATCAAAGACTGGGACTCAAAGTGGTATGCTGAGGCTGATTTTGCTGACAACTTAGTAGAGGATAACAAAATCAGAACTTACCTTAAAGAAAAATTATACAATTCAGGCGTTTCTAGAATTGAAATAGAGAGAGCATCTGACAGAGTTAAAGTTATCGTTCATACAGCTAAACCTGGTGTAGTAATCGGTAAAGGTGGAGCAGAGATAGAGAAACTTAAGACAGAAGTTCAGAAGTTTACAGATAAGAAATTAATTGTTGATATAAAAGAAGTTAAGAGACCGGATAAGGATGCACAGCTTGTTGCTGAGAACATTGCAACACAGTTAGAGAACCGTGTATCATTCAGAAGAGCAATGAAGTCAACAATGTCAAGATCAATGAAGGCCGGAGCAAAAGGTATCAAGACTTCTGTTTCAGGACGTCTTGGTGGTGCTGATATGGCTCGTACAGAGTTCTATAGCGAAGGTACTATTCCACTTCAGACATTAAGAGCAGACATTGACTACGGTTTTGCAGAAGCAGACACAACATACGGTAAAGTCGGTGTTAAAGTTTGGATCTACAAAGGCGAAGTTCTTCCAGTAAAAGAAGTAGTTAAGGAAGGGAGCGAGAAATAATGTTAATGCCAAAAAGAGTAAAGCGTCGTAAACAGTTCCGTGGTTCCATGAGAGGTAAAGCCTTAAGAGGAAACAAGATTACAAACGGTGAATATGGTATTGTCGCTTTAGACCCAGCATGGATTAAATCAAACCAGATAGAGGCTGCCCGTATTGCTATGACACGTTATATCAAGCGTGGTGGTAAAGTTTGGATTAAAATATTCCCAGATAAACCAGTAACAGCTAAACCTGCTGAAACTCGAATGGGTTCAGGAAAAGGTACATTAGAGTACTGGGTTGCAGTAGTTAAACCAGGACGTGTTATGTTTGAAATAGCCGGTGTTCCAGAGGAAACAGCTAGAGAAGCATTACGTCTCGCAATGCACAAATTACCGGTTAAGTGTAAAATCGTATCTCGTGCAGATTTAGAAGGCGGTGATAACAGTGAAAATTAATAAGTATGTAGAAGATTTACAGACAAAATCAGCTGCAGAATTAAATGATGAATTAGTAGCTGCTAAAAAGGAACTCTTTAATTTAAGATTTCAGAACGCAACAAATCAGTTAGACAATACAAGCAGAATCAAAGAAGTCAGAAGAAACATTGCAAGAATTCAGACAGTGATGACACAGAAAGCTGCAAACTAATAGATATTGTATTCCGGGAAAGGAGGAACTGTTGTGGAAGAAAGAAATTTAAGAAAAACCAGAGTTGGTAAGGTCGTTAGCGATAAAATGGATAAGACAATCGTTGTAGCAGTAGAAGATCATGTAAAACATCCTCTCTACAAGAAAATCGTTAAGAGAACATACAAATTAAAAGCTCATGATGAGAACAACGAGTGTGGTATCGGAGATACAGTTAAGGTAATGGAAACAAGACCATTGTCAAAAGATAAGAGATGGAGACTTGTTCAGATAATTGAAAAAGCTAGATAGAGCCTCAAATAAAAATTTGAGTTGAAAGGAGTATTATTATGATTCAACAGGAAAGCAGACTTAAAGTTGCTGACAATACTGGCGCTAAAGAATTACTCTGTATCAGAGTTTTGGGCGGTTCTACTAGAAGATATGCTAATATCGGTGATGTAATCGTTGCTTCTGTCAAAGATGCAACACCAGGCGGTGTTGTAAAAAAAGGTGACGTAGTTAAAGCTGTAGTAGTTCGTTCTGTAAATGGCGCACGCCGTAAGGACGGTTCTTATATAAAATTTGATGAAAATGCTGCTGTTATCATTAAAGATGATAAGACACCAAGAGGAACACGTATTTTTGGACCAGTAGCCAGAGAGCTCAGAGAAAAACAGTTTATGAAAATTGTTTCTCTGGCACCAGAAGTATTATAAGGAGGTGTAGGCATGGCAACAAGTAAAATTAAAAAAGGCGATATGGTTCGTGTAATCGCCGGTAAAGATAAAGGTAAAGAAGGAAAAGTTCTTTCAGTAGATGTAAAGAATGCAAAGGTTGTTGTTGAAGGAATCAACATGGTAACAAAACATACAAAGCCAAGTGCACAGAATACAGCAGGTGGAATCATCAGCCAGGAAGCAGCTATGGATATTTCAAATGTTATGTATCTTTCAAAGGGCAAAGTTACAAGAGTTGGTTTTCAGATTAACGATGGCAAAAAAGTTCGTGTTGCAAAGGCAACAGGCGAGGTTATTGACTAATTAAGGAAGGAGGACCGGAAAGTTGAGTAGACTTAAAGAAACTTATAAGAGTGAAATTGTTGACGCTATGACAAAGAAGTTTGGTTACAAAAATGTCATGGAAGTACCAAAGCTTGACAAGATTGTTATAAATATGGGTGTTGGTGAAGCAAAAGATAACGCAAAGGTTTTAGATGCAGCTATCAGTGATCTTACTACTATAGCTGGTCAGAAGCCGGTTGTTACAAGAGCTAAAAATTCAATCGCTAACTTCAAATTAAGAGAAGGTGTTGCTATCGGATGTAAAGTAACACTCAGAGGCGAGAAGATGTATGAATTCTTAGATCGTCTTGTAAATCTTGCATTACCACGTGTACGTGACTTTAGAGGTGTAAATCCTAATGCTTTTGATGGTAGAGGAAATTATGCACTTGGTATCAAGGAGCAGCTTATTTTCCCTGAAATTGAGTATGATAAGGTAGACAAAGTCAGAGGTATGGATGTAATTATTGTTACAACTGCTAAAACTGATGAAGAAGCTCGTGAATTATTGACATTATTCAATATGCCGTTTAAGAAATAGTTAGGAGGTAATCACATGGCTAAAACCGCTATGAAGGTTAAGCAGCAGCGTAAAGCAAAATTCTCTACACAGGCTTACAGCCGTTGCAGAATTTGTGGTCGTCCGCATGCTTATTTAAGAAAATACGGAATTTGCAGAATTTGTTTCCGTGAGTTAGCTTACAAGGGACAGATTCCTGGTGTTAAAAAAGCTAGCTGGTAAGGTATAAGGTTAGGAAAGGAGGCAATTTTTAAATGACAACTAATGATCCAATCGCAGATATGCTTACAAGAATTCGTAACGCAAACACTGCTAAACATGATACAGTAGATATTCCAGCTTCAAAGATGAAAATATCTATCGCAGATATTCTTGTTAATGAAGGTTATATAAAGAAATATGAAGTTGTTGAAGATGGCAACTTCAAGACAATCAGAGTAACATTAAAATATGGTCAGGATAAAAACGAGAAGGTTATCACAGGAATTAAGAGAATTTCTAAGCCGGGTCTTCGTGTTTATGCTGGTAAAGATGAGCTTCCAAGAGTTCTTGGTGGACTTGGAATAGCAATCATCTCTACAAACAACGGTGTTATCACTGATAAGCAGGCTAGAAAGTTAAATGTAGGCGGAGAAGTGCTTGCATTTGTATGGTAATATATTAACTCTAAATAAATAGGAGGTGCACGGCATGTCACGTATAGGAAGAATGCCTATCGCTATACCTGCAGGGGTAACTGTTGATATAGCAGAAAATAATAAGGTGACTGTAAAAGGACCAAAGGGAACACTTGAAAGAGTATTACCTTCGGAAATGGAAATTAAGGTAGAAGACAATCATGTTGTTGTTTCAAGACCAAATGATTTAAAGAAGATGAAATCTTTACACGGTCTTACAAGAACACTTATTGCAAATATGGTAACAGGTGTTACTGAAGGATATGAGAAAGTTCTTGAAATCAACGGTGTTGGTTACAGAGGACAGAAACAGGGCAAGAAGTTAGTGTTATCACTTGGTTATTCACATCCTGTTGAGATGGAAGATCCGGAAGGAATCGAGACAGTTATGGATGGAACAAACAAGATTACAGTTAAAGGTATCGATAAAGAAAAAGTTGGCCAGTATGCTGCTGAAATCAGAGCAAAGAGAAGTCCTGAACCTTATAAAGGAAAAGGTATTAAGTATGCTGATGAAGTTATTAGACGTAAAGTCGGTAAGACTGGTAAGAAATAATTAAAGGAGTGACAAAGATGGTTAGCAAGAAATCAAGAACTAAAGTTCGTTTAGATAAACATAGAAGAATACGTAACCGTTTAAGCGGTACAGCGCAGTGCCCACGTTTAGCTGTGTTTAGAAGTAATAATCATATGTACGCTCAGATTATTGACGATACAGTTGGAAATACACTTGTATCAGCTTCAACTCTTCAGAAAGAAGTTAAGGCTGAGTGTGAGAAGACAAATAACGTTGATGCAGCAGCACACTTAGGTACTGTAATTGCTAAAAAAGCGTTAGACAAAGGTATTAAGACTGTTGTCTTTGATAGAGGCGGATTCATATATCAGGGTAAAGTTAAGGCATTAGCAGAAGCAGCAAGAGAAGCTGGTCTGGAATTCTAATCAAGGAGGAGAACACATGAAACGTACAATCGTTGATGCTAGTCAGTTAGAGTTAGAAGAAAAAGTAGTATCAATTAAGCGTGTAACAAAGGTTGTTAAAGGTGGACGTAACATGAGATTTGCAGCCCTTGTTGTTGTCGGTGACGGTAACGGACACGTTGGTGCAGGTTTAGGAAAAGCAGCTGAAATTCCTGAAGCTATTCGTAAAGGAAAAGAAGATGCAATAAAGAAACTTATAACCGTAGCTATTGATGAAAACTTAAGTATTCCTCATGATACAATGGGAGAGTTTGGCAGTGCTTCAGTATTACTGAAGAAAGCTCCAGAAGGTACCGGAGTTATCGCAGGTGGTCCTGCGCGTAACGTACTTGAGCTTGCAGGAATCAAAAATATCAGAACAAAGTCATTAGGTTCAAATAACAAGCAGAATGTAGTTTTAGCTACAATCGCCGGATTATCTGGATTAAAGACTCCTGAGGAAGTAGCCAAGCTTCGTGGAAAATCTGTAGAAGAAATCTTAGGCTAATAGGAGGAAAGAATAATGGCACAGAAATTAAAAATCACATTAGTAAAATCTACTATTGGTGCAGTTCCAAAGCATAGAAAAACAGTTGAAGCTTTAGGTTTAAGAAAGCTTAACAAGACTGTTGAGATGCCTGATAATCCTGCAGTAAGAGGTATGATTCAGCAAGTTAGACATTTAGTAAAAGTAGAAGAAATATAATCTGAAATAAGGAGGTGCAATCATGGACTTATCAAATTTAAGACCTGCAGAGGGTTCAACACATAACGATAACTTCAGAAGAGGTCGTGGACATGGATCCGGAAACGGTAAGACAGCTGGTAAAGGTCATAAAGGACAGAAGGCTCGTTCAGGTGCTCCTAGAATCGGTTTCGAAGGTGGACAGATGCCTTTATATAGGAGAATACCTAAGAGAGGTTTCACAAACAGAAATACAAAGTACATTGTTGGAATCAACATAAGTGTACTTGAAGATAAATTCTCAGACGGTGATGTAGTTACTGTTGAAGAGTTAATCGATAAGGGTATTGTAAAGAATCCTAGAGATGGTGTTAAGATCCTTGGAAATGGAGAACTTACCAAAAAGCTCAATGTTAAGGTTAGTGCATTCAGTGAAGGTGCTAAGAGTAAGATTGAAGCTGCTGGTGGAACCTGTGAGGTGATTTAATGTTAGAAACTCTTCGTAATGCATTAAAGGTACAAGAGATTAGAAAAAGATTATTATATACATTCTTTATTTTAGTCATTGTCAGGATTGGTTGTCAGGTGCCAATACCTGGCACTGACAGTTCAGTGATAAAGGATTTAACAGAACAGTTTGCAGGTGGTGCGTTCAGTTTCTTTGATGCGATGACAGGTGGTTCTTTCGAGAACATGTCGTTATTTGCGTTGAACATCACACCATACATAACTGCTTCTATTATAATGCAGTTATTGACAATAGCGATTCCTTCTCTTGAAGAACTTCAGAAAGACGGAGAAGAAGGCAGAAAGAAAATTGCTGAAATCACAAGATATATGACAGTTGTATTATCTTTGATTGAAAGTATAGCTATGGCTATCGGATTTGGTAGTCAGGGACTTTTCGGTGCAAGAGCATCAATGAGTACAGCTAAATATGCCGGAGTAATCACTGTTGCAGTTATTACAATGACTGCCGGTTCAGCACTCGTTATGTGGCTCGGAGAGACTATTAACGAGAGAGGTGTTGGAAATGGTATTTCAATCGTGTTATTAATTAACATCGTTGCAAGAATCCCAAGTGATTTTGCAAGCCTCTTTGAAAAATATGTAGTAAATGGAAGCTCAGTTGGTGCAAAAGGACTTGGAGCTATATTAATCGTTGTAGCCGTTTTGGTTCTTGTAGCACTTGTAGTTATTTTACAGGGTGGAGAGAGAAGAATACCGGTACAGTATGCTAAAAAGATTCAGGGAAGAAAGGCAGTCGGTGGACAGTCTTCAAATATTCCTCTTAAAGTTAATACAGCCGGAGTTATTCCTATTATCTTTGCTCAGTCAATTTTACAGTTCCCTGTAGTTATCGCAAGATTTGTTACAGGTGGAACACCGGAGTGGACATTTTATTTTACATCAAGTTATTGGTGTAAGGGTGGAGCTAGCCTTAAATATTCTATAGGATTCCTCGTTTATATAGTAATGGTTATAGGATTTGCATATTTCTATACATCTATTACATTCAATCCTATGGAAGTTGCAGATAATATGAAGAAACAGGGCGGATTTATACCGGGAATCAGACCGGGTAAACCGACAACAGAGTATCTGAATACTATGCTCAATTATATTGTTTTCATCGGTGCAGTAGGACTTCTTATTGTAGCGTCAATACCAATCCTTTTTTCAGGAATTACTGGTCAGAACCTTTCATTTGGTGGAACGTCTATGATCATTATCGTTGGTGTTGTTTTGGAGACAATCAAACAGATAGAATCCATGATGGTTGTAAGAAATTACAAAGGATTTTTAACAGAATAGACTTGACACAATATGGGCAATGGAACGCAGATTATTCTGCGGTTCATTGTCATATTACTTATATAACGTAAATAAATAATTATATAATTATATAATAAAGAAAGGTATGGTCGTAATATGAAAATTATTATGTTGGGTGCACCTGGTGCAGGTAAGGGTACACAGGCTAAGAAAATAGCTGATAAATACTCTATACCACACATTTCTACAGGAGATATATTCAGAGCTAACATTAAAGAAGGAACTGAATTAGGAAAGAAAGCTAAAACTTATATGGATCAGGGATTACTTGTTCCTGACGAACTTGTAGTTGATCTTGTAGTTGACAGAGTACAACAGGATGATTGCAGTAACGGATATGTATTAGACGGTTTTCCAAGAACAATACCACAGGCAGAGAGTCTTGATGCTGCATTGGAGAAACTTGGCGACAAGATTGATTACGCAATTAATGTGGAAGTTCCTGATGAGAATATCGTAAGAAGAATGTCCGGAAGACGTGCTTGTCTTGCATGTGGAGCAACTTATCATTTAGTTCACATTCCTCCAAAGAAAGAGGGAATATGTGATAACTGCGGTAAGGAACTTGTTCTTCGTGATGATGATAAGCCTGAGACAGTTACAAAGAGATTAAATGTATACCATGAGCAGACACAGCCGCTTATTGATTACTATACAACAAAGAATGTGTTAGCTGAGGTTGACGGTACTAAAGATATGGAAGAAGTTTTCCAGGATATCGTAAAGGTATTGGGAGCTTAAAAAATGTCTGTAACAATAAAATCCCAAAGGGAAATAGAATATATGCGTGAAGCCGGAAGATTATTGGCAATAGTTCATAATGAACTTGAGAAATTCGTGAAGCCGGGAGTATCTACTAAAGATATAGACAGACTTGGTGAAAAAATAATCAGAGGTTTCGGATGTATTCCTTCATTTCTTAACTATCAGGGATATCCGGCATCTATCTGTGTATCAGTAAATGAAGAGATTGTACATGGTATTCCATCCGATAACAGAATATTAAAGGATGGAGATATTGTCAGTCTTGATGCCGGATTAATATACAAAGGATACCATTCAGACGCAGCCAGAACTCATGGAGTCGGCAATATAAGCGATGAGGCACAACGATTAATCGATGTAACCAGACAGTGCTTTTTTGATGGTATACAACAGGCAAAAGCAGGTAATCATCTTAATGATATATGCAAAGCTATAGGTAATTGTGCCACAAAAGCAGGTTACGGCATTGTAAAAGAACTTGTGGGACATGGTATTGGGCAGGAATTGCATGAAGCTCCTCAAATCCCGAATTACTGTATGAATCGTAGGGGTATAAAATTGGAAAGTTGTATGACACTTGCAATTGAACCTATGATTACGGCGGGAGGGGCAGATGTAAAATGGCTTCCTGACAGGTGGACTGTTGTGACAAAGGATAAATCATTGGCAGCCCATTATGAGAACACTGTGCTGATTACTGACGGTCAGCCGGAAATATTAACATTGTTAAGTGAGGAAAGTCGATGATAACTTATAAGCCTGGAGAGTTTGCTTTTTCTAAATCCGGACATGATAAAGATAATTTATATATCATAATAAAGGAAGAAGGAGAATATGTTTATCTGTCAGACGGTAAATATAAAACAGCGGACAATCCCAAGAAGAAAAACAAAAAACATGTACAGACGGTTCATTATGAAGATGAATGTATATCTGAAAAAATAAAAAATGGTGTTCCGCTCAATGATGTGGAAATCGGAACAGCAATACGCAAAGCGTTAAAACAGTTCAGGACAGTCGATTAAAATTAGGAGGTTGTGAAGATGTCAAAAACTGATGTTATAGAGATAGAAGGAACAGTAATTGAGAAATTGCCTAACGCAATGTTTCAGGTAGAATTAGAAAATGGTCATAAGGTACTTGCACATATCAGCGGTAAGTTAAGAATGAACTTCATCAGAATTTTACCTGGTGATAAAGTTACTATAGAAATGTCTCCATATGATTTGTCAAAAGGTCGTATTATCTGGAGAGACAAATAATTCGATTTTTGTAAAAATTATACTTGCTAAAATAAAGCAGTCATGCTATACTAAAAATCGGATTTTTTTTTGAAAGGAGGATTTACCGTGAAGGTTAGATCATCAGTAAAACCAATTTGCGAAAAATGCAAGGTTATCAAGAGAAAGGGCAGAGTCAGAGTAATCTGCGAAAACCCAAAGCATAAGCAGAGACAGGGCTAATTCCTATCATGCTTATTTATAATGCGGCTGCAGTAATGAAACACTAGGATTAGTTGTATCATTGCTATAAAATATAACAATAAACTGTAGGCTTCGGCTGCGTACAACATTTCAGACGTTATTTATAACGGGCTACGTATGTTGATGTCTATAAAAAACAACGAAGAGAATATTAATGGAGGTGTAATACGCACATGGCTCGTATTTCAGGTGTTGATTTACCAAGAGAGAAACGTGTTGAAATCGGATTAACTTATGTATATGGAATCGGTAGAGTAAGTGCTAATCGTATTCTTGCAGAAGCTAATGTAGATCCTAATACACGTGTTAGAGATTTAACAGACGAAGAAGTAAAGAAGATTAATGAAGTTATCGCTGCTTCACAGACAGTTGAAGGTGATTTAAGAAGAGAAATCGCTATGAACATCAAGAGACTTCAGGAAATCGGATGCTATAGAGGAATTCGTCATAGAAAAGGACTTCCGGTTCGTGGTCAGAAGACTAAGACAAATGCAAGAACTCGTAAAGGTCCTAAGCGTACAGTTGCTAATAAGAAGAAATAATTAATTTTTCTTATAAAACCTGTATATTATTAAAAATCCAAAAAATTTAGAAACACAGAAAATATTAAAATAGAAAGAACCCATAAGGGAGGTTAGTTTAGAATGGCTAAAGTTACAAAAAAAGTGACAAAAAAGCGTGTAAAGAAAAACGTTGAACGCGGACAGGCACATATCCAGTCATCATTTAACAATACAATAGTAACATTGACAGACAATGAAGGAAATGCTCTTTCTTGGGCTAGTGCCGGTGGTCTTGGTTTTAGAGGTTCAAGGAAATCTACTCCTTATGCAGCTCAGATGGCAGCAGAAACTGCTACTAAGGCAGCTTTAGTTCACGGATTAAAATCAGTAGATGTTATGGTTAAAGGTCCAGGTTCAGGAAGAGAAGCAGCAATCCGTGCTCTTCAGGCTTGCGGACTTGAGGTTACAAGTATTAAGGACGTAACTCCTGTACCACATAATGGATGTCGTCCACCAAAACGCAGAAGAGTCTAATAGGAGGTGCAAATAGATGGCAGTAAATAGAACACCGGTTCTTAAAAGATGCAGATCACTTGGGTTGGATCCGGTTTATTTAGGAATAGATAAGAAATCAACAAGAGAATTAAAGAGAGCAAACAGAAAGATGAGTGAGTACGGTCTTCAGTTAAGAGAAAAACAGAAGGCAAAATTCATCTATGGCGTATTAGAGAAACCTTTTAGAAATTATTATGAGAAAGCACAGAAGATGCAGGGTATGACTGGTGCTAATCTTATGGTTTTACTTGAGCTCAGACTTGACAATGTTATGTTCCGTCTCGGAATGGCTAGAACAAGAAAAGAAGCAAGACAGATAGTTGATCATAAGCATGTATTAGTAAATGGAAAACGTGTAAATATACCTTCATATCTGGTTAAAGCTGGAGATGTTATTGAAATAGCAGAGAAATACCAGAGTTCACAGAGATACAAAGACATTTTCGAGGTAACAGATGGAAGACTTGTTCCAGAGTGGCTTGAAGCAGATCATGAGAACTTCAAGGGTACTGTTAAAGAGTTACCTACAAGAGAAATCATTGATGTCCCAGTAGATGAGATGCTTATTGTCGAATTGTATTCAAAGTAGGCTAGTTAGGCAATTCCTAAAATTTGGATAAGGAGGGGCTTTTTAATGTTTGATTTTGAAAAACCTAATATTGAGATAGTTGAGATCTCTGATGACAAGAGATATGGAAGGTTTGTCGTTGAACCTCTTGAGAGAGGATACGGCACAACATTAGGAAATTCATTAAGAAGAATCATGCTTTCATCTCTTCCGGGCGCAGCAGTAAGCCAGGTAAGAATTGAAGGAGTACTTCATGAATTCAGTTCAATTCCGGGAGTTAAGGAAGATGTTACTGAGATTATAATGAATGTAAAAGAGTTAGCTATTAAGAATAATAGCGAAACTGATGAAGTTAAAATGGCTTATATAGATAAAACGGGTGATGGTGTTGTAACAGCAGCAGACATCCAGGTTGACGCTGATATTGAGATTATGAATCCGGATTTGGTAATTGCTACTCTCAATGGTGGTAGTGATAGTAAACTTTATATGGAGTTTACTATAACAAAAGGCAGAGGCTATGTAAGTTCAGATAAGAACAAAAGCGATGATCTTCCAATTGGTATGATTGCAATCGATTCAATCTACACACCGGTTGAAAGAGTTAATATTTCCATACAGAATACACGTGTAGGTCAGATTACTGATTTTGATAAGCTTACATTAGATGTTTATACAAATGGTACTCTTGCACCGGATGAAGCTGTAAGTTTAGCAGCAAAGGTGCTTAGTGAGCATTTGAATCTGTTTATTGACTTATCAGAAAAAGGTCAGAATTTTGATGTTATTGTTGAGAAGGAAGACGATAAGAAAGAGAAAGTTCTTGAGATGAATATCGACGAACTTGAATTGTCTGTCCGCTCATACAATTGCTTAAAGAGAGCAGGAATTAATACAGTTGAGGAACTGACGAACAGGACACCTGAAGATATGATGAAGGTACGTAACCTTGGACGCAAATCTTTAGAAGAAGTTCTTGCAAAATTGAAAGAACTTGGCTTGTCATTACGTCAGGGCGAAGAATAAATTGACGTTCAGGTAAAGGAGGTAAGAAAATGGCAGGATATAGAAAACTCGGCAGAACTTCCAGCCAGAGAAAGGCATTACTTAGAGGTCAGGTAACAGCTTTACTTAACAATGGTAAAATCGTTACAACTGAGGCTAGAGCAAAGGAAGTTCGTAAAGTTGCTGAAGGTTTAATTGCCATGGCAGTTAAAGAGAAAGATAATTTCGAAGAAGTTACAGTTAAGGCAAAAGTTGCCCGTAAAGATAAAGATGGAAAGAGAGTTAAAGAGGTTGTTGACGGAAAGAAAGTTACAGTATTCGATGAAGTTGACAAGACAATAAAGAAGGATAATCCTTCACGTCTTCATGCAAGAAGAAAGATGCTTGCAGTTCTCTATCCGGTTAAAGAAGTTCCAACAGATGCTGCTGGTAAGAAAAAAGCTACAAAAGAAGTTGATCTTACTCAGAAGTTATTCGACGAGATAGCACCTAAGTATGCAGATCGTAACGGTGGTTACACAAGAATCATCAAGATTGGTCAGCGTAAAGGTGACGCAGCTATGGAAGTAGTTCTTGAATTAGTATAGTATGATTTATTATGGAGTTAGGAATCTGCATTCCTGACTCCTTTTTAGATTATGCAGGTTTACAACAATTTCGTAGGAGAGATGAAAATGCCGTTTATTAAAGTAGAAAATCTGGTGCATAAATTTTTTGAAAGAAATAATGAAGGTGAAATAATTGATGAGAAAAACGCACTTGATGGAGTGGATTTTCAAATAGAAGCCGGACAGTTTATTGCCATACTTGGAAGAAATGGTTCGGGAAAATCAACGCTGGCAAGACATTTGAATTGTCTTCTGTTTCCTCATGAAGGTTCAATATGGATTGACGGAAATGAGGTTAAGGAGGAAGATGATATAAATATTTGGAATAATAGAAAAAATATTGGTATGGTATTTCAGAATCCGGATAACCAGATTATTGGAACAACAGTAGAAGAAGATACGGCATTCGGACCGGAAAATCTGGAGTTTCCTACGGAAAAAATCCGTGACAGGGTAGATAATGCATTAAAGATGACAGGAATGTATAAGAAAATGAATGTATCACCAAACAGCCTGTCAGGTGGACAGAAACAGCGTGTGGCAATCGCAGGTACTCTGGCAATGCATCCGAAATGTATAGTGCTTGATGAGGCAACAGCCATGCTTGATCCTGACGGAAGGAAAGAATTGATAAGTACTGTTCACAGACTAAATAAAGAAGAAGGAATAACTATAATATTAATTACTCATTTTATGAATGAGGCTGTAGATGCTGACAGAATATTTGTAATGGATAACGGCAGGGTGACTATGATGGGGACACCAAAAGAAGTATTTAGCAGGTCAGATGAAATTAAAAATCTGGGACTTGAGATGCCGGTTATGATGAATGTGGCTATAAGATTAAAAAATGATGGATATGAAATACCGGTAGATGTATTTACAATAGAAAAACTTGCAGATGTATATGAACAGTTGTATAGAAAACATTTGAATGTAGAGTAGTGAAAAAATCATACCGATGTATGATTTTTTTCACGGCTATTTGTTTCGGAGCGAAAACAAACAGCCCTTTATGGCAGAAGAAAAATCGCCTCCGCGAATTTTTCTTCGCCTCTTCGCGATAAAATCGCTCAGAAATGGAGGGTAGCATGATAGAATTTGTTGATGTTAATTATGTATATGGAAACGACAAGGCTGTGGATAATGTCAGCTTTAAGATAGAGAAAGGTAAATTTACGGGAATAATCGGTCATACAGGTTCAGGAAAATCTACTCTTATCCAGATGATGAATGGTCTGTTAAAACCGGAATCAGGCACGATACTTTATGATGGAAAAGATATATTTGAAGAAGGATATGATTTGAGAAGTCTTAAATTTAAAGTGGGACTTGTATTTCAATATCCTGAATATCAGTTGTTTGAAAGTACTGTTTTGCGGGATGTCGCATATGGACCTATTAATAAGGGATTAGCTAAAGAAGATGCGGTTAAAGAGGCAAAGGCAGCTATGGAGATAGTCGGAATAAATGAAGATAAATATGAAAAGTCCCCGTTTGAGCTGTCAGGTGGAGAAAAGAAGAGGGTTGCCATAGCTGGAATTCTGGCTATGAAACCGGAAGTACTGGTGCTTGATGAGCCGGCGGCGGGACTTGATCCTGAGACAAGAATAAATTTATTTGAAATGTTAAAGAGACTGTGTACATCAGAAAATATAACGGTGGTAGTTGTGTCACATTCAATGGAAGATATGGCAGAGTATGCAGAACACATTATTGTAATGGATGATGGTAAGCTGATAAAAAGTGGAACGGCAAGGGAGGTATTTTCAAATGCAGAAGATTTGGAAAATATAGGACTTGCCGCACCGGAGATAACATATCTTATGTGCGAATTAAGTAAAAGAGGAATACCGGTAGATAAAACTATAATTAAGACGGAAGAGGCTATAAAATGCTTAGAGACATTACTTTAGGACAATATTATATAACAGAATCAAAAATTCATAGTCTGGACCCGAGAGTTAAACTGGCGGGAACAATGTTATATGTAATATCGCTGTTTTTGACGGATGGACTGCTTGGTTATCTTGTGGGTGCAATATTTCTTGGAATAATAATAAAGATATCAAAAGTACCGTTTAAATACATGGTAAGAGGTCTTAAGGCTATAATATTTATACTTATAATAACAGCAGCATGTAATGTACTGTTTTATCAGGGAACAACCATTATATTTAGGGCAGGTTTTGTAAAGATTACATTAGAAGGGCTGGAGGTTGCGGCTGCAATGTCAATAAGACTTGTAATGCTTATACTCGGAACATCTGTTATGACCCTTACAACAAGTCCGAACGACCTGACAGACGGACTTGAGAAGTCCCTTGGATTTCTTGAAAAGATAAAAGTACCTGTTCACGAGATAGCTCTCATGATGTCTATAGCACTGAGATTTATACCGATACTGGTTGAGGAAACAAACAAAATAATGAAGGCACAGACGAGCAGAGGGGCAGATTTTACATCAGGAAATCTGATCCGGAGAGTTAAAAATTACATTCCGATTATTGTACCTCTCTTTATATCTGCATTTCACAGAGCTTCAGATCTGGCAATGGCAATGGAGTCGAGATGTTACAGAACCGGCAGACAGAGAACTAAATTATATCCCCTTAAATATGAGAAAACAGACTATAAGGGTTATATTGTAATTATTATTTATTTCATAATTATGGTTGGAATGAAAATTACTATAGAAGGATTAGGCGTGGGAGGATTTTTTACAATGTAAAATCCGAGAAATGGAGAATATATGAAGAGAGTAATGTTAATAGTAGCCTATGATGGAAGTAACTATTGTGGATGGCAGAAACAGAAAAACGGTCTTGCGGTGGAGGCTGTGATAAATAAAACGCTTTGTGATATAACAGGTGAAGATATAGAAGTGACAGGAGCGAGTAGAACAGATGCCGGAGTACATTCTATGGGAAATGTGGCTGTATTTGATACAGAATCAAGAATTCCGGCAGAAAAATTTTCATATGCGTTAAACAGGTATCTTCCTGATGATATTGTTATACAAGAGTCGATTGAGGTGGCATCTAATTTTCATCCGAGACATGTAAAATGTAATAAGACATATGAGTATAGCATCATAAACAGGAAATTTCCATTACCTAAAGAACGATTATACTCTCATTTTCTGTATTATGACATGGATATTGAAAAGATGAGAATGGCTGCGTCATATCTTGTGGGCGAACATGATTTTAAAAGCTTCTGTTCGGTAAATACCCAGGTGAAAGACACGGTCAGAACAATATACAGTATAGACATTGAGAAAGATTCAGACAGGGTAATCATAAGAGTCAATGGAAACGGTTTTTTATATAATATGGTGAGAATCATAGCAGGTACATTGATACAGGCAGGAACCGGACAGATAGAGCCTGAAAAGGTGGAAAAAATGCTTGAAGCAAAAAACAGAGAAGCGGCAGGACCTACTGCACCGGCTAAAGGCCTGACACTTGTGAAAATCGAGTATGAAGAACCCATAACAAATGTGGATAAATGTTAATAAATTTCAAAAAAATATTGACACATGTGGATGCGTGTAATATAATTATCAAATGTGACAGTGCGTCGATACTTTGACCATAGCCCCGGTAAAAAGTGTCCATAGTGCTGATTATATGTTTATCAGAAATATAGGAGGAAAACCAATGAAGAGTTACATGGCTAGTCCGGCAACAATTGAAAGAAAATGGTATGTAGTTGATGCTACAGGATATACATTAGGTCGTTTATCATCAGAAATCGCTAAGGTGTTAAGAGGTAAGAATAAACCAACATATACACCACATATCGATACAGGTGATTATGTTATAGTAGTAAATGCAGATAAGATTAAAGTTACAGGTAGAAAGTTAGATCAGAAGATTTATTACAACCACTCAGAGTATGTAGGTGGAATGAAAGAGACTACACTTAGAGAGTTATTAGCTAAGAAGCCTGAGAAGGTTATCGAACTTGCAGTTAAGGGAATGCTTCCAAAGGGACCTTTGGGACGTCAGATGTATACAAAGCTTCATGTATATGCAGGACCAGAGCATGATCATGCAGCACAGAAGCCTGAAGTATTAACATTTTAATAAGCTGGAAGGAGGAAATAATAAATGGCAAAAACAGCTAATTTTTACGGAACAGGTAGAAGAAAGAAAAGTGTCGCTAGAGTATATTTAAGACCAGGTAAAGGTGACATTACAATAAATAAGAGAAACATTGATGATTATTTTGGACTTGAGACATTAAAGGTTATCGTTCGTCAGCCTTTAGTTGCTACAGAGACAACAGAGAAATTTGATGTTGTAGTAAACGTTCAGGGTGGTGGATACACAGGACAGGCCGGAGCTATCAGACATGGTATCTCAAGAGCTTTATTACAGGTTGATGATGAATATCGTCCAACATTAAAGAAAGCTGGTTTCTTAACAAGAGACCCAAGAATGAAAGAAAGAAAGAAATACGGTCTCAAAGCTGCACGTCGTGCACCACAGTTCAGCAAGAGATAGTTCAAAACGAATATCAGAAGAACATCAAAACCCTTGGAAATCCAGTATTTTCAAGGGCTTTTTCTTTATTACAGGATTTCATACATTTGCTATAATTCTCTGCTTTATGTTTATAATGAATTTATTAACGTAAATGCTGTAAAAGAGAAAAGATTTAAGCAAATAAAGGAATTTATAGATGGGCGTGTAATAAAAAATAAAGAGTATTTTGAAAAAAATGAATGCATAAAAACAGCATACACATTTGTGAAAAACGTTATTGACTATATGAATGAATCATGTTAGAATGAGTACACGATTAAAAAATTAAATTTTTGTAGGGAATGGGTATTTACTCGTTCCTGATTTTTTTATTATAAAATAGGATGAACAGTTAGAGAATATTTTCAGTGAGATAATAATAAAATTGATTTTTCAAGAACCCTTGTATTTGTAAGGGCTATTTTTTTTGTAGGAAATGTTATAGTATTTTATTAAATTTAAAAGAGTTCAAATTTTAAAATTTTTGCTTTATAATTTCTGCCATATTCACATATATTTGTGGTATAATAAACGAAAATGTAATGAAGCAGGGAAGGTGCGAAATGGTATATAATAACATATTGGAGGCTGTAGGGCATACACCAATGGTAAGATTAAACAGAATGGTTGACGAGGATTCAGCAGAGGTACTGGTGAAGTTTGAGGCAGTCAATGTGGGCGGTTCGATTAAGACCAGAACCGCTCTTAATATGATATGTCAGGCGGAGAAAAAGGGCCTGATAAATAAGGATTCAATAATAGTTGAGCCGACCAGTGGCAATCAGGGAATCGGACTTGCACTTGTAGGTGCGGTTAAAGGCTATAGGACTATTATCATTATGCCCGATTCGGTCAGTGAGGAGCGGAGAAAGTTAGTAAGGCATTATGGTGCAGAGGTTAAGCTTATACATGATGCTGGCGATATAGGAGCCTGTATTGATGAATGTTTACAGACAGCTCTCAGAATGAAGGAAAAGGATTCAAGGGTGTTTGTGCCACAGCAGTTTGCAAATGAAGATAATATTCTGGCACATAAGAATCATACGGCACTTGAGATAATGGAGCAGGTGGCAGGACCGATACACGGATTTTGTTCAGGAATAGGAACGGGTGGAACCATTACGGGAATAGGCAGAGTACTCAAGGCACAGAATCCTGATGTGGAGATATGGGCAGTTGAACCGGAAAATGCGGCAATATTAGCAGGCGGTACTATCGGGACTCATATACAGATGGGAATCGGAGACGGCATAATTCCGGAGATTTTAGACCAGACTATATACGATGAAATATATGTAATATCTGATGAGGAGGCACTTACTACTTCAAAGAGGCTTGCAAAGGAAGAGGGACTTATGTGCGGAATATCCAGTGGAACCAATGTGGCAGCAGCGTTAAAGCTTGCAAAGAAACTTGGAAAAGGAAAGACAGTTGTTACGGTACTTCCGGACACTGCTGAGAGATATTTTTCAACGGAACTGTTTCTCGAATAGAAAAATACAATATATTATTTAAAGCGAAAAGCAGGAGGAAAACATGAGAGAAAATGATAAGAACAGAGGCAGTATAGCATTTAATATGATATTTGTCATAGTAGGAATAGGTTTAATAGCAATGGCGGTTTTTCTTTACTTTAAAAGCAGTGCATTTAAAAGAAAGGCTGTAGAGGTACCGGCAACGATAAGCAGAATAGAGTCGTATACAACTACCAGAAGTTCAAAGCATCGAAGAAGAACCAAAACAAATTACAACGTATATGTAACGTATGAATTTGATGGTGTGACATATGAAAATATACCGCTTGGAAGTTATAACAGCGATATGTATGAGGGAGCTGTTATAACGATACTGTGTGATCATGATAATCCGGTAGATATTGATAATAAAGGAATGTTATATTTCCCTGTAATTCTTTTATCCATAATGGGAGTTTTATTTGGAGCAGGAGGTATTATACCTATAGTAATATCCGGTAAGAAAAAGAGCAAAAAAGAAAATCTTATGAGAAATGGAAGGGCTGTTTATGCCATTGTTAATGAGGTTGGTGAAAACCCGGCATATGCTGTAAACGGCAGGCATCCATATAAAATAAAATGTACATATACAGACGAATCTACATTACAAAAATATGAGTTTGTCAGTGGAAATATCTGGGACAATAATGTTGAGCTGGATTTTCCGGTGGGAAGCAGCATCAGAGTGTATGTTGATGTAAATGATTACAGCAAATATTATGTGGACAGTGATAATAAGGCAGGAGTGAGCTTTTAACATGGAGATTACAATCAGAAGTGCAAATGAAAATGATGCAGAGGAATTGTTAAAAATATATGAGCCATATATTTTAAATACAGCAATAACATTTGAATATACAGTTCCGACAGTTGATGAGTTTAGAGAGAGAGTAAAAAATACACTGCAGAGGTATCCATATCTTGTTGCAGTGGGGGAAGGAAAAATACTGGGGTATGCATATGTCAGTGCATTCAAGGAGAGAGCTGCATATGACCGGGCGGTTGAGACTTCCATATATGTGTCTCAGGACTCTAAGCACATGGGAATAGGCGGAAAACTGCATGCAGCACTTGAAGAGGAGTTAAAGAACAGAGGATTTTTTAATATGTATGCATGTATTGCATACCCGGAACAGGAAGATGAGTATCTGAATAAAAACAGTGTGGAATTTCATAGCCATCTGGGCTACAGACTGGTGGGCGAATTTTATAAATGTGGGTATAAATTTAACAGGTGGTATAATATGGTGTGGATGGAAAAACTGATAGGAGAACATAAGTAATGTTAAATTAGCACTTGAAAAATAAACCTTTAAGTGCTAATATTACACCCAGGTTAGATGTAACTAACTAAATAGAAGGAGGAAGCCATGTTTATAGAAATAAAAAATGCAAGAAAAAAGTATGGCGAGGGTGAAACACTTGTAAATGCCCTTGATGATGTGAATATATCACTTGATGAAGGAAAAGTATATGTAATACTCGGACCTTCAGGTTCAGGTAAGAGTACACTGCTTAATATGATAGGCGGACTTGACTCTTTAGATTCAGGAACCATTACAGTATCGGGAAGAAACATAAGTAATTCCGATAAGAAGAAATTAACAGACTACAGAAGAGAAGATGTAGGATTTGTATTTCAGTTTTATAATCTGATTCCTGATCTTACTGTACAGGAAAATATAGAGGTAGTGTCAGATATATCTGAGAATCCGATGGATATAGAGGAAGTTTTGGAGGCGCTTGATATCGCAAAGTACAGAACAAGATTTCCTAAGGAACTTTCAGGCGGGCAGCAGCAGAGAGTAGCCATTGCAAGGGCACTTATAAAAAATCCAAAGCTGTTATTGTGCGATGAGCTGACAGGAGCACTTGATTCAAAATCGTCAAGAAGTGTTCTCAAATTTATAGAAAAGGTTAATGAAAGATTTGCGACAACCATAATAATAATTACCCATAATGAGGCTATTGCAGATATGGCTGATACGGTAATCAGAATCAAAGACGGTCAGGTGGCATCATGCAAAGATAATGAAAATAAGAAAACAGCAGACGGATTGGAGTTGTAGGTTATGACACTGAATAAAAGATATATAAGAAATATAAGAGATAATATTTCATTTTATATAGCATCAATCGTTCTCACGGTAGTAGCCCTTCTGTTGTTTTATCTGTTTTACATAGCCGGAACAGGAATACAGGGATATGGTGATGATTTCTTTGACAGAAATAAGGTCGAAGATGCCACATTTACTACATATATAGAAATACATGATGATAAAATAAATGAAATAGAAGATAAATATAATCTTACATTTGAGAAGGAATACTTTGTAAATATATCGGAAGATGATTACAATGTCAGAGTGTTCAAGGCAAATAAGAAGATTGATTTATACGAGATAATTGACGGAAAAGATGTATCTGAAAATGATGAGATTGTTATCTCAAAGGGTTATGCCCAGAATGAAAATGTAAAGATAGGTGATAAGGTAGAGATAAAAGGAAAGAAATATACCGTTACCGGATATTTTCTGAGACCGGACTATCTATATATGTTGGAAAATATGGATGATACATATAAAAATATTACTTCATTTTTCCTGGCATACATGACTGATGAGGCATATGATGAACTTCAGGCGAACTCGTGTCAGTATAAGGTCGTATATGGAAAAGATGGTAAGGAAACAGAGTTCAGAAAAGATATAAATGAGGAATATAAGATTAATTCATATACCTCAAAGGAAAACAACACAAGGATTACAATGGTGGATGATCAGGCAACAATGTTTATCGTAATGGCATTCGTATTTCTGGTAACAATACCACTCATAACAGTTGCACTTATATCTATCATAATAGGCAGAAAAGTCAAGAATGAGCAGAAGATGATAGGAACGCTTACGGCATTGGGCTACAAAAAGGGGCAGCTTGTCAGACATTATGCTGTACTTTCCATGATTCCGGGGATTATCGGGGGACTGCTGGTGTCAGTGATTACAAAAATACTGCAGCAGCCGTACGGAGAAATATCACTTGCCGATTATGAGCCTATGCCTGTAAAGTTCACGCTGCCTGTTTATATAGCGGTGCTTGGTGTGATTGTACCTACATTATTTTATGTAATGGCGGCAGTACGCAAGGTAAATAAGTTATTGAAAAAGGATACGGTAGTATTATTAAATGGAAATGCAGACGGCGATATAAAAACGCGTAAAGTGATGGTAAACAGTACCGGAAAGGTGCGTAGAAAATTTGCTGTCAGAAGTATACTCGGCAATCCGGGAAGAAGTTTTGTGGTATTTCTCGGAGCAATGCTTGGATCACTTATTATCACGGTGGCATTTATGTTTATAGATTCCATTCAAAATGTGGTAGACAGTGGTTCGGAGAGTATGGGAACATTTAAATATCAGTATGTGCTTAACACATTTGAAACAGAGGAACTTGACGGAGCAGATGAGCTTGTCATGGGAAGTTTTGAGTATGACGGTTCAGTATTTACTCTTCTTGGAGCAGATGATGATGTAAAATTTTTAAATATTGAAACCAAAGACGGCAAAAAAGCAGAGCTTTCAGACGGATATTATGTAAGTAATGTCATGGCATATGCATACAACATAAAAGCCGGTGATACATTCAAATTTAAGAACAAGATTACGATGCAGGAGTACTCAGTGAAAATTAAAGGAATAATAAGTAATGATTCGCAGAAGCTTCTTGTAGGAGGCAGTGACAGTATCCGTGAAATGCTTGGATGGGAGAAAGGTACATATAATGGTATATTATCCGATAAGAAACTTGAACTTGGTGACAAGGTATCAAAGACCGTAACGAAAAATGACATAAAAGAGCAGATGAACACCATACTTGATGAGATGGGAGTTATCATTTACGCACTTGCCGTTATTGGCGCAATCATATGCGTGGCATCATTGTATGTATCGGTAAATATGCTTATAACAGAAAACAGGCATAACATATCCATGCTTAAAGTTCTTGGACTTAAAGACAAGGAAATTAACAGAATGATTTTAAATGTCAACCATTGTATAATACCGGTGGCAACGCTTATTGGTATTCTGCTTGGATATTTGTGTATGATAATCGTATTTAAGGTATATTCAGGTATTGAAGGCGTTATGTATACGGCTGTGATATCTCCAAAGAGCATCATTCTTACAGTCGTGATAGTCTTTGCCTGCTATTTTGTTTCATTGTTTATAATACGAAGAAAAGCAGGAAATGTGGATATGGTAGAAAGTCTTAAAGATAACAGAGAATAAAGATAATATAAAAGCGGAGCTGATTTTACTCATCAGCTCCGTTTTTTCTATCCTGAACAGGAATAATCATATTTTCAAATGCATTTCTTAATTTCGGATGCCTTATAAGAAAATGAATGGATGGTGTTTTATTTTTGGAAACCATTACCCATTTTCCCTCATGTATTCTTATCTGTATATTTCTAAAGGCAGACAGTGGATTATTCTTCAGTATGTAATTTGCATGTTCGGTCTCATATCTGCGTGTCAGGTTTAAATGTTCTTCATAGTCATCGTAGGAATACAATATATCTTTTTCGTAGAAGATTCCCGATAAAGAAAGTGAAATCGGATACTGTTCAAATTCTTCTTTTGTCAGAATAGGGATTTCTTCTGTCAGTATGGCGTGTTCCGTGATTCTGGAGATATTTGTCCGCTGTTCTGCTATATAGCCTGCTATTATTCCGGCTTCACTATCTTCTACCTTATTATGTTTAAGTATTCTTTTAAGCAGGTCATCCGACAGTGTGTGTAAGGGGAGGGAAGACAGAATGGTTCGTCTGTTTCCGTCCGTGGAGATATCGGATTGTAAAAATGTATCAAGTTTCCGATTTGAATCATTTCTGTATATTTCCATTAATGGGAAGGCATTTGCCAGCAAGTCATCTGCCCGCTTTTTGTAATATACAACTTCATTTTTATTCTTTGTAAGATAATATCTGCCGTCGGCGTGGTGACCTGTTATGGCTTCGCCTGTAAGGGCAGCAGCTCCCGATACCTTTAAAAGATGGAGAAATGTGGTGTTTTCTGCAGACTTAAGGTAATATGGTGATATTTGTCCTGTCATATACATCGGAATCCAGCTCTCCAATCCCAGCATCATATCCTCAAATGAGCGGTCAAGATTGTGAATCTGGTTTAAGTGTAAGCCTTTTTTCAGCATCATTGCCATTCCGAACATCCATTTCTTTGGAAATTCAGGGTCTTTTGCCATTTCTTCCATTGGCATGTCACTGTACATGGTTACCGGTTCACATGATTTTGAGAGTACGGTGGTTTTTAGAAAATCCAGTTCACTGTTCATCATTTCCTGCAGACCGTAGTAGCTCTTAGAGCCGGGAAACTGAAATGGGACAGTAGGAACCTTAAGTTCATCAAAATGTATGGCACGTATGTATTCATCAAGATTAAATTCATTTAATTTTTCAAGAAATACAGACAGCGAGTCATAAGTGTTTACGGCACCGTCTGATAACCATAAACTGATAAGATTCATGTATGAATTGTCATCCGCTATGTCCTCCATGGTGCATCCGGTCAGTCTGCATACCAGATTTTTCTGCTGGACCGTGCTGTATCTGTGAACTATGAAATGTGCCGTCTCAGATATAAAATTCTGTGGATTTGACGGCTGCCGCTTTCCGTTTCGTATACGTGAGACATAAGAAGAATCATAGTTTAAATACTTTGAAAATTCCGAACCGCTGATATCGAGAGTGTTAAGCAGCACATCAAGATTAGTATGTAAAACCGATATATTTGAGGATAAACTTTGCAATGTCCTGTTAAAACTATCAGTTACAGAATCAGCGGTGATATCGGCAATTCCTCTGTCTGCTGCCATGTGAACAATACCCTGTATAAGATTTGTCAGATTGTCAGTGCCGGATTCAGGGACCCGTTCGCCTGAGCGGTATCTGCTTATAGTGGCAGCAGACAGACCGGAATATTCTGAAAGCTCCTTTCCGGTACAGTCCAAAACATCTATGTAATTATTTAAAATATCTTTAAAATTCATTTGCTCTCCCATCCCATTTGTGTAATATTTAACTAAATCATAACATAAATAATTTGCCATATAAACAGCAAAATTCGTGATTTCCGATATGTCATTGACAAAGCGGAAATTTATAAGAAAAAGGTGGAAAACTCATGTATAATCAGGGTACTTAAATATTTACAAAGAGGAATGGAGGATGCATATGAAATTATTAAAAAAATTAACAGCAATCATAGTAACTTTAGGCATGGCAGCCGGAATATCCGGTGCAGATGTGTATGCAGGAAGTGGTCCTAATCCACATCCGACAGACAGTAGGGCATATTTATGTATTGCATATGGTGGTGGAGATTTTAAATACCTGTATAATGCAAGTCAGGGGGAAGTGACTGAGATTGATGGGGTAGAGTATGACAAGTCTACGAACACAATGACACTCAATAATTATAAAAATGGGGGTACAATAGTTGCAAATGAGATGGGTGATGATTTAAAGATTAAAGTAGAGGGAACGAATAATGTTCAGTCAATAATGGTATACGGATATGGTTATGGAGGAAGCCTTGAACTTACCGGAAACGGTACGTTGACAGTTAATGAAAACAGGGAAGAGGATAGTGCCATATTTATTGATGGCGAGATTGCAGACTCGGTGTTTAAACTGGATAGAAATACAGGACTTAAAGCATATGGTAAATCAAAAAAGGCTTCAGTTGCCGTAATACAATCTAAAGTAGAGAAGAATGGAATAGTATTTGAAGGTAATGAAGATATGAATTCAGATGTCACTGCAAATGCAAATACATATATTACATACCGGGATGCATATGTTTTGGATAGTAATAATAAATCAACCATGGATGTGTGTTATCCTAAGGACTCAACTGTGACGGGAGAATACGCAGCGGTGAGAATGGTGGACAGTAGTTCTAAGGAATATTATGCACTGTATAATATAATAAGAGATGATGAACTGGGTGTAATAGCATTAAAGGCATTGGATGAAAATGGAAAGGAAATTTCCATGGATGGATTTGAGTTGGCAGATGATGGACAGACAATAGTTGCGAATATGGTACTGCCGTGGAGAAGTACGTTGAATCGGTATACGCTTAACAGTAATCCTGAATATAAACCGGGATATGGAATAAGAATAGTGGATAAATATTACAATGATGAGTTTAAAGGAAAATATTATTATGTATATAAGTTTGTGGAAAAATATGACAGACTTTTTGCAGTTGCTATAGAAAATCAACAGGAAATACCGATAGAAAATAAGGAAATCATGGGATTATATACACCGGTTGAGAAGAAACAATATCAGTATTATTACTTTAATGATATAGATACGACAGGAACGGAGAATATTAATAATCTTAACATAAGCCTTTCAAAAAAATCGTACACATATAATGGCAAGGTTCAGACACCGACAGTAAAGGTAACGGATAAATCAGGTAAAAAGGTAGCATCATCTGAATATAAGATTACATATGCAAAGGGCAGAAAAAATGTAGGAAAATATTCAGTAAAAGTTACTTTTAAAGGAAAATACAGTGGAACGGTAACAAGAACATATACAATAGTCCCGAAAACCACTTCTATAACAAAGGCTAAGGCTGCAGGCAGTAAGATTATACTTAACTGGAAGAAACAGAATGTACAGAGCAGCGGATACCAGATTCAGTACGCTTTAGACAGCGGCTTTAAGAAGAGTGTAAAGACTGTTAATATAAGTTCATCGAAAACAGTGAAAAAGAATCTGACAGGTATAAAGAAAAACAAAAAATATTATGTGAGAATCCGTACATACAAGAGTGATAAAAATTCAGGAAAGATTCATTCATCATGGTCATCGGCTAAAATTGTAAAATCATAGCACCGGATGTCTTGACAAATACTCTATAGGGGTATACAATCGATATACCCCTATAGAGTATTTTTATGCGATTAGAAATAGGAACATACACTATCATCAGAAAAGGAGGCCGTTATGGTTAAGACAGTATTGAAAATAGACGGTATGATGTGTGGAATGTGTGAATCACACATGAATGAACTTATAAGAAAAAATTTTGAGGTAAAAAAAGTCACATCTTCCGCTAAAAAAGGGGAGACAGTTATTATAAGTGAAAAAGAGATTGATATACCCCAGGCTAAAAAGGAGATAAAAGATATAGGTTATGAACTTTTATCATACGAAACCGAACCATATGAAAAGAAGGGATTTTTTCATTTTGGGAAATAAAAATTAAATATACATAACATTAAAGGCTTCAGAAAGTTAAAAACTCTCTGAAGCCTTTATATATGTTCTTCAAGCTCAGTTTCAAGAAATTCAGATTCTCCTTTTATCAGACGTGAAACGTGAACAAAATCTATAATTCCGAGAATAATGGTTACGGGTGTCAATATTACACATATAACACCGATGGCTACCCATATGGGATTATCTATAAAATTCATAAGCCCCGCTCCTGACACAATCAGCCCGATGGCACTTTTAATATACGCAAGCAGGGTACGGCGGTTGGCAAGAAGTGTACGCTCTATTGAAAGCTTCGATTGTATTTTTGCATTAATGGTATCATTTGAATTCATGGGATTCTCCTTTCATGAGGGGATAAAATATAGGAAATTGAGAAACTCTTTCTTTATACATATTTGTGGAAATTTATAGGCTGCAACGCTCACACGTTTCCACAAGCTGTAATATATACAGCAGAGTTTTGCAATTACCTAATATCTATGCTAAATTATAACATAAGTATTATTTATTCGCAAATTACTATGTGAAAAATCAATAACTGCGTAAGAAGACATTTTGAGGCGGTCGGTATTTAGCGTAGAATCTGCTATATAGCAGATTCTACGCTTATGTACCGTTACCAGCCGAAGATAGCGGGAGCGTGTCTTCTGAGCAGTTATTGATTTTCACTATTGATTTTCACAGAAAAAAATTATAAAAAAATGTGATATTTATACGGCTACATGCGTTATTATAGTGAAAGGCCTTTCAAATACAGCAAGGAGGACAGCATGGAAGCGGACAGATACCGGCAGATAGCCGAGAAATATCTTGATATAGTATATAAAGCTACATATAATTACTGCAAAAATGAGCATGATGCCAGCGATGCGGTTCAGAACACGTTTATAAAACTAATCAGGACAGACACGGAATTTGAAGATGAAGAGCATATTAAAAAATGGCTTATAAGAGTGGCGATAAATGAATGTAAAAGCATGTGGAGGTCCGTATGGAGAAGTAAGACGGTGAGTCTTGATGAAATGGAGACGGATGCCATCCATATGGATGATAAAGACATGGCGGGCAGTGATATAAATATAGCCGAGCTTGTAATGAAACTGCCACCGAAGTACAGTATAGTTATTCATCTTTACTATTATGAAGGCTACAATGTGGAAGAAATAGCACAGCTTGTCGGAATCACACCGACCAATGTCCAGACCCGTCTGATGCGGGCGAGAAACAAGTTAAAAAAGCAGGTGCAGAGTCAAAATGGGAGGTATCAGAATGAGTAAAATAGATGATAAAACGTTGGATAAAATCTTAGAAAATGAATATAAAAGGACATTTGACAACATAAATGCACCGGATAATCTGGCAGGAAAGGTGATTAATATGAAAGACAATAAGAATACAAAGAAGATTAGTTACATGTGGAGAAAAGCAGGATATGTTGCAGCGGCAGCAGTCATCATAGCAGTGTCAAGCAATGCAATAACATTTGCGGCTACGGGCGAGGGCTGGATAGGCATCACCATAGCTAAGATAAATGGCGTTGATACAGAGATTAACTATAATAAAGATGATGATGGTAACTATGTTTATGAGATGAATGATGATAAAACCAATATAAAGGTAAAGAGTAATGAAAAACTTGCAGATGGAGCACTTGAATATAAAGCCGGTGATGGGGACGATGAAGCAGGAACATTTGAAATAAAAATCGGTGAAGATGGAAAGACCGGAGACCTGTATACTGCTGATGGAGAAGTAAGTATAACATCGGGTGATAAAGGCGGTGATGCAGATGCCGAGGTGGAGCAGACTGTGTCGGTAGTAGAAAAAGATGGAAAAGTAATTATAAAGGGTGCTGATGAGGATATTGATATCACAGATGATATGGCAGACGGAAAGGCGGAAGGAAAATTAAAAATAGGAGGCGAGGAACTGAGCTATAGTGTCAGCAAAGATGCTGCCGGAGGCTACAGCATTAGTGTAGAATAATATACAAAAAATAAACCAGACTTTGACATATATCGGACACTGTAGTATTATAGAAGAAAAAAATAAAGGAATGGAGATTTATCATGAAAGAATTTAAACCAATCAAAGAAGGTAAAGTACGTGAAGTATATGACAATGGGGACAGCCTTATAATCGTGGCTACAGACAGAATATCAGCATTTGATGTAATATTAAAGAACATTGTACATAAAAAAGGTGCAATTCTTACTCAGATGTCAAAATTCTGGTTCGATTTCACAAAGGATATAGTTCCTAATCATATGATATCAGTTGACGTTAAAGATATGCCTGAATTTTTCCAGAATGAAAAATTTGATGGAAACAGCATGATGTGTAAGAAACTTGACATGCTTCCAATCGAGTGCATAGTCAGAGGTTACATTACAGGAAGTGGTTGGGAAAGTTATAAGGAAAACGGAACAGTTTGCGGTATAAAACTTCCGGAAGGACTTAAAGAATCTGATAAATTACCTGAACCTATATATACACCTACAACCAAAGCAGATTTAGGAGACCATGATGAGCATATTACATTCGAGGACAGTGTAGAGATACTCGAGAAAATTCATCCGGGAAAAGGTGAAGAGTATGCAAAGAAGATTATGGACTGTACTATCGCACTTTACAAGAAGTGTGCTGAATATGCACTCAGCAAGGGAATCATAATTGCAGACACAAAGTTTGAGTTTGGTCTTGATGAGAATGGAAATGTTGTACTTGGTGATGAGATGCTTACACCTGACAGTTCAAGATTCTGGCCATTAGAAGGATATAAGCCTGGACAGGGACAGCCTTCATTTGATAAACAGTATGTAAGAGACTGGTTGAAAGAGAATCCTGACAGTGATTATCATCTTCCTGATGAAGTGGTTGAGAAATCAGTAGATAAATACAAAGAAGCCTATGAACTGATAACAGGTGAAAAGTTTAAATAATCCGTTTTAATATAATATTTGGTGAAAAACTCCCCAAAATGAATTGGATTTGCTTATTCATTTTGGGGTTTTCTAAGTTAATGGCGGGCGGATGGAAATGAGGTACCGATATGGAAAAAGAAGCGGTAAAGGAAGTGACTAGGGAAAAATTTAATGTGCCAAAGAGATATAAGGTGCTTATATATAATGATGATTACACGACCATGGAGTTTGTAGTAGATATTCTTGTGGATATATTTGAAAAGACCGAAGAGGAAGCGGAGGAGCTTATGTTAGATGTGCATTTCGGATGCAGCGCAGTGGTAGGCGTTTATACAAAGGATATTGCAAATACAAAGGTCAGTAAGGCTACAGAGCTTGCAAGGAGTGAAGGATTTCCTTTAAAACTTGAAGCGGTAGAGGAGTAGATATGGATTTAAGTATATATACAGACAGAGCAGCAAAAGTGGTAAAACTTGCATTGGAACTAGCAGGGAATATGGGACACAGATATTTTACGCCCGAACATATAATGTATGCATTACTTCAGGATAAAGGATTTGCGGAGAATTTTAAACTGAGTGGCGGAAATATAGATATTATGGAACGTGAGTTGACAGATTTTTTCTTTGATAATATCAGCCGTGGCAGAAAAGAATGCGAAATTGAATATACCGAGGATGTTAAGAGGGTGTTTGAGAGGGCAGAAACTCAGGCCTACACAAGTGGCAGAGGCCAGGTCGAGGTTGAATATCTGTTTTCAGCCATATTGTCACTTGAAGAAAGCTATGCAGTGTATTTTCTGTTAAAACAGAATGTGGATTTGTTAAGTCTTATAGGTGCACTGTCAAGGCAGACTGTGAGAGAAAATGCCGGTGAACAGTATTGTATGTCAGGAGTTTCCCATGAGGAGGCAGCTAAAGAAGCTGACAGGGAATGGCAAAAGTATGTGGAGTGTTTAAATGATACATGTATGGACAAAAATCCATTCATAGGAAGAGAAAAAGAACTTGAAAGAACCATACAGATATTATGCCGTATGAATAAGAATAATGTAATGCATGTCGGAGAACCGGGAGTCGGTAAAACGGCAATAGTATATGGGCTTGCAAGGATGATTGAAGAAGAAAAGGTTCCTGATGAAATAAGGGATGCAAAAATCTATATGGCAGATATGGGAACAATGGTTGCAGGAACGAAGTACAGAGGAGATTTTGAAAAGCGTTTTAAGAAAATAATGGATGGAATATCAGGAGAGGACAAGCCGGTTGTATACATAGATGAGATTCACAATATAGTCGGGGCGGGAGCCACAGGAGATGGGAATCTTGATATGTCAAACCTATTAAAGCCGTATCTTGCATATGGAAAAATCAGATTTATCGGTGCTACGACGTATGAAGAATATAGAAAATATATAACTAAAAATAAAAGTCTTATGAGAAGGTTCGGTAAGGTTGATATATCAGAGCCTTCTATATCAGAGACTGTTCACATACTTGAGGGATTGAGAGAGCGTTATGAGGCGTTCCATGGAGTAAAATATAAGGATGGCGTGTTTGAATACGCAGCAGAATTAAGCGCTAAGTTTATAAATGAAAGATTTCTTCCTGATAAGGCAATAGATTTGATAGATGAGGCTGGGGCATACAGAAAGCTGCATCCTGCAGGCAAAAAGACAGAGTATGTGGATAAAAAGCTTATAGATGATATGCTTGCCATTACATGCAACATTCCAAAGAGACGTGTGGAACAGGATGATATAAAGCAGCTTGCCAATCTGGAAAAGAATATGAAGAAAGTAGTATATGGTCAGGACGAGGCGATTATTCAGGTGTGTAATGCCATCAAGTTTTCAAAAGCGGGACTTAATGAGGATAACAAACCAGTAGCAGGCTTTCTGTTTGCGGGGCCTACAGGTGTGGGAAAAACTGAGACGGCTAAGGCACTGGCAGATGAACTTGGAGTAAGTCTTGTGAGATTTGACATGAGTGAATATGCAGAGAAACATACCGTGGCTAAACTCATAGGTTCGCCCACCGGTTATGTGGGATACGAGGATGGAGGACTTTTGACGGATGAAATCAGAAAGCATCCATATTCGGTATTGCTGCTTGATGAGATAGAGAAGGCACATCCGGACATTTTCAACGTGTTACTACAGGTGCTTGATTATGCCACACTCACTGACAATCAGGGGCGTAAAGCGGATTTCAGAAATGTGGTCATAATAATGACATCCAATGCGGGAGCAACCGGAGTTGGAAAAATGAGTGTAGGTTTTGGCGGAACATTAAAAGATGAAAGCTCCATAACAGATGCCGTAAAGGAACTGTTTAAACCGGAATTCAGAAACAGGTTAAGCGGCACGATAGTATTTCACGGCATGGATGACGATATGGCATATAAGATTGCGGTTAAGAAAACCGGTAAACTTGTGGATAAAATGGCACGAAAAGGAGTGGAAATGGGGATAAATAAAGCTGCCATAAGGTGGATAAAAGATAAGGGAATAACGAAAGAATACGGTGCAAGGGAAATTGACCGTATTATAGATAAAGAATTAAAACCAATGCTTGTGGAAGCACTGCTGTTTGGAAAATTAAAAAATGGAGGTAAATGTTCTGTAACGGTCAGGGATGACAAACTTGCCTTATCATGTTGACTTAATACAGTATTTATGATATAAAAAATTGGAATTATGCCTAAAATACAAAGGAGTTGAATAGCTGTTATGAAACAGATTCTAAAAAAAATGAATTATGCATTTCTGTGGGTTTTATTGTTACCCATATCATATATAGCATGGAGTACGATAAAAACAGTCAGAGGTGTGAAAAAACTAAATAAAAAATAAATACCCCGGAGAGAGAGGAAATTAAATGAGTACATCAACAATATGTATATTAGTTGCCATAGTTGTATACATGGCAGGTATTATATGGATAGGCTTTGCGTGTGCAAAGAAAAACAAAAATACGGAAGATTTTTATCTTGGAGGAAGAAAACTGGGACCGTTTGTCACAGCGATGAGTGCTGAGGCATCTGATATGAGCAGCTGGCTGCTTATGGGACTGCCGGGTGTGGCGTATCTTACAGGTGTGGCAGATGCGGCATGGACAGCCATAGGTCTTGCCATAGGTACATATGTAAACTGGCTTATAGTGGCAAAAAGACTTAGAATATATACACATATGTCGTCAAATTCATCAACAATCCCTGCATTTTTTTCAAACAGATACAGGGATAATAAAAGAATATTGTCCGTAATATCAGCCATAGTTATAGTTATATTTTTTGTTCCGTATACTGCGTCAGGATTTGCAGCATGCGGTAAGCTTTTCAATTCACTGTTTGGAATAGATTACTTCACGGCAATGATTATAAGTGCACTGGTAATTGTTGTTTATACTGCACTTGGAGGATTTCTTGCAGCCAGTACATCTGATTTTGTACAGAGTATCATTATGACCATAGCGATATTTGTTGTCATTTCATATGGAATAATCAGTGTGGGAGGTATTGATAAGGTAATGGATAATGCCACATCAATGGCAGGTTATTTAAGCCTTTTTAAGTCTCACAATGCAGAAACGGGAGCAGCAGTTTCATATAATGCACTTACGGTATTTTCAACACTTGCATGGGGACTCGGATATTTCGGTATGCCCCATATATTATTAAGATTTATGGCAATAGAGGATCCGGAGAAAATCAAGCTTTCAAGAAGAGTTGCAACTATATGGGTAGTAATATCAATGGCAGTTTCAATATTTATCGGTGTGGCAGGAAATGCCATGGTTAAAGAGGGGGTAATAGACAGCTTAAAAGATCCTGAAAGAATTATTATAAAAATTGCAACACTTATAAGTAATCATGGAGTCATAGCAGCACTTGTGGCAGGAGTGATACTTGCAGGAATACTTGCGGCAACAATGTCTACGGCAGATTCACAGCTTCTTGCGGCTTCATCAAGTGTTTCACAGGACATTGTAAAAGAAGTTCTTGTTAAGGATCTGAGTGCAAAAATGTCTATGGTTATAGCACGAATAACACTTGTTGGAATAGCTGTAATCGGAGTTATTATAGCTTCTAATCCGAACAGCTCGGTATTCGGAATTGTATCATTTGCATGGGCTGGTTTTGGTGCAGCATTCGGACCGGTTATGCTTATGGCACTTTTCTGGAAACGTTCGAATATGTATGGAGCTTTAGCCGGTATGGTAAGCGGTGGAATAATGGTATTTGTATGGAAATTCCTTATCAGACCGTTAGGCGGTTTATGGGATATATATGAATTACTTCCAGCATTTATAGTTTCAATGTTATTCATAATCATTGTAAGTCTTATTACGGCTGCACCGGATAAAGATATAACAGATGAGTTTGATGCAGTGTGTGCAAAGATGAAAAATTAATATTTATATATTTATTATAAACTTGTTTTAACTTTTGAAAATAGGAGCGGGTACATATGAGAAAAGTTATGATATGCTGTCTTATTCTGATGCTTGTACTGTTTGTAGCAGGCCCTGTATTAAACAGCAGAAATAAAATAGCAGATGATAATGAAGAAAGTAAAAAGGTTGAAACAGTAAATAGCGAAATGACTTCTGTAGAAACAACGTCAGAGGAACAGACTGAAAAAGAAACTGAAAAAGAAACTGATGCATCCATGCAGCCTGTGGAGATAAATATAAGAATGGTAGGGGACATGCTGATGCATGATTATGTGCAGACAAATGGAATGAGGGAGGATGGAACATACAAGTATGACCATTTATTTGCAAATGTAAAAAATGAAATAAGTACGGCAGATGTGGCAGTGGTCAATCAGGAAGTCATAATAGGCGGGGATGAGCTTGGTATACAGAATTATCCAAGATTTAACTGCAGACATGAAGTTGGAGATGCCATAGCGGCAGCAGGATTTGATGTTGTGCTGCATGCAACGAACCATACTATGGATCAGGGAGTGGACGGTGTAATAAACTGTATGAATTTTTGGGAGACAAACCATCCGGAGATAAAGTATCTGGGTATTCATAAAAGTGAGGAAGAGAGCAGAGAGATATATGTATATGAAAAGGACGGATTCAGAGTGTCAATGCTTAATTATACATACGGGCTTAACGGTTCGCAGCCGCCGTCAGATAAAAAGTATCTTATAGACATACTGGATGAAGATAAGGTAAGGGATGATATCAGGAGAGCGAAAGAAATATCAGACTGTATTGTTGTATTTCCACACTGGGGTACAGAATATTCATTGGAAATAAGCAGTGAACAGAAGAAATGGGCAAAGATATTTGCAGATGAAGGAGTGACTCTGGTTATAGGTACTCATCCGCATGTGATAGAACCTGTTGAATGGGTGGAAGGCACTGATGGAAATAGCATGCTTGTATATTATTCGCTCGGAAATTTTGTATCAGCGCAGGACAAGGCAGAGGCAATGCTTGGAGCAATGGCGGATGTTACGCTTTTAAGGGATGAGACGGGAAATGTTATAGTAAAGGATTACAAAGCCATACCACTTGTTACGCACAGACAGGCAGGAACGGCATCCGTAACCACATATAAACTTAGTGATTATACAGAAGAACTGTCACAGGCTAACCGTATAAGAAGAAATGACTCATCATTCAGTATAGCAAAAATGAATGACATATGGAATCAGGTGATGGATGGAATCAGGTGATGGGACAACAATAATAGCTTGTATATCGTGAAGATTAAAGGTATAATTATATTAGTGGTGTTACGAGGGAGAAAGGTTGTATACTATGAAATTAACCATTCACGAGATAAAACCGGGCATGGTTTTAGAGCAGGCTGTTATGTCACCTGCAACAGGACAGTGTTTACTAAGTTCGGGGACTACACTCAGTATCAAAAATATTGAGAAAATGAAGGAATTAAAAATTGAGGAAGCATTAATTGCAGACAGATATTCGGTGTTTGTGTCGCCGGAGGATAAAATGTCTGAAACCCTTGTCAGGGATTACACTGACATTTTAAGGAAGATTTGCCCTAAGAGACCTGAGGCAAATATGAATGATGAGGTTGTGCAGGTGGCAAATCATCTGGAAATCCTTATCAGAAAAATATCGGGCATTAGCGGTATAATGCCGTCATTGGTAGAGCTTAAGCTTACGGATAATCTGCATTTGTATAAGCATAGTCTGTATACGGCAGTCTTGTCGGGAATAGTTGCAGGATGCATGAAATTGTCAAATGAAGACATGGTTGCAACTATAGTCGGAGCGTTACTGCATAATACGGGAATGTGTGAGATGCCGATGCTGATTGGCAAAGAAGAACTGACCGGTCAGCAGAGGGAGTTGTACGAGCAGCATCCGACTTATGGATACTATTTTGCAGTGCAGAAGAATATACCGAGAAGTATAGCAGACTGTATACAGTATCACCATGAGAAATGGAACGGTTCAGGATATCCGAAAGGAATATCAGGTAATGACATACCCATAACAGCAAGAATAGTGGGAATGTGTGCAAGTTATTCAGCGGATATAACATATAAGTCCATACCGAGATATATGGCGGTTGAGAAGATATATGGAACCAGCGGGGTATATTATGATCCGGATGTGGTAAATGCATTCATCAGAAATATTCCGATATATCCGTTAGGTGAGATGGTAAGACTGTCAACGAAAGAAGCCGGTATTGTATCGAATATAAGAAAAAATGAAGGACCGAGACCTGTTGTAAAGATATATTATAACAGAGTGAACAGACCTATAAGTGAGGATAAGATAGTAGACCTTGGAAAAGAGAGAACTATATTTATAGAGGAAGATTTTACATAGGGAAATGGATTTAATATGCAAAAAGCCGGAGATTATCATATTTGATATGCTCCGGTTTTTTGATATTTAATGGGGGAAAATGAGTGCTTTTATAAAAAAATAAAAAAAGTTTTTAAATCCTATTGACATTATAGGAAAAGGATGGTAACATATACCCATCGAACAAATCATACCAAACCGATATGAAAAATAAGAGAAAGGATATGGTGAAATGAGAATCCTTAAACCTATATATGGAACAGTAATAGAAGAGGCACGAATGTGTTGCTGATATAAATACGGAAAATGATTACATATTTAAAATAAAAAAATAAGATTAAAGAAAAGAGGATAATGCAATGAGCGAAAAAATAACAAGAGAGAATAGAAAATTTAAATTTGAAACATTACAGTTACACGTAGGACAGGAACAGCCTGATCCGGTTACAGATGCAAGAGCAGTACCTATCTACCAGACATCATCATATGTATTCAGAAACAGTGATCATGCAGCAGCACGTTTCGGACTTACAGATGCAGGTAACATATACGGAAGACTTACAAATCCTACAGAGGACGTATTCGAAAAGAGAATTGCAGCATTAGAGGGTGGTGTGGCAGCACTTGCAGTTGCATCAGGAGCAGCAGCTATCACATATACATTTGAGAACCTTGCAAAGAACGGTGACCACATCGTAGCAGCAGAGAATATCTACGGTGGAACTTATAACCTTTTAGCACATACACTTCCGGAGTACGGAATCAATACAACATTTGTTAATCCATTTGATACAGAAGCTATCGAGAATGCAATTCAGGATAACACAAAGGCAGTATTTATCGAGACACTCGGTAATCCGAACTCAGATGTTGTAGATATCGAAGCAGTTGCAAAGATTGCACATGCACACAAGATTCCACTCGTAATTGATAATACATTTGCAACACCTTATCTTGTAAGACCTATTGAATACGGTGCAGATATCGTTGTACATTCAGCAACAAAATTCATCGGTGGACATGGAACTACAATCGGTGGTGTAATAGTTGACAGTGGTAAATTTGACTGGGAGGCATCAGGTAAGTTCCCATCACTTACAGAGCCGAACCCAAGCTACCATGGAATAAGCTTTACAAAGGCAGTAGGACCTGCAGCATTTGTTACTAAGATCCGTGCTATACTTTTAAGAGATACAGGTGCTACACTTTCACCATTCCACGCATTCTTCTTCCTTCAGGGATTAGAGACACTCTCACTCAGAGTAGAGAGACATGTTGAGAATGCACTTAAGGTAGTTCAGTATCTGAATAACCATCCACAGGTAGAGAAAGTTCATCATCCGTCAGTTACAGATGATCCTTCACAGCAGGCACTTTACAAGAAATATTTCCCAAATGGCGGAGGTTCAATCTTTACATTTGAGATAAAGGGTGATGCACAGAAGGCAAAAGACTTCATCGATAATCTTGAGTTATTCTCATTACTTGCAAATGTGGCAGATGTTAAATCACTTGTTATTCATCCTGCATCTACAACACATTCACAGCTTAATGAGGAAGAACTTGCTGAGCAGGGAATCAAACCAAACACAATCAGACTTTCAATCGGTACAGAGAATATAGACGATATTATTCAGGATCTTGAAGAAGCTTTCAAGGCAGTACAGTAATTGAACATATAAATAATCCCAGAACAACACATCATATGTTTATGGTGGTGGGTCTGGGATTATTTTTTCAATTTATTTTATTTTAATCAGTTTTCTGGTTGGATAATTGGATATACGGATGCTGAAATCTGTAGATTCTATTTTACCGACTGATTTATAGTTTGATTTAGAAAGTGGATACACTATTGTTACATCCATGTTACTCGATGGGCGTAAGGAAAATGATACTCCCGGAAGAGTAGGATTGGCAAATAAGGTGGCATCTTCATCACACATTATATTATCATTTATACTTGTAAGGGGCATATAAAGCAATGATATGCCGGATTTTTCGTTTTCCACGGTATTATCATTATAAATTTTTACATCAGCAGTTATATAATAATCATATACCAATAGGTCCTTTTCTACATCTTTTCTGTATTTTTCAATGAATTCCTCTCTTGTGTATATTTTGCATCCAAGTGTCTGTATGCGGTATCCTTCAATTTTATGTTCAGAACTGTATATAAAATCAGAACCAAATGGTGCAATATCGCCACATTTATATACTTTTTCCGCAGGTGGGGTTACAGATGTATTAATAGCATAAACTCTTATGCAATATGCAACCAGTACTATGGCAAATATAATATAAATAAAATTCTTTTTGTTTTTAAGCATATACATACACCTCCATTACTTTGCGGTTGACTTTTTAACAGTATGTTCAACAAGCTGACCGGCCTGAAGTCTGAATATCTCATCAGACAGATTAATGAGCAAATCGGTGTCATGACATGATATTATAACTAATGCACCACGGTTGCGTTCGGAGACAATTATGTCTTTTACGATATTTATACCATTTGTGTCCAGTGCATTTGTCGGTTCATCGAGAATAAGTATGTCTGGATGTTCCATTACAGCAGCAGCTATCCCAAGTCTCTGTTTCATTCCCAGAGAATATTTTTTGTATTTCTTATTACCGGCATCTGTTAATTCAACCTTATCAAGTATTGTGTTTAGTTCAGTATCTGTAAGATTGCGGTTAAGCTTTGTAAGCATTCTGAGATTTTCTATACCAGTATATCCGTCTAAAAAAGCAGGATTTTCCAGAAGAAACCCTATACTTTCAGGAAATTCAATGTCTTTTCCGAGAAATTTTCCATTTATAGAAATGCGTCCTGAAGTGGGATGGATAAGACCGATAATACATCGCATAAGCATAGTTTTACCTGAACCGTTTATGCCCTGAAAGCCATATATTTTGCCTGATGACATCGTTAGGGAAATATTATCAAGAACGGTATTTTTTTTAATTATTTTTGTAATATTTTTAATATCTATAGTTGTCAAATCTAATTATCCTCCTTTTTGATAATGTCAAAATTTTTAAATCTGTATAATCCAAACAATATTACCATTGTTACAATTAAAGCAACTACCGGATAGCCGTACACATATTTAAAGCCATTTTCATAAATCCAGTTATATCGGAGTGGTATGGCATAATTGTATGGTAAAAATGGTGTCATAAGATATGCTGAACTTATCATTATAATACATATACATAAAAAACTATATGAAGGTTTTATAAAAAGCTGCAGTGTCAGTTGTATTAAATTGAATAGTATCGATATAAGTACCGGAAGGAAAATTGCGGAAACAGGAATGTGGGATACATTCATTAAAGGAATGTACGGCTTCAGTTCATGAATATGGTGCTGGAGCTGTGAATCTATTGCCAGTGTTAAATCAGCATGTGTTATAATACCTGAAATCAGAATTACAACAAAAATCACAAGGTGATATAGAATGGTAAATAATGTACACCATAGTATTTTTGAAAACCACCACTTTCTACGGCTACCGCTGCTTACTATGATATGTGAACCTATGCCGAGCATGTCTTTGGTTGGATAATTAAGGACCAACAGAGAAGACAAGGCGAATATAGCAGACCAGATGGCAGGAAATTGAAACGGTTCAGAGGCCGTTGGTGTATATTGTGCCATTCCGCCGTACACAAAAAGCCACATATCGGCTACCGAATATGTAAAGTCTGGAATATCATTTATGTTTGTGTAGGCATGTATTCTTGCAATACAACTTATACATATAAATACAGTCATAATAGCAGGCAGAATAAGAAAATAGCACTTTTTAAATATACCGTTATATATATCGGATGTAAATATTTTAATAAACTTCATGTTTTTTCTCCCAGATGTTTGTTATAAAAAACGTTGCGGCAAATAAAACCAGTGATAATATAAAAATATAAAGAGGTGAATTTCTGTAACTCATATCTATTGGTTTCATTGCCATAAATGGTGACAGATTGATGTAATCTTTATCCGGATCTGTATACAAAATACGCATGGATAAATGCAATATCATGCATATAGAAAATGGGATAAGAGTTACAATATACTTTTGTTTAATAAAAGATGCTGCAGCCATGCTGGTGCATGTAATGATTCCGCAAAAAATAAAATTAATACATAAATAT
>ERZ1034998.161-NODE-161-length-45446-cov-12.137494_pt1 | contig 45446 bp, 64 predicted proteins | sample MGYA00520621_ERZ1034998 | MGnify/ENA primary metagenome ERZ1034998 (study PRJEB33766, sample SAMN09781748) | gut metagenome | biome: gut microbiome | host: Homo sapiens | place: Madagascar | study: EMG produced TPA metagenomics assembly of the PRJNA485056 data... | reverse complement strand
TCTCCGTTTTTGAAATTTTGAAAACGGGTTACGTATTATACATTTTTACTGCTGCTACCAAAATCGCAAATGGCGTTTTGCTAGGCTGCACTGTACGAAGATGAACTTTTTTGATAAAATAATTCTAGGCAGAAAAACGGCCAATTTGTAAACTGATTGGCCAATTTTCCATCAATGGTCTTTAGGTGCGGCGGGCACGGAGCGTTATCAATCGGAAACGTATCCACTGGTTCGAATCCAGTCAAGATCCAGTGGGACGGGCTGGCCAACCCATCCCACAATCGAGGGGATTTAGCTCAGTTGGTTAGAGCAGACGGCTCATAACCGTCTCGTCACAGGTTCAAATCCTGTAGTCCCCACCAGCGGCTAAAGCCGCAAACAATTTAACGGCCCTCCGGATTGCAAACAACTGATATCTTGTGCCAACATATATCATAAATTTGCTTCAAACCAATCGGCTTTTACCGGAAGGCTCAAAAGAAAAGCCCGTCGGGCATGTGCTCGGCGGGCTATAATCATACAGCAATGCGGATACAGAAGTATCTTTCGTGGAAAATCAGCTTGTTTAGTTCGTATATGTGTAAAATACGTCCACCATTCGTACTTTCACACGAACTATTTTCTATTCTCACTGGATTTGTGAGGATCGGGAGCTGTTCGGCGTAGTTATATTGGATTTCTATGTATTCATTGCATATGAAAACCGCCCTGACGAGAGACGTGAGGAGTATATTTTTATACTTCTCCGTCTCTTTTGCTTTTTGACCGATTTTTTCGAAGAAATAGCAAATCTTTTCTTCCGTCAAGGAGCCGCTTTCCTGGAGTAGTTTTGCTTTTGCCAGCTCATCCCTCAATGCGGTTAGAATGCGTTCATTTTCGCTTAGAGAGACGGACACGGCATCGGATATAATTCCACTCTCAATAGCCCTCACGCAGTTCTGCACCTTTTTAGAAACGTCTGATATACGGTTTTCGAGTGCCTGCACTTCCAGTGACGCACTCGTGCTGCCTTGCAGCTTAACTGCCTGACGAGCGATCGCCTGCACAGCTGCCTTATTTGAGATGATTTCATTGGTTTTGCTGTATATCAATTCTTCGAGTACATCTGCACGAATGTTTTTCGTTTCGCAGTATGGATAACGACTACTCTTGTGGTGGTGGGAGCAGGCGTAGTAGTAGTATTTAGCTCCCATGCATGATTTACCTGACGTGCCGGTGACTTTCGACCCACATGTGGCGCAGAAGATCTTCCCTGACAACAAATATTTACCGTTGGTCCTGTATGGATGTTTTTTCATTTTCTTTACCTTTGCTTGTGCGAGATAGAAAGTATCTTTTGAAACAATAGGGGGGATCAGATCGTCTTTTCGGATATCCTTCCACATGAATACGCCGATATATCTCTCATTATGCAGGATGTAATACACCCGACTTCGGGAAAATTCTTTTCCCGCATTTGTGGTGTATTTTTTATCGTTCAATTCCTGCACGATACGGGGCACTGACATCCCATCCAGAAACATCTGGAACACTGCACGGACGATGGGCGCTTTCTCTTCATCGATTATCAGACGGTTCTCCTCATCCAGTTTGTACCCCAAAGGGATATTGCCGCCTGGCCATTTCCCTTCCAGTGCGCTCTGTGTCATGCCGCGTATGACATTTTCAGAGAGTTCGGCAGAGTAGTATTCAGAGATACCTTCAATGACAGATTCGAGAAGGATGCCGGCGGGATCATCGCTGATATTTTCCATGGCAGAGAGTAACTTTACTCCCTGCTTTTTTAATTTGTGCTTGTAATTCGCGGAATCATACCGATCGCGGGAAAAACGGTTCAGCTTGTACACAATGACGTATTGAAATGTATGCGTGGCGGCGTCGCGGATCATCATCTGAAAACCCGGACGCTTATCTGAACGTCCAGTAAGTGCCCGGTCCGTGTAAATGTTTATGATGTTGAATCCATTGCGTTTGGCGTAGTCCTGACACACTCGGATCTGCCCCTCGATGGATTCTTCCCGCTGCCGGTCAGACGAGTAGCGGGCATAGATAACGGCGTCTTTCATTTTCGTCTCCATAGCACACTATAAATTTATCTTGACATGCTAAGAAGTCCGCTAAGCGGACTTCTAGCTACATTTTTCTGCGAACCTCTATAACCTTTCCAACGATTCTCACGGGCAGTTGTTCTATCTCCTCGTTAGAAAAAAATTTTGGTGGGAAAACATCCTGATTAAACGCTGTTAGCATAATTCCATCTTTGCTTTTGTGAATTTGCTTACAAGTTCCTTCATCCCCATCAATCATAACGACGGCGATATCTCCGTCATCGACGTCTGGCTGAATACGGATAATAACCCAATCGCCTTCTTCGATTTTCGGCTCCATGGATTTTCCAACAACTTTAAGACCAAACACCTTACCCCATGCTTCTTTGGCTTCAATATAAAGCTCGCCTTCTATGTTTTGTTCACAAAATATGGGCATACCACATGCTACCCTCCCAACAATCGGAATTTTAATCTTCCCAGATACTCCGTCATATTCAGGGATGAAATCAAAAATACTTGAATGTAAAGCTTGTGAAAGTTTGTACGCTAACGGAAGTCGCATGGAGTTAATTTCACCATTTTCCCATCTTGAAATTGTTGCGTCCGAAACGCCAACCTTTGCCGCCACCTCCTTTGTTGTCATGTGTAAATTCAGCCGTTTTTCTTTGATAATTTGCCCGACTTTTGACATATTTCATGCTCCTCCCTATAACATATTGGTCTTTCATTCATAGTATATTCTTTTTACTGCAAAAAAGCAATGAAACCAGTCTAAAAAGAAAAGAAAAACTGCGAAAATGCATTGACTGATACAGCACTAAATGCTATAATAATCTACGTAAACGCAGAATGGAAAGGAGGATAATCGTGGAACAGTCCAATAAAATACGCGCAGCCTTAATGGAAAAAGGCTATACGATAGCCTCATTTTCCAGAAAGATCGGCGTATCCGAATCGGCACTTAGAAGGAAAATCGAAGGGAAAAGCGACTTTAGAATCGGAGATATTCGTAAATTTGTAGATGTATTAAAACTTAAACAAAATGATGTTTGGGAGCTTTTTTTATTCCCTGAAATCTACGTAAACGCAGAAAGCGAGGGCAAAAAAGATGGAAAGCCTGATTGATTTCATTTCACGGTTCGTTGCCGAAAATAACGAAGATTTTGAAAAGTGGCGTGCGGAGAAGGAGAGGGAAAAACATGAGAGTAAAAACGTGGGTTAAAGAAACGGGCGCCTGCCTCTTCGCGGCTGCACTTGTCGGGATGACCGCTTTCGCGGTCGCCTATGAGCCGGATACTAGCGTGGTGGAATACCGCCATGAAGTCCAGAGCGGTGAGACGCTTTGGAAGGTCTGCGCGGATGTAGCTACAGACGCCGAGGATCTTAGTGAGCTGGTTTATCGCACGCAAGTGGAAAATAATCTGAGCGATGCGCAGTTGGCGTGCCTCACGCCGGGCACGGAGATCATTATCCAGCCCAAAAGGCTGGTGAAACCATGAAAAAGATGATGATAGAGATCAATGGGCATGAGGTGAAAATCATGTCTAAAAATTGTGCGAAGATCGACGAAGCTATCGCACTGAGGGCTTTTTTATGCCGGGTGAAAGACTCCGGCATTTCTTCCGCGTACCTTGAACGGTATTTAGATATCAAATTTGCCAAAACTGGCAATAGCAATAAGCTGGAAGAAAATGACCCCTAAAATCGTTTCTAAGCGTATTTCTGGGAATAGAGGGTATACGGTGCTTAACATAGCCGTGGAAGTCCCTAACAATAAGCTGGACGCTATTTTAGCGAAAATCCAAAAAGGGTGTGAGGTATCCTTTACGGATATCAAAAAAAGACGCTCACTGAATGCGAACGGCTATATGTGGGTTTTGTGCGACCAGATAGCCAAGGTCATTCAATCCACGAAGGAGGAAGTGTACCGACAGGCGGTCATGAATGTCGGCGTATTTACTCCGATATGTGTGAAGGATGTAGCCTATTTACACACAAAACGTGTGTGGGAGTCCCGAGGGATGGGCTACATTTTGCAGGATGTAGCCAGACGCTCTAACTGGGTACTTTGCAATGCCTACATCGGCTCTTCTGAATATTCTTCAAAAGAGATGAGCCGTCTTATCGACGAGCTTGTACAAGAAGCTGAAAATGTAGGGATCGATACCATCTCTTCCAAAGAGCGAGAACGGCTAATCATGAAATGGAGGAAGAATGATTTCTAAACAGGGACGAATCAGGTTGTCGCCGAAGGGGTATAAGAAAATATGCCGCCTGGTAGACCTCAGGGCGTCATCGCAATATGGGTATCCATGCTGCGAGTGGTGCGGGGCGTCCAATACCCGTTTGCAGCACCACCATATCATTTTTCGTAGTGCTTATGGAAGCGACACGATGGATAATCTGATCCTTCTGTGTGAAAAATGCCACCACGAATTGGCGCATGGCGTGGAGGCAAGAAAGTATCGAGTCCTTTTCTCTCAAAGAATTGCAGATCCGATAGGGCTTGCCTTTAACATGAGACACGAAGAAGAGGCTATAGAGATTTACCAAAAATATAGGGCGAAGAGGTGAAACCATGGGACAATATTATGCTTCCAAAGATTTTGTGAATGACAATACCATCCCGCTTCCGGTGGTGATGATTACCGATGAAAGACTGTGTAATGTCTTTTCGTATGGCGAGGTTATTCTGTATTCGTTTATCAAATACAGAATGCGACTTTCGGCAATGAATTGCACTAAGTACGAAGATGAGAATGGGCTTTTTGTGATTTACTCGCAAAAGAAACTTGCTGAGATGCTTCACAAGGACGAAAGAACGGTGAAGCGCTGGTTCAAAAACCTGAAAGACTTCGGATGGATCATGACGGTGCAAACCGGGGTAGGCGAATGCTCAAAAATCTATCTAAAAAACATCTACACGCTTGTAGAAAATGTCACCCGTGGGGGGACAAAAATGTCACCCGTGGGGGACAAAAATGTCACCCGTGGGGGGACAAAAATGTCACCCGTGGGGGGGCAAAAATGTCACCCCACTTATATAGAGAATAAAGATATAAGAACTAATACTGAGAATAATATAAAAGAACTAAAGGAAGGAAATCCGAAAGCTCTATCTGTGAATGAACAGATAGACCTGTTTTGTGGATTCAGCACTGAACTGAAAGAAGCCTTGATGGACTGGAAGGAGTTCAGGGAAAAAGTGAAGGCACCGCTTACCAAAGCGGCAGCTAATAGAAACTTGCTGAAACTCCTTAAGATTTCTGGTGGTGATGTACAGACCATGATAGAGATTGTAAATCAATCTGTAGACCGTGGTTGGAAAGGCCTCTTTGCTTTGAAGTCTGATACAAGAAATACGGTGTCGAAAGCGCAAAAGGTTTATAACAAGTTGAAAGGAGAAGAAAATGGAGAAATTGATGAAGACTTTAGCGATATTATCTAATGTCTATGACTATTTTCCGGAAGAAAGAGCGAGAGTTTATCTCGCTTTTCTGAAAGATCTGCCTGAGGAAGCCGTTTGCAAAACAATCGGAGAGCTTGTGAGGACTGAAGAGAAATGCCCATCTATCGCTAAAATCCGTAAGGAAACAGAGAGACTTCTCATGGCAGCGCAAGGAAAGTCCCCTACCGATGTAGGTGAAAAGTGGACAAAGTTTTTGGCTACATGCAAGAGGGTGGACTATTTCAAGCGAGTTGTCCATTTCCCTGATGATCCGGTGATGGAACGTGTGGCTCGCATGTTTCCTGTAGATGAAATACTTTCAACGCCTGATGGAAAAATGGCAATCGTTCGAAAGCAATTCATTGATAGATACCGTGAAACAGAAGAAATCTATAACAAAAACGAGGGTTACAAAGTGCTGATCTCGAAAATACACAATGCAAAAGAGATCGGATGCCCGAACAAGAGGATCGGATATGCTATTTCGCAAATTGGGAAAATGGAGGGTAAAAAATGAATGCAATTATGATTTGTGGGAATTTAACGAGTGATCCCAAAATCACTTCTTCAAGAAATGGGAAGGCACGTGTTCAGTTCACCGTGGCATGCAACAAGAATGTGTCTTCTGAAAATGGTGAAATTCGTCAGGTGGCGAACTTCGTGCCTTGCGTGGCATGGTGTAGGCTGGCAGAAGTGGCAGCCAATTATCTGTCAAAAGGGAAAAGGATCATCGTTGTTGGCGAATATGAATCATGGAGCAAAAAAAAGATGGATGGTTCCACCCAGTACGGGAATAATATCCGCGTATTGGATATAGGGCTTTCCTTCTACGGACTTGAGAATAAAACATATGGGGATGCGCCACACGAAAGCAATGAGCCAAAGGGAGATTTTAATCAGTTTGGCGAAGTGCCGCCAGCGGAAATCCCGCCTGCGGATATGCCGTATTGAGGAGGAAATGATGACAGAGTATACAGCTTTGGTGACAGTCAGAAGAACGGATGATACCGTTCATACAAAAATCGAGCTCAATCAGCATGCGAAACTTGAAGTCGATATGCTCATCGCATTCGAGTTTCTTAGAGCCGTACTTGACAGAGCAGAGGGGACAGGAGCGCTGGTAAAGCCGTTCAAAGAAACCGTCAAAAGCATGCTGGATGAATTTGTGAATGCGGATACAGAAGGACGAGATGCGAAAATGAATAGATTCGTCGAAGTTCACGATATTTTGGGAGGGGAAGAACAGAAATGAGATGTTTTGAAAGGATCGATGCGCCGCGTGCGATAGATGCGGTTTTACCGAAACGCGCCACGGCGCATTCTGCGGGATACGACTTTGTAGCCCCGAATGATATCATCGTTCATGCGGGCGGGAGCCTTGTCGCGACACTGAAAACGGGCATTAAAGCTTGCATGGAACCTAACGAATTTCTGATGATGTGTATCAGAAGTTCGCAGGGGATCAAGTGGGGGCTGGCGCTGGCGAATGGCACGGGCATCATTGATTCGGATTACTACGGTAATCCTAACAATGATGGAGAAATCTGCATTGCTCTTGTAAATCGGGATCCCTATCGCGATGTGAAAATTCACAAAGGGGATCGAATCGCACAGGGGATCTTCATGAAGTATCTGCTCGCGGAGGATGACACAGCGGCTGGTGAACGTACTGGCGGAGTAGGGAGTACAGGGGACTAGATATGAATTTGACAGAAAAGAGCGTAAAGCCGGGTTGCCGGTTTATTAAAAAATCTGATAACACCATGGTCACTGTGGACAACGTGGCTGATTTTGAAAAGAAGTACACGAAAAAGCCCGTGGGGATCGTGGTGTTTCACCAGACAGGGAAGTGGGGAGAAAGCCGGTGTATGGCCATTCCGATGAGAGAATTTGTAGCGCAGTTCCAGACGGAGGTGGCAAATGATGATGACGGATTATCTGATTGATGTTTTATGCAGGTTAAGTTGTTTAGTCAGCGGTACAGCAATGCTTGCCGCCGCAGTGGCGCTCTGGTCCGCGTTACTAGAAAGTGTCACGAGTAAGCCGAGCAAGGAAAAGCTGGGGTTTTGCGTTTTTGTTGCATTCTTTTGCATGGTCATATCCATTATCATGCCGAATCAGGAAATTATTCGCTGCTTTGTAGCGGGGTGAAAAAGATGAGAAATGCAGAATCTGAAAGTTTTGAGGAAACATACAAGCATGTAAAAGGATATTTAAATCGAACTGATACAGGTAACGCAATAGCCTTATTACATGATATGTGTGCTAACTGTGAACGTTGGAATGGGATTAAAGAGCATGACTACTCAGAGTGCAAAGACATGGCTTGCTTTAAACTGTTTTTACGTGCTGAACATGACGAATGGTGTGCGAGTTTTGAAGGGGATGGCAGGTAATGAATGAAATTGAGTTTGTGAATGGAAGAAGAGTATTACCTGCTGGGTTTGACGTAGAGAAAGCAGAAAGAGCCATTGATTTTTTTCTTAATGTGGCTGCACCTAGAACGTGCATGACATTCAGCACATTGGCGGAGCGATACTTGATGCTCTATGTGATTTCGTACAGTGGAAGCACATCGGGATGGCGCTTGTGTGAGTTGCTTGGCGTTTATCCGGGAGATATGGCAACTTTAAAAAACTGGAGTAAAAGAAGAGTTGTTGCGGGTAAGTGAAGTGGAAATTCCGCTAAAACATGAAAAGGAGAACAAAATGGAAGAGATTAAGCTTAACGGACAGTACAAAAAAGAAGACGGCAAAAGAATTATGCGTCTAATCAACGAAATCAAGCTTAGAAGTATGAGGCTTGCGAAAATCGTAGACGAAATCGACATGCCGATTATCGCAAATATCATGGCGATGAGACTTCTCCAATATTCCGCCGAAAAAGAAGTCGAGCGCAGCGCAAAAGAGGTGGGAGGACTTGAAGACAAGTTTCTCCAGGCGCTGCTGCTTGTTGAACGCGATAACATGCTGACAGTAGAAGAAATTTTGGGAACAGCCGAAGTCAAAGATGAAGGCTTCGACAAGATCGCCATCCAGAACAAAGATGGGTTGATCCTGTACTACGGAGACAGAAGTGCGGGTATCCCCGAAGAATTCAAGAATGCACACGTAGACAGTATGTACTTTAATGATGACGGGGAATTAGTTATTACCTTAGCGAGTGATAAATAAAGGACTGGGAAGTTTACAAGGAGGAAGAGGTCAGCAAAAAATGAATTTGTGCGATGTTTATATAGAAAAGATCATCGAAGTCAGAACATACGATAACTATGTAATCGCAATTCTTGATACTGATTGCTGGGGATGCAAACGGAAAGGCGAAAGGGTATTTTTCTCAAAAGAGGAATGGGAGAAAGCGAAAAAAGACGGCAAGTATCTTGCTTAGAAAGAGGAGAACAAAAATGATAACGCTTGGAAGTTTGTTTGATGGAATCGGGGGATGGCAGCTTGCGGCTGTGAGAAACGGCGTAAAGCCGCTTTGGAGCAGTGAGATAGACCCGTTCCCTGCAAGCATAACGAAGAAGCATTTCCCAGACACTATACAGCTGGGAGATGTAACGAAAATCGACGGCGCAGAAATTGCGCCGGTAGACATCATCTGTGCAGGAAGCCCGTGCCAGGATTTATCTATCGCGGGAAAGAGAGCAGGGCTCGAAGGAGAGCGGTCGAACCTTTTCTACCAGGCAATGCGTATTGTGCGAGAAATGAGGGAGAAAACAAATGGAGTATACCCAAAGTTCTTTGTTTGGGAGAACGTCTTGGGGGCGTTCACAAGCAATGCTCGGCGTGACTTTGAAGCCGTGCTCGAGGAAATCGGACAGACCGACATTCCAATGCCTGCTTCTGGGCGATGGGCAAGAGCCGGAATGGTTAGAAGCCCAAAATGCGGAATCGCATGGCGAGTGCTTGACGCTCAATTTTGGGGCGTCCCCCAACATCGAGAGAGAATCTTCCTTGTCGCAGGTTTTGGAAAGTGGGGGGGTACGTCCAGGTACTCTTTAACCCCGAAAGCGTGCGCGGGAATACTTAGACGAGTTAAGACCAAAGGGAAAAAACTTCCCGAATTGCTGGAAGCCGTTCTGAGAAGGCAGGCGCATGATGGAGACTGAAATTTTCCCTGCGAAAAGCTATTCGGAGATTAAGCAGGGACTTCCTGCCAGTACGCTGAAAGCGGCTGGGGGGGCGTACGGAGGAGGAAGTGAGAACTACATTGTGGAAGAAATGAAAATTTACGAAAACCACGGGCCAGACGCACGGTATAACGAACGCGACATTTCTCCAACGTTGGCAACAAGGATGGGGACAGGAGGCAACAATGTGCCGTTAAAAATCGAGAAAGGCGTGTGTTTGTGCCAAGGAACCGGAATGTCAAGAAATGGTCCAATCTGCAAAGAGAAAACGGCTTTTACACTGACAAGTGTAGATAGGTACTGCACGGTTGCAATCGGAAAGGACAGCTCTCACTTAATCGCAAACGGTGTGGTGCACACGCTAACCGCATACGATTACAAGGCGCAACAAGCTGTTTTTAAACGGGGCGAAGCGTTCGTTCGAAGGCTTACACCGCTCGAATGCGAGAGATTGCAGGGACTTCCTGATAATTGGACGGAAGGCGGAAGTGACGCAAAGAGATACAAAGCTATTGGGAATGGCATGGCGCAGCCTTGTGCAGATTTTGTGATAGAGAAGTTAGTGGAAGTGTTAAAGGAGAGAGGTTGAAGCATATGAAGCTTAGATAATTAGTGAACAAAATTGATAACAATATAGTTTTATGGATAGTTAGAGCTCCGGACACTAACGTTCTATTCAAAAGAGAGAACGCTTCTGACGTTATTCCAGAGAGTTTACTTTGCATGGAAGTCGGAACGTTTTTCGCTGGTTACGACAGAGTGCATATAGAAGTAAAAAGAAATTCTAGGAATGGTAGCTTTAGAGAACTGCTTAACTGTCTCAGTAGTTATGCTTGTATCGACGTGTACGTCGATAACCGTGACGGCACAAAAGAAAAGGTATATTCTGACCAAGCTGTACTTTGCACCAGTGAAGAATATGACGATTGTTTAGTAAAAAGAATTAGCCCTTATAGGTCTGAATGGGGCGATAAAATCGAAATAGAGATAGAACCGTGCGAAGAGGAAGATACGCAGGAGGGGAAATAGATGAAACTGGTCGATTTATTAAACGTAATCCCTGACAGCCGCGAAGTCTGCCTATTGCGCCCTAAGGACACTGGAATCACGATTAAAGGGACAAAAGATGAAGCGGTTGCCAAATTTGCCAGCGAAAGCAAACTTATTAAAGAGCAGGTGAAGAATTTTGATGTTGTTAGGGTCTACCCATGCGCGTATTTGCAGTGCGGTGCGGCATATATTCTTGACGAAGATTATATTCCGCTCAATATAAGCATACCGATTGTCATAGAAATAGATTGAGAGGAAGAGAAAGATGGAAGAGCCGACAAAAGAGCAGAGAGAGGAATGGGTGGGAAGGTGACTATACCCATATTCACATTGTTGCGTGGTGAAGAGGAGAGGATAAGAATATGAATAAAGTATTCAAGGAAGGAGAGCCCGTCTATTCGCCCAAATTTGGGAAGGGGTTCGTTTTGAGTGTTGATGACACTAAAGCGAGGGGGCATAAAGTGCTAGTGAGGTTTGAAGGTCTAGGCGACGTATCATATTTTATTGACGGTAGCTGTTACGGGCGCGCACGCCCCAATGCGGGCGATATTGCGATTGAAGCGGAATGGCGAGAGATAGAAGAATCATAGGGAAGATACGAATGGACAAGAATATAGTGGAATGTTTTGGTATGGCAGCGAATTGCGGAATTGAGAAAGGAGAAGTCGCTGAATTCATCCATTGGATTTCAAGGCGGGAACGAGCGACACTTCCGGGGCACTATGAGACGGACACAATGTCAGATGAAGCGAAAGAGAATCTAATTCAGGCGGCGGCCCGTCAGGGCGAAATGAATATCCTTGTTTATGGACTTAAATTTAATAAGTCTGCAATTCGGCAGGGAATAGTTGATTATGCAGGAGGGAAGAAGAAATGAGGCTGGTCGATTTACTTATGTCGTTAGATGCAATGACGAACATATTGGTTGAGTGGGATAAGGCGGAGTATAGGGAGAGGATTGTTTGCGACACGCAGGCATATATTGCAATGGAAGGGGATAGTTCGCTCTCGGAAGATACCATGAGCGCAGAGGTGACCGGCATCCAAGTCTGCGTGAATAAAACGAATAACAGCGAATATGATTCTGCATGCGGTGTGTTGAGCCCCGAATATATTATCGGGCTGCATATAACAATATCAGATAACCCGCCATGGGGGCGCAAATGAAAGAAAAAAATTTTAGGATCACATGTACCTGTGACAACGCTTTCACATTAGCAGAAGGCAGGGAAGAATCGATAGACGAATACTTAAAGACTATTGATCCTAGCCCTGTCGAAGCAATAAAGAAGCTGATTATCGGACATTTCAATCAGGAGATGTGTAATGGCAAATACAAAATTATCAAGAATGTGTGACGCAGCGTTTCTGGGACTTCCGAAAGAAGTGAAGATCTGGCTGAATGAAAAATCAGTCAGAAACAAGACCTCCAACAATGTCACCATCGGGAAATATGTGATGAGTGACTACCGTGAACACATCGAGGATAGCAAGAAGTCGATTGTTTCCTTTTCCGGCGGCAAGGACAGTACGGCGCTGCTTCTCATGATGTTAGAAAGGGGAATGAAAATTGATTACGTCATTTTCTGCGACACGGGAATGGAGTTCCCGCAGATGTACGAGCACGTAGACAAGGTGGATCGCTACATCAGAGAGAAATATGGCAAGATGGTGACGGTATTGAAGGCGAAGAATAGTTTCGAATACTATTTGCTTCACATCTTGCGAAATAGGGGAAAGCGAGCCGGGACGCATGGGTACAGGTGGACATCAATGCGGAATCGCTGGTGTACCTCGATGCTAAAGAGAGAACCGACGCAGGAGTTCATGAAAATGCATGGATTCAGTCGTGCGAATACAAAGCTATATATCGGTATCGCTGCCGATGAGCCGAAACGTGTGAAAGACGACATTTATCCCTTGTTTGAATGGGGAATAACAGAGGCACAGGCACTCCAATACTGCTACAAACATGGATTCGACTGGGGTGGGCTGTACAAAGAGCGCACGCGCCTCTCTTGCTGGATCTGCCCGCTACAAGGCGTGCGAGACTTAAAGCTCCTGTATCGTGATTTTCCTGATTTGTGGGCAGAGCTGAAACGCTTGAATGATGGCGTGATTCGCAACAGTAAGGAAGAGCCCGAAGGGATTCTGTATGAATTTAAGCAGATGGATAGTACAGACAATACGCTGGCGCAATGGGAAGAGCGGTTTAAAAAGGAAATTGAGTTTGAGAAGCGGGAAACAAGTTTATTTTAGGAGGGATAGAGCGGATGAAAACAGAAGTTGTAGATAATCACGAATGGTACGAGACGCTCGACATGCTTATGGAAGAGTGCGCGGAAATGATTCACGCATGCAACAAGTTCAAACGTGCGTGCGGGATTGGATACCCGACTAAAACAACATGTGACGAAGCGAAGGAAGCGTTCGATTCGGCGGTTGCGGATTGCCTCAATGCTTTATATTCCGCAATGTACGACATGAACGTAGATGGCGATAAGATCGAAAGGCTGATAGAAGCAGCGGACGAAAGGATGGTAGAACATGAGAGAACTCATTAAACAATATACGGTGTCTATATGTAAAGAAAATGGATATATTCAGATTGTCACAAAAGACGACGACGGGAATATCTGGCCCTGTGAGCTCGAATTTTTAGCTAAGGCAATGATTATGAATAGTAAACATCACTGCCCAGCGTCGGCGGAGCGGATCGCTGAATTCGCAAAGATGAGCGATGAAGAGCAGGGGGATAGACTGAAATGTGCATTTGAGAGGGGGGCTATCCATGTGTGATGAAGAATTTCATAAGGGAGATCGCGTTAAGTTTGGCTGTGGGCCCGACAAGGAAATAGTTATCGGGAGAATTTATGCGGTGAATGACGACGGCACTTATAATGTCAGAGATGAAGATACGATGGAGCCTCATCCACGAATTTTTGAAAATGAGTTGTCCCGCATGGATGACAAGGAGAAACCTGCGGTGACATTCAAGAAGTTTAACGACGAGGCGATCAATCCGTTGTATTACAAGGGCGGGAAGTATGAGTGCTTCGACGTGGCGATGGCAAGAATTCGGGAAATGGGACTTCCAGGCATGGAGGCAGCCATGTTCTTTAATGTTTTTAAGTATTTGTGGCGGTACAAGGTAAAGCATGCGGATAACCCGTGCGAAGATCTGGAAAAGGCGGCGTGGTATCTTAGACAGCTCATTGCTTGCGTTACAGATAAAGTATAGCGAGGTGGATCATGACAGCGGACGAGTATTTTGACAAGATAAAAGCGGTTCAGAAGAGGCGCGTTTCGCTGGAAAGAGCCATTAAAGAAGAAAAGAACCGCATATATGATATCTCTGGTATTGATCCGTCAAAGGAGAAGGTGTCCGGCGGACGTTCGTTGGATATTGGCGACAAGTTGATCCGGCAGGATGAACTTCTGACCGCGTTTTACAAGGAGTTAAGTTTCGTTCAGTCCATTCTTGGAAACTGTATGGAGCGAATTAACGGGTTACTGGATGAGAACGGGAAGAAAGATTTCAATACGATAGATGTGTTGCAGAACTTTTTCTTCAGCGGGAGACCATCTGGGCGAATCGCGGAAAACCTTGGGGTTAGCAGGGAATACGCTTACCGGAAGCGACGGAAAGCTATTGACCGTTTCGGAGAGTTCTACAGAAAAGAATTAGACAGTATGGAGGATATTTGTTGATGAAAAGAGCAGGAACGAAAGAAAACACATACCCAGGCATCGGATGGGAAGAGGTTTACAGGACAAATGGGATTTTTTACTCTCATTTCGTCAACCGGCTTTTACGGAATAAGCGCAGCGGTGCTTACAAAATCATTTCGTCAAAAGCGGCGACTGGCGATGTTCTGGATTGCCAGACAAGTGGAGAGGGCGGGCTCCCTTTGAAATTCAAAGAAGGGGAAGAAATTTGCGATGATCGCGCATATGATCCGAACAAGTATTACGGATCACCCATCATGACGGTCCGGCAGATCGCTGCCCTCGAAAGGCGTGAATTGGCGCTGGAAGCGGCAGAGGCAGATTTCGAAAGGCGAGCGGAGGAGCGCGCTTTTGAAATTTTGCGTAAAATGCTGATTTAGGTTACAAAATGTCACAAGCAGGCATGGTATTATGTATTCTGGAAAATGAAAATGCGTGAGAGCAAAAGCTTTCACGCATTTTTTGTTGGGAGGATATTATGGCGAAACGATTACCAGAAATCCGACTAAATGAAGAGAAACACATCATTTGTTCCACGAGTGTGGCGGCGGCGCAGTTCGGCATTAGTCGGGTGGGGATGGATAAGTCCATCAAAGAACTTGGCATCGCAAAAGAGAACGCACGTGTAGACCTGGCGGAAATCATTGATAAGCGGTTCAACAAAGCGAATGCGGCCGCCGAAGCGGTGAGTGACAGCGCTAGAAAGCTGAAAGCAGAAGCTGACTACAAAGCGCAGAAGGCAAAGCAGGAAGAAATGGTGACGCTTCAAATGATGGGGGAGCTTATTCCGCAAGAAGAAGTCAAAGATGCGCTTGAAAATGAATTCTTAGATATCAGGCAAAAGCTCTTACTATTGCCCGAAACCATAAAATCAAAAGTTTATTCCATTGATGCGGCTTTAGCAGTAACGTGCGGGGAGGTAGCGAATGAAGTTGTCCAAGAACTTCTCAGAAAACTTGCAGGAATCAATGGAAAATCCGAAGATGCAGGCAAAGTGGGAAAGAAACCTAAAAGAAATTATAAAAAAGGCGCGAAAAGCATTTCTGCCGCCGCCTCCGGAAACGGTGAGTGAGTGGGCAGACCATAATCGCATTCTCTCCCGCGAAGAATCACCGTCTGCCGGTCTTTGGAATACGGATAATACGCCGTATCTGCGGGCGATCATGGACGCATTCACGGATAAAACGTCACAAGTCATTACATTTTTGAAGCCTTCGCAGGTCGGCGCTACAGAGGCTGGCATCAATATCTGCGCTTTCACGATAGATCGGTCCCCATGCCGCCTGCTTTATGTCATGCCGGATGAAGACCTGGCAAAAGACTTTTCTGTGGATCGTTTGCAGAAGGCGCTGAAAAATACGCCGTCCGTTGCAAAAAAAATAGAATCCGCAGACAGAAGCAAGGCGCTTATGGTGAGATATAATGGCGGATTTATCCGTTTGTCCGGGGCAAATTCACCGGCAAAGCTGGCGTCGTGGCCTATCCCGCGCGTCATTATGGATGAGGTCGATAAATATCCGCTCTGGACTGGTCGAGAAGCTAATCCAATCTCTCTTGTCAAAGAACGTACTAAAAACTGGCCGTGGCGCAAGATACTTGTTATGAGCACGCCGACTACAGAGTACGGTTATGTGTATAAGTCTTACATGGAAAGCGAAGCACACTATGAGTTCATGGTGCCGTGCCCGGAATGCGGGCATTATCAAGTTTTTGATTTCCACCATCTAAAGTTTCCAGACGTGCTTGACGAAGCACGTCTCTCTAAAGAGACGTACTACGAGTGCGAGAAATGCAAGTACCACATCCATGACAGGGAAAAGATGGGGATGCTTCGAAAAGGCAAGTGGGTGGATAAGGAAAGGATTGGATACGCGGCGAAAACGGTGGGATTCAAGCTGAATACACTGTATTCGCCGTGGGTGTATTTCTATGAAGTGGCGAAGGAGTTTCTGAAATCAAAAGATGACCCCACGAAACTGATGAACTTTGTAAATTCATGGCTTGGCGAGCCGTGGAAGTCGAAGGCGTCTCAAATCAAATCGAAGTCAGTACTTGAGAGAAGAACCGAACTTCGTTCCGGTGTGGTTCCCAAAGGGACGGTGCTTCTCACCGGCGGTGTGGACTGCCAGAAGGGGTATTTCTACTGGGTGATCCGGGCGTGGCTGCCGGATATGCGTTCGCAGAAAATCGCGAACGGTTCAGCAATGACTTTCGATGACGTAGCAAACATCATGGATCAGATGTGGCCCATTGAGAATTCAGACCGGCGTATGCAGGTAGCTTTGTACGCGGTCGATGCAGGGTATAACACAGAAGAAGTTTATGACTTCTGCTATTTGCATTATCCGGCATCCATCCCAGTCATGGGCATGTCAAGTCCAATGGCTACATATTTTCGCCGAAAGCAGCTGAACCCGAAGGATCACAATATGAATTGGGTACAGGCGCAGCAGCTTTATGAAGCGGATACGAACAAATACAAGGATCTGATCGCTTACCGTATCGGTCGAGAGAAAGACGGGTATGGCGCATGGCTTGTTGATGCAGATACCGATGAGGTATATGCAGAGATGATTACCGCCGAGCAGAAAATCATGGTCAACGGGCGTGAGGTCTGGAAACCGATCGCGCAGCATCGAGATAACCACTACTTGGATTGTGAAGTCTATGCATATGTCGCGGCGGATGTCATGAATGTGCGGAGCTTGCAGGTGGCGGCCAAAGATCCCATGCCCGTGCAGAAAGATGAGAAAAAAGAGAGTGGTTTAACGTATAGCCCATTTGGAGGTCGGCAATGAATAGAGAAGAGTTACAGAAAGAAAAAGAAGCACTGGAAACGGCGCGCATGAATATTTTAGAAGGCGGGCAGGAGTTCCAGACCAGAGACGGCCGCGTGAAGATGGCGAGCCTTGAAACCATCATGCAGCGCTTGTCGGAAGTCAATTCGGCGCTGAATCAGATCGATTCTGTGAATGGCATGACAGATACCGTGAGATTGAAATTCGGAGGCATGGGATAATGGGATTTCTAAAGCTGGCGGGGGATCTGTGCAGCGATATCCAGTCTATTTGGAGCCCTGAAAAGGCGATGAAGTCCAAAATGGTACGAGAGCGATACTTCGGGTATTCGGCGGCACAGGAAACGCGGAAAGACGAGCGCCTGCCCTTCGATGGGACGGCAGAACAATTTAATACATATTCGCGCAATAAACTTCGAGCGCGGGCAAGGGATTTGGAAAGGAATAATCCCATCACCGGTTCCGTATTGGAAGCATTTTTAAATAATGCTATCGGGACCGGTTTTAATATGCAGGCACAGACAAACAATGATGTGTTTAATCAGCGCATTGAGGCACTTTGGAAAGAGTGGGAGCACCACGAGAATTGCGACATTACGCAGCAGCAGTGTCTGGATGACATCATCAAGCTTATCGTTGTCAGAAAATTCGTAGATGGCGGAATTATGGCGACATTCCCGCTGGACGGGAAGAGGAAAATACCTCTCACTATTCAGCTTCACGAAGTCGATGATCTGGATACGATGACAGATCCAAAAGATCAGAATGGGCACATCATCGTGAATGGCGTCGAGCTTGATACGACGGGCAAACCGCTTGGCTATTGGCTAAAGCAGACGGAGCCGGACGGTTTCACGGAAATGGAGCCGCGACGATATGACGCAAAAGATGTGATTTTTTTATGGAAAAAGTCACGTGTCAGTCAGTTTCGGGAAATCACAGAAATGGCTAGAACCATCGGCGTCACAAAGGATCTTGGCGATTACAACGTGGCCGTCATGTTTCAGCAGAAAATTGCGGCGTGCTTTTCCGCCTTTGTGGAGACTGACAACACGCTTGGCGCACCGGGACGCATTGCCAATCAGGCAGACGGCAGCCGCGTAGAAAATATCGAAGGCGGCTCCATTAAATACCTGAAGGCGGGCGAGCACATCAAAGGGCTCACGCCGAATGCACAGGTGACGGATGCAAGCAATTTCCTGCCTTTGCAGCAGCGAATTATAGCCGCCGACAAAGGGCTTTCGCTGGAAAGCACTAGTCGAAATGTGGAGCGCGTAAACTATGCATCTGCCCGGCAGAACCTTTTGGGCGATCAGCTGACCTACGGCTCTATCCGCGAGGAACTGGTCGAATATTTCCTACGGCCGCTTTATAAGCGCTTCGTGAACATCTGCTATTTGACCGGCCTTCTGGACGGGACCGGGTTCAAATATGGGGACGAAGAATATTATAAGGCCACGTGGCTTGCCGCTTCGCTCGGATGGATTGATCCGCTCAAAGAGGCGCAGGCGAATGCCATTAACCTTGCGAATGGCGGCAAATCATTCCAGGAGTATTGCGCAGAACAGGGTGCGGACTGGCGTGATCGCATTGACCAGATGAAGGAAGTTCAGGACTATGCAGAATCTAAAGGCGTCGCGCTGGCATTCGGCGTGCAAGACAGCGAGATAAAGAATGAGCCGGAAGACGATGATACAGGAGGTAAAGATGGGGGAAACGACGACAATTAAACAGTTTGGATTAAGAGAAATCGCAGTGGACGGCGTGGATGAAGAGAGCCGGAAACTGCGATTTTCTTTTATGACGGAAGCGCCTTGTGATAACTGGTTCGTGCCGGAAGTCTGCTTGTGCGCAAAGGGAAACGTAGATCTGACGCGCTTTGAAAATGGCGTCATGCCGATGCTTTTCAATCACAATCGAGACATCGTGATCGGCAAAATCGAGAACGTGTCTTTTGAAGATGGGAAAGTCACTGCAGAAGCGACGATCGATAAAGACGAAGAATCCGAAAAGTATTTTCAGAAAATTCTTTCCGGATCGCTGAAAGGGATTTCCGTCGGATATCGCCGCCTCAATACGGTTCGCGTGCTGAAAGGCACCAGTTATAAGGGACTTACATTTGACTGTGACATGGACGTAACAGACAGATGGGAACCTTATGAAATTTCTTTGGTAAGTTGTCCGGCAGATCCCGATTGTGCAGTCGGGAGGGGACTTACAAATACAGACATGACCATTTCTATTGTTCAGAACGAGGAGGAGCCAAAGATGGGCGAAAACCAGAAGCCGGAAGCACCGGCAATCAACGAGGCAGCGGTTCGTGAAGCGGCAGAAAACGCAGCAAGAGCAGAACGAGCTCGTGTCACGGAAGTTACGAAAGTTTGCAGAGGCATGGGGGTTGACGATGAAACCATGAGAGGTTACATCGAAAACGGAACATCCATTGAAGATGTACGAAAAGAGATCCTTGAAAAGGCAATGAGCGCCCCGAAAAATCAGCCGTCCGGCATCAATGTTGTTACGGATGAAAAAGAAAAATTCGCGAAGCGTGCAGTAGACGGGATGGCTATCCGCTTTGGCGTCATCGGCGAAGAAAAAGCGGTGTCTAATGAATATGCGAATGCATCCCTGCGCTCCATTGCAGAAGATGCGCTCACTCTATTCGGCGGTATGAGCGAGAGAAAAGCACATCTCATGAACTCCAATGACCTATTCAATGCCATGTTCAAGGAAAGAGCGATGGGGACAGACCAGTTCGTTTCTATCGTTGATAATTTCGGAAACAAGGTGATGCTGAAATCCTATAAAGAGCAGCCAGCTATTTTCTTGAATTTCGTTTCTAAAGGATCGAACCCAGATTTCAAGAAGACCAATAAATACTGGCTTGGGGTGGACGGCATGCCGGAACTGATGGCACCTGAAAGCGATGAATTTAAGTATGGGGAAATGAAAGACGGTAAAATCTCCACGGCAATTCAGACCTATGGCAAGGCAATTTCTTTTACCCGTGAAATCTTCATCAACGATGACATGGGCGTAGTCACGAAAGCTATTCAGAAGCAGTCCGGCGGGTTCAGACGCCTGCAGGAAAAGATGTTCTTCGACATGCTGACTAAATCCGTTCCGTTCAACGCGAAGAATAAAAATGTTGTAGAGACGAACAAAGATATTTCCGCAAAAGCTTATTCTGAAATGCGCAAGCTGATGCATCGTCAGAAAGACCGCGAAGATAAAACCTATATCGGTACGTTCCCAGCTTTCCTGCTGGCATCAGACGAGCATGAATTCGAACATCTTCAGATCCTGCATTCTGCATCCGATCCGGCGCAGAATAATGCAGGCGTAAATAACCCCATGCAGAACAAGATGGTACTTTTCACTTCTCCGTGGCTTGAAGGCGATGCTTACTATGCGATCGCGAAGCCTTCTGAAATGGAAGGCATCGAATTTACCACTTTGAACGGCGTAGATCGCCCGTATTCCAGAACCGTGCAGAGCGAAAAACATCTCGGCATTGATTATCAGTATTGGATGGACTTTGGGTTCAATCTGATTGATTATCGTGCATTCGTGAAGAATGAAGGGGTATAAGGAGGATAAAAGATGGCTACTACTATTGGAACATTCAGACAGCCCGGATCGATTATCACTGTGCAGGCGTCTACAGACGTTGCCTATCATGAATTGCTGAAAGTGGGCAGCATTTATGCGGTCGCTAAAGCAGCGGTGGCAAAAGACAACTATGTGGCTTGCGACGCAGAGGGCGTATTCCAGTTCCCTAAGAAGGCGGCGGAAGCTATCACGCAGGGGACGAAAGTATATCTGGATAAGTCCGGCGCTATCACGGCGACGGCAGGCACCGATCCGGCGGTCGGCGTTGCATGGAGCGGAGAAACAGCGGATTCGACCTCGATTGATGTAAAAATCAACGTCTAGGAGGAAGTCAGATGGGGATGATGGACGCGCAGCGGAGGATATGTCAAAAGGCATTCTTCTCTGATAAAAGACTGGGGGAACACATTTCTTACAACGGGAAAGATATCGTGGCGCTTGTATATGTCGGTGTGTCCAATTCTCGTTCTGACTGGAACGAAGCGAAAACCGTTATAGAAAACGCGGCTCTTGTTGATGCGGCGTATTTCTGCGTGTGCGACGAAGGCGAGAATGGAGTTCTATCGCCGGTGGAAGGCGATGCAATCGTCTACAACGGTGATAGGTATTCAGTTTCTAATATCGTCGAGCACGACGTGGCAGGAAGTCATTTTGTGTTGCTTGCAACGAAAGCAGAAAGGGCACTCGGACGATGAATCTGATTGAAATATCGGTATCTGACGAATTAACGCCTGCTTTCAAACGGATGCTTGCTAATAATAAGAATTACTTAAAAAGCGTGTCGAAGTCGCTCGGGTACTACATTCAAAAGGAAATCAAAGAAGGCGTCCGAAAAGGCGTCTTGTACCATACCGATGACGGTTGGAATCAGATCTGGTTTACGGAAGGGAACATCCAGCCACGTAGAGAATTGCAGGGGCACGCCTCGCGATATCTATATGGGCAGATGATCCGCGCCGTCGGGTATCAGTACATGCCAGACAGCATTTCAACAGTGATCGGGTGGACTTCCAAATCGTCTGCGGAATACGGGCGAAGAAACGAACTTGGCGGGCGGCAGCCGGTGACAGAAAGCATTCGTCGTATTTTCTATAATGCGTATGATGCAGAGCTCAAAAGGTATGGCTCTATCGTCGAGAGCCGCGACTATGATAAGTATATTTACCCTCTTAGTAAGAAGAAAAAAGAACTTATCACACCTGCAAGACCGATCTTTGAACCGATGATGACGCGAATTCATGATGATTTTGCGCCGTACATTGAGCGGAAAGTACAGTCTTACATGGAAGGAAATGTGAAATTCGGCAAGAAGAATAAGCGCGTCTACAAGGTGTACGGAGGTTAGGCTGATGGGATTGCAAAATCTGGATATCACAAGCACGATGCTTCATGTCGGAGCACAGCTTAAAACAGACAAAAGAATCATCGCCTTTTGCAAAGAGCGGTTCCCTGAAAAAGAGCTCCATGTACTTGTGGGGGATATCACAAGAAAATACATACCTACCTACAATGAAACACCGTACATCATCGTGACGGACTTTTCGAAGCAGGAAGGGCAGAATATTGAATTTTGCCCTTACGAATTCACATTATGGGTAGGCGTCGGGAAAGAGGAGCCGGAATTCATTGAGGCGGATGGTGTAAAAATCATGGACGCCTTTAAGGATTGCGCCGACTTCATGACCATCATTGAGGATGTTTTCAATGACGCTGAAATCAATAATCGCCCCTGCGCGAAGGTAAATACGAACGGTCCTTTTCCCATCGATCCGGCAGGTCGCCATTGGGCGGGAAAAATCAAGGTAAACAAGCGTATTTATCAGACGCTTGGTGGGAATTATACAGAAGAGTTATAGGAGGTAGAAAATGGCAGGTCAGGCTATGGGCGTTTACTCCAAAACCAGACTGTATCCGGAAGTGGCATTGAGCAAATTGCCGGAAACGGTCAAGGGTTTTGAGATCCCATTCAATTCTAATTCACTTTCCAGTTCGCAGAATTCCAGTTCACCGGGTACTATCACAGGACGCCGTGATGCAGCGGAACCGATGCTCGGCAATATCGACTGCACGGGCGATGTAGTCACGCCGGTTGATACTGATGCATTCGGATATCTTCTGGCGGCGGCATTCGGCAGACCGACTACAACGCCGGGGAAGAGCGGCACCAATCTCTATACCCATGTCTTCAAGCCGGGCAAGACGCAGCCGTCTTTCGCTGTAGAGAAGGTATTTTCTAATGGTGTGTATTCACTTATCAACGGCGTCAAGGTCAATCAGATCGAAATGACGTTCGGCGGCGACGGTGAATTGACTGCTACCGTTGGCTTCATCGGATGCAAAGAAACCATCAATGATGCAGCAGCGGCAACAGATGAAAATATCACTAAAGTCGGGTTTAATCGTCTCAACAATTTTCAGGCATCTTTGAAAATTGACGGGAAGGATGTAGCGATCGCGACAGAGCTTTCTCTCACTATTCCGTTCGGGCTTGATGATAGCGGCTATGCAATTGGCAGCGGCGGGTTCCGAACACGAATCAATGAAGGCATCATTTCCCCAACTGGCAAGCTGACTGCTTTCTTCGACGACAAAACTTTCATCGACAAAGCGATGACTTCAAAAATAACACAGCTCCAGGTTACACTGACAAAGGGAGATAAGTCTCTTGTCGTCGATATCCCTGAAGTCATGTTCGCGAGAAAGTCGCCGGGCATTGACGGTACGAAAGGCATCACACAGGAACTGGATTATTCTGCGTTCTATAAAGAAAATTCTTTAAATTCCTGCATTCAGTTTACCTTGGTAAACGGGGTAGCTACATACGAATTTTAATGAGTACCCCGTCGGATTTTCCGGCGGGGCATTTTTTTATATGTGAGGAAATAAAAATGGATAACGAAAAAAACATGAAACCAACAGAAAAGAACGAAGAAAAACTTATTGCAAGAGCTATGACATTTTCTGAATTTGAGCATTTTCTTGAATATTCCGATGAGCTTGAAACTTCGAATACACCGGCAAAGCTGATCGGCGTCCATATGGCGCGGTGGGTGGCTAAGAACATCTACAACATCGATCCGGATTCTGCGAAGTATACGCCGGGAACAATTATGGATCTGCTCGTGAAGACGCAGGCGCTTTCTGAAAAGAGCGAGCTGGAAGACTTAAAAAACTAGAAAGCGTCTGGGACTGGCGAATCAGAGGCGGCGCTAAATACTGTGATACGTGCAGAAAGGCCGCTAAACAGACCGGGCGCAAATTAGATTGCGAGAATTGCCCTGATAGGGCCCCCGAAATCAGGCCGGGCAATTTCAGGGCTATGAGGCTATATGCGCTGGCTTCAAACTGTGTGCACTATGTAGGGACGATGAGCCGTCCTTTTATCAGCGGGCTCAATTGGGTAGATTTGGAAACAGTCGCCCGCTTATCCCGCATACACATAGGGCCTGCAATGATGAAGCGCATGAGGAAAATCGAAAGTTTAGTCATCAAGGAGAGTGTGGAAGATGGGCGTCATTGAGACAAGAGCGAAAGTCAGTATTATCGACGGAGCAAGCAGCAGCTTAAACAGTATGGCAAGCGCAAATGAACGCCTCACATCCTCCCTGGGAAAAAGTGCGAGTGCGGCGAAGAATTTCTCCGTCAATCTGCGGGCAATGACCAACGGGAAGTCCGGCGGAGCAAAGCAGTTTAGCGACATGGCTCTTGGTCTTGATAAAGCAGCACAGAGCGCCAGCAATACCAGCAAAATGCTGAACCGCCTTGTATACTCTATGGCACGTTATACCGTCATCTACGAGGGTATCCAGAAGCTTGGAGATCTGTGGAGCACAGTCATCGGCGGTGCGTATGACTACGGAAACATGATGGAAACGAACCGTATCGGCATGGCTGGCATCCTGGCATCCATGATGCAGATAAATGGGCAGCAGCTTTCCTGGAACCAGTCGCTTACGATTTCTTCTAAAATCATGAAAGACTTGCAGAATGAATCTCTTAAAACGTCCGCGACGGCAAGCGAATTGATTGATACCTTCCGTGCCCTTTTAGGGCCGGGGCTTGGCGCGGGCATGTCGATTGAGCAGATCGAGAAGTTTACGACGGTCGGCGTCAATGCGGTTAAGTCACTCGGATTGGATGGCGTGCAGCTTGTACAGGAGCTTCGAGACCTTGTACAGGGAGGGATTCGCCCCGCGTCCTCTACGCTCGCTACTGCGCTTGGCATTTCCGATGCGGATATCAAGAAGGCGAAAGAATCGTCCGAAGGTCTATACAAATTCTTGATGGATCGCATGAAAGGGTTTGAGTATTCAGCTCTCGAAACGAATAATACCGTCAAGGGACGTATCGATCAGATCAAAGAAGGATTACAGCGCGGGATCGCAGAAGGTACAGAGCCACTTCGCGGCATGTATTCGGAAGCACTGAAAGAATTCGGCGAATCAATCATTCAGGTTGACAAGTCAACAAAAGAATGGAAAATCAATCCTGAATTTATCAGCTCTATCAGCACCATTTCGGGTTCCATGGTGGAAATGGTAGAAAGCGCCAAAAAAGTTGGCGAGTTTATGTCCAGTGGGCTTGTCGGTGCCACGTATGTCGGCAAGACTGCCGTCGCGGCACTCGGGCAGGTCGGTGAACATATAGGTGAAATCGTCACACTCTGGGCGGGATTCAAAGCCTCTAAGTATATCAAGGATTTAATGCAGATTCTTAGCGTGACGCGCGAAGAGAGAGAATTGCATACGGGGCTGGGCCGCGCCATTCAGGGCATGCAGGATAAATTTAACGGCCGTCTGGAAGCGCAAAAGAAGGCTTTGAAATACGAAGAGGAGGAAAAAAGGCTCGTCGATAGCGCTTTAAATTCCTTTGCTGACGTAACTGGGCAGATTTCCGAAAGTGCAAGTAAAGCGCAGACCTTGAACTCCATTCTTGAATCGAACGAAAGCTCCATCACAAACCTGGCAAAAAAGTGGCAGGCTATGGGGATGAGTATCAAAGAATCTGTCACTTGGCAGAATAAAATCGTTTCGCTTGTGAATGGCGGATATAATGTTGCGGCTATGGTGCAGATTGGGAAGGGTGATGAGCGCGCAAGAAAAATTCAGGCAGAGGCAAATGCGCTGGCGGCAAAGAATGACCAGCAGAAGCATGAAGTGGAGTTGTATCAGCAGCAGTCCAAAGCCATTTCTGAAGTCATACAGAAGGAACATGAACGCCTGATGCAGGTTTCAAAGACTTCTAGCGATGAACTGAAAAATATTTCTCTCATGGCGGAGAAGGTGAGGAATCCATATTCTCGCGGTGAAGCGGCTGAAGCGCGTGTGCAGCGCTTCTTGGATGCAGACACAAGCGGCCGCGGCGGAGCCAAAGGCGATGCGAACCGGCAGATTTGGAAGTGGCAGCAGACAGCGGTAGAGGAACTTCGCTCTAAGTTACAGGCACTAAAGCTTGACTACGAAGTCGTTCAAGTGACCACTGAAAAATTCATGGATTCTCTTAAAACCGGAATGAGCGGCAAAGTGAAGCCTGTCATGGACGAAGCTATCAATTCGGCGAAGGTTTGGAATGATGTATTGCAGTCTACGCGGACGAATACAGAGCGATTAACCAACGCGCAGATTGAGTATATTAAATACCAGTCCAGCGGGAATACGGCAAATGAACTTGGGCAGAAAGAGCGCGTGGCAGCACTTTTTAAAGAAATTTCAAGCCAGCTTGAAAAAGTAGGGATGAGTGCGAAAGAAGCACAAGTCAGATCCTATGAGTTTATAAACCAGCTTATTCAGGGCCTAAAAACAGTAGATCAGACGAACTTTTTATCTGTAGATGCGGCATTTAAGCAGGTCGGGGATAGCGCGAAAGCATTCGCTGACAACTTCAAACTTGTAAAAGAGCAGATGGAGCAGGTGAAACAGGCGAACGCGGATGCGGCGCTTGAATTTAACGCTCTTTCTAATGCGTTCAAAATCGGCGGCGAAGAGGCGTTTCAGGCGACAAAAAAGCTGCTTGAAGAAAGCAAGGCGCTGCAAGCCGCATTGAATGAGCGCGGCGCAACGGATAAAGCGAATGCCGTTTACAAGGAAACTGTAAATTATTTGCAGCAGGTGGCAGAAGCAAAAGACAAGGCTACACTTGCCACGAAGAAAGAAGTCGCTGCTATCAAAGAGGCTAACGAAGCACTGACTGTTCACAAACAGAAACTGGACGAGGCAAATCAGGGTATAGGTCTTTTTAATGGGAAAATGAGCAAGATGCTAGGCGTGGTTTCGTCCGCTGGCATGGGCGTTTCCATCCTCACTGATGCTTATGTAGCAAATACCGATGGCTGTCATGATATGGCGAAAGAGGCCGCGGATGCAGCTATGCAGATTTCCATGATTTCGATGGCCGCGGAAGGGCTCATTGGCCTTATCCCTAGTCTCGTTGCAGGGTTAAAAAGTGCATATACGTGGTTTAGGAATTTAGCCGTCGTCAAAGCTCTTGCTATGAATCCGGCGGGACTTATCGGGGCAGTAGGTGTAGGAACACTTGCCGCTATAGCGTATGGAGTAAGTAGCAAATATGAGAAGGCACAAAGCGGCGACTACAATGTGCATGACTTCTTCTCTGACGCGGAGCTGGGCGGATATCATGACGGGGGCGAAGAAGAGCAAATCCCGCAAAGCTCCTATGTAAAGAAATTTACTCCAACGCAGAAAGACTACGACGCGGCGGATGCGGCTGATGAAGAAATGTTCCATACAAAGGCGCAGAACAGTCTGGTGGATATGTACGCGGAAATGGCTCGAATTTCAGAACAGAAGGCAAAAGAGGCCGAGGATCTTATGCGGAAAGCCACGCTCGCCGATGTCGTTAAAAAGCAGGATGACGGCGGGAGCGGGAAGGCGTCCGGCGGTAAATCTGGTAAAGCGGCGCTTCCTGAACTGGAATATACTGATGCGCTAGGAAATGCCTTCTGGTATTTACAGCACGGTTACAATGTCTACGCGGCTGCTGCACTGGCAGGAAATCAGATGCAGGAAGCGGGGAGAGGCGATACAGAATCCATTGATTACGCCGCGGATAATGGGCAGGGGCATTACGGTTCAGTTCAATGGGGCGGAGAGCGTTTCCAAAACCTCTATGATTATGCTAACGGCGATTGGACAGATCGGGAGAAACAGCTCGAATTTTCTGATTATGAATTGAGAGAAGCGCAGTATTACAAAGACGTGGGGACGCGACTTCGCGCTGCAAGCAGTTTGGAAGAAGCGAATCACATTGTGTTTTCGCAATATGAGGCACCAGGAGATGATACCGAAGGCACGCGGCTTAGTTATGCACAGCAGCTCCTCCCCCGCCTTATGCAGCTTGCTAGCAAAGAAGCGACGCTGAACGGCGAGACTGGGAACGGCAGGAAAGACATGGCACGCCAGAGAGAAGAGCTTTACAGAAAGTTGGCGGATGCAACGAAACTCACCATTCGCGACACCAAAAATCTGAATGAAGCTACTCTTTCCGTCACTGGAGCGCAGACGGCCTATGATAAGACAATGCAGGAAGCGAATGACAAGCTCGAAGAGTACAAGGTACAGGTTGAGAAAGACAAGGCACTCGGCGTGAATGAAAATGTCATCAGCGACTTGCAAAACGCCATGATCGACTACGCGAAGGCTATGAGACAGAAGGCCAAAGAAGCGCAGCAAACGGAAACGATGGGGAGGTATGATGACCAGATCTCTGCGATTTCGAATAGAAATCTTGGATTTGGTGAAGCCTACAGCCGCTCGCAGGAGCTGACCAATAAGCTGAACGACTACAAGTCTTATTTGCAGGAGCAGCTGAACGACACGAATCTCTCCTATAATCAGAGAATTTCTATTGAGCAGAAACTTGCTAGCACTATTAAGTCCATCAATGACCAGTCTTGCTATAACTACAAGGAAGGTTGGAAGCAGGCGCTGACAGAGATTTCTAATCAGCAAATCAACTGGAAAGACACGACGGTCAACCTGTTTTCTGATATCGAAAGCTCACTTGCAAGCTGCTTGTCTTCTACGGGGAATTTCTGCACACGTATGAAATCTTTCTTCCGCGACTTTGCTAAGAGCGTACTGAAATCCATTTCGCAGGTGATTGCGAAACTGCTTATCATGAAAGTTGTGACAGGTATCTTCGGCGGCGGTGGAAGTAAGAGCTTGGGGGCAGCGCATGAAGCCGCTAAAGCTGATTTTGGCGCGTGGGAATCTGTAGCAGCAAACTACGGTTATGCATCCGGCGGTGATGTGCTGACGGATCGCTGGGTGATGGTCGGAGAACGTGGCCCCGAATTGGTACGATTCAGCAGGGACGCTCACGTTTATTCTAATAGCGACACAAGGAAGATGCTTTCCGGCGGGGCACAGACACCAGCGCAGGTGCAGGTGATTGTAAATAACAACACAGGAACGCAGATGCAGGCCCGGCAGACGACTTCGCAAGATTCGTCTGGAAAACTGCTGCACCAGATTATTCTTTCTACGGTCGGCGAAGCACTGACAACGAATGAGTACGGTTTGAAAGATGCGATTATGGGGGTGCGATAAATGGTTTTTCCTGATATACAGACGCCTGATTATCCATTAGAAGAGTTGCACAAAGATCACACGATAAAAATGACGGTAGACAACGAAACGATTTTAACTCGCCCGCGTTTCACTAAAATACCGAAGTCGTTCAAGATTACGTGGGCAAAGCTTCCGACAAAAGATTACAACAAGTTGCGTGCGTTTTATTCACAAACTCGCGGAGATGCGTTGTCTTTTGAATGGACATATCCGAAGGATGAAGGAAATGATTACTCAGGGAAAAAGTTTATAGTGCGTTTTGACGACGGCTTGCTCGATTTCAAGATAGTTGAGTGCAGTTTTTGGAGTGGTAGTATCACGATTAGTGAGGTGTAGCATGAATCTTTCTACGGCGGCAATTATAGAGAAAAACAGGGTATCCACCGATGGCGTCTACCTGCTTTTGCTGACTATACAGTATAAAAATGAAGAGGCCATTCATCTTGTACTGAATAATGAAAAAATCACATTCAAGGGGGTAGATTACTACCCTTATTATTTTTCTCTTTCAGAAGTGAAACAGACTTCTACAGAATTGCCGTCGTGTACCCTTACAGTTTCCAATATCACAGGCACGATTTCTCGCATTTTGGAAGCGTATGACGGGGCGTCCGGCGGGAAAGTCACTGTAGCCGTTATCAACACGAATATTTCTGATGAGATTTTACAGGAAGAACATTTCGTTATTGCCGGAGCCACAACGAAAAAGGATTACGTATCTATCAAGCTAGGATGCGGCGCAAGTTTAGACCGGCGTTATCCAAACGTACGTATCATGAAAGATTGGTGCCCGTTCAAGTTTAAGGGCGTTCGGTGTGGGTATAAAGGACCGCTCACTACCTGCAATAAGACGTTGACTGATTGTCGGGAACGCGGGAACAATACGAGATTTGGCGGTGAACCGACGATACCGCAGGGAGGCTTGTATGCTAGACGTAACTGATTTGGTGGGGCAGCCATTCGAAAAGTACCCGTGTTGGGAGCTGGTGAAAGAGGTTTTCCGGCGGCGGGGAGAGACGCTGCCGGATTATCTAACGATGGATTATAGCAATCCGGCGGACATTAAAGGTGTCAAATACTACGAAAAACTGTCTCGCCCGGAGGAGGGAGCTATTTGTGCTTTCGATTTAGGCGGGCATGGGATTGACCACGTGGGGGTTTATCTGGGGAACAATATGCTGCTTCACTCTACTACGGTCAGTGGCGTATGCATTGAGAGATTTTCCCGGTATGTTTCAAGGCTGAAAGGGATCTACAGGTATGGTACATGTCATCATAATCACGAACCCATTTGATACGGCAAAAGGAAAGAAAGAGTATTGGGCCCCGTATGACAAACAGAAGCCGGTACGTGAATATCACGCAGAAGATGGCGAAAAGCTGTATGCAGTGAATGGTGTGCAGGTAGATCCGAGCGCAACGGTCATGGATAGGCAGGAAATCGTAGTCGCTCCAAAAATCCAGAAGAAAGCATTCGGGTGGATTTTGGCCGTTGGTTTAACAATTTTTGGCGCTGGCATGGCAGGGGCGGCGTTCAAGGCGGGCATTAGCGGTTGGCTTATGGCCGGACGCATTGCCGGTGCGTTAGCCATGACGCTGATCGGAAACCATATCATGACCAAACTGACCATGCCGAAAGCAGACCTTACTAATGCCTCCGAGCAGTCGAACACATACGGATGGGGTACGCCGTCTACGCTAACCGGGCAGGGGTATGTTTTACCTATTTGCTATGGTAAGGTAAAAACGGCGGGCATGATGTTGCAGCGCCATGTCATTTCTGACGGTAAAAACCAGTATCTGAATATTCTCTATTGCTTGGCAGAAGGCGAGCTCGACGATGTATCGGTCATCAAGCTGAATAATAACCCGATTGAGAACTATTCCAACGTGTCAGTGGAAATCCGTAGCGGATCCAATCAGCAAAGCATTATTCCTGACTTCAATGATTCGTATGCAGATACCGCCTTGGCGTATGAGCTGAATGTTGGGAAATGGAACACAGTGACGCTGGACGGGAATACGGCAAATGGGATTGAAATCACTATCGCCTTCCCTAATGGGCTGTACTATTCCAATGACAGCGGCAATGCCGATTACACCAGTGTTACCCTTAAAGCGCAGTACCGTAAAGTGGGTACAAGCGACTGGCAGAATATTCCAATCCGAAACGAGAATTACGAATGGATACCAGACTGGGCAAAAAACACCAGCGGATTTGGCGCGTTGTTCACGTGGAGAGCGCACTACAACGCAGAGTGTCGTAAATTAGTCGGATACGAAACCTATACGAAGTGGGGGAAAACCTTCTATCGTTACAAAAAAGGGAAGCGTATTCCGATTTATGAGTACACTATGACGTATGACGAGTGGAAGAAAGCGATCAAGGATGCACATCTTTATGATGGTATTATTCGGGGCAAGGAAACTGGCGTCTTTTATCGAATGTACCGTATCTATGACTTGGAACCGGCGCAGTACGAAGTTCGTGTTCAGTGCGCGGCAAAGGATAGGACAGATATCCGAACAGCGAATAAAGTCCAGTGGGTAGCCGTCACGCAGGTGGTCTATGACGATTTCACCCATCCTGGCAAAGCCCTGCTGGGACTAAAAGCACTCGCCACAGATCAGTTGTCTGGCAGTGATCCGCAGCTCACTTGCACTATCGAGCGAAGCAGCGTATACATTTGGAACCCGATGACAAGTTCTTATGAAGAGCAGCCAGCGAGCAATCCGGCATGGGCTTGCTATGATATTCTCCATGGATGTAGGAAGCTTTTAAATGAAGATGGGCATACTTATGCCTATGAGGCAGAAGGCATCCCAAAAGAGAACATGGACTATTACGCCTTCGCGGCGTGGGCGGCTATGTGCACCAAAGCAAATATCCAATTCAACTACCTTTTCGATAGTGCCATGAAGGTATGGGACGCGGTGAATTATCCTTGCCGCGTCGGGCGTGGATCTGTCATCATCGTAGGGACGAAAGTATCGTGCATTTACGACTACGCGAGCCCGTCAGTTCAGCTTTTTACCGTCGCGAATATCAAGAAGGATTCTTTTTCGAATGAGTATCTGGCGACAGAAAGCCGGGCAAACAGCATTGAGATTTCCTTCATGAATCGCGAGAAAAACTATGAGCGAGATGTTCTTGCCGTTTTCAACGAAGAATACGATAGCAGTGATGCGGTGGCGCAGCCTACACAAATAGAGCTGATGGGATGTACTGACGCGAAGCAGGCGTATCAATACGGGAAGTACAAACTCCGTGAGAATAAGTACGAAATCCGTACAATTCAGTTTGAAGCGTTTGCGGATTCTATTGCTTGCCAGATCGGTGATGTCATCACCGTGCAGACAGATGTGACGGAATGGGGGATCGGCGGCCGCGTAGTAAATGCGGATGGCAACACCATTACGGTAGATGTGGATAATCTTGATGGCGGCGATTATACGTCATTCATGTATCGTGATAGCACAAATGATTCTCTTGTGAAGAGAAATGTCGTTTCCGCGGCGGGAAATACTGTCATCATTGACGGTATAAACACGGCTGCGAAAGATGATGTGTACGTGCTGGGTAAGGCAGGGTTTCAGGCTAAAGAGTTTAAGGTCCTGTCTATATCTACGAATATGGACGAAGAGACGCGGACAATTACGGCGGTGGAATACTATCCGGAACTGTATGATGCTGATACGGACAAAGTTCCAGAGATCGTTCGACCGACGTCGATGATAGAAGCACCTAAAAATCTGATATTGTCTACTGAAAAGTATGTAGAATTTGACGGGACTATTACTTCACTGGTGCACTGCACATGGATCAATCCTAGACAGTTCAACACGGTATGTCTTGAAAGATCTACCGATGGCGTGAATTGGACGTTTGAGAAAAAGTTCACGCAGAACGAAAGCTCCTATACGTTTACCGCGTTATCATTACAAGTTTATCGTGTTCGCGTTTATGCAATCAATGATATTGGCGAAAAGTCCGATTACGCCGAAAACAACATTCTAACTGATGGACAGGACATGCTTCCCCCGGATGTAGAAAGCATTAACGTGGAGAAGATGGCGAGCGGTCTCCGGCGGTACTGGTGGAAATTTACTTATCCTTACCCAAATGACATTGCAGGGTTCAGAATCAAGTACACGCAGGGGCAGGAGCTAAATTGGGATGACGGTATCCCAGTTCAGGCGGGGCTCATAACAACGCAACCGTATGAGACACAGACGATACGCCAGGGCACACACGCTGTTATGATTAAAGCGGTGGACAATGCGGGCAATGAATCTAAAAAATATGCATATTGCATTCTTGATTTAGGGGATTTGCTTGAGGAAAATGTTTTAGTTCACCATGATTTCAAGGATGGCAATTGGGAGAAAGTCTCTAGTGACGGGTTGATTCTAAGCGATGGGAATATTCATGCGAAGTCCATCGCAGACATGTGGCCTGCGAAAAACCGATTTATGTGGAGCGAGAAGAGTAAATTCAAATGGGACACGAACTTTTTAGCGTATGATACTACCGCAAGTTTCAATGCAGAAGCTTCAGGCCAGTTTTGGATACGTTCTGAAATAAAAGGGCCGGCGATCATCTACTACAAGAAGGGCGGCACGAACGCCTATCTAAAAGAGGCGTCCAAATCGTACTGGACGGGAAAGGAAGCGGCGGCTTTTGATGGCAGCGATGGAGGTGATAATTTCTGGAAGCAGTATTCAGATCGAGTGCTTGTGCGAAAAGGAGACGTTATTCAGATCAAGGTTCATTCACTAAATTCTCCCGTTGAAGAAACAGTGATAAAACAAGTAGAAGCATTGATCGACGTTCCAGATCGGAACGAGCATTTTGAAGACATTGAGATTTCTGCTGGCGGGACAAAACTTCCGATCGTGACACCGTTCTATAAGACTACGGCGGTGCATTTGGACGCCATTCAATCCAGCGCGGCGGTAGCGATGAAGATCGTCTCTCGCACGCCGTGTGTCATTCAGCTGATAGATTCGAATGGTGATCCGGTAAACGGTGTGGCAGATATTTCCTGGCAGGGATATGTGGAGGAACGTTAAATGGCAACAACTAAATTAACAACAGATGTTGAACAATACTTGAAGTGGGCAGGGGCTGAAGGTACTACACAGCAACAATATCAGGAGTTTGTTCGTAACATGTATGGCACGCTTTCTGATGTTGTGAAAATCACAATGTGGCAGCCAAACACAAGTTATCCAGCAGGGGCTGTATTGGTAAGCCCTGACATGCCGGTAAACACTTTGGCAAGAGTTGCGGTAGCAGGGACTACAGGGACCGCAATACCAACATGGGGGGCAGCGGGGGACACAGTGGTCGACGGCACTGTTAAATGGACGATGCTGCGCCGAACGATTGACTATGCGACACAGGAAGAAGTCACGGCGGGGACGAACACGTCGAAAATCGTAACCCCTGCAATGCTGGGCAAGACCATCAAAACAGATCTTGCGAGCGAAAACGCAGGAATACTTAACGGAGCTGATAAGACCGTAGTCGGCGGCGTCACCGGCATTTTGCCCGCAAGCCACGGCGGGACGGGAGTGGCGTCGCTTGATGACGTGACAGTCGGGCTTGCCAAGTCTTTGAAGGGTGATGCTGGATTATGGGACTACCTGCACCGGATGGGGGAAAACCCCACACTGCCGACAACAAACGCCGCGCTGAACGCGCTGGGCGTGTTTATGAGCTACTTTTACCAGAAAGATAAATTCACGAACCAGCCGACAACGCATGGGCAGCTTCTCAACATTCCGGCGGATAAATATGTTGAATCGACACAGCTTTGGATAGAGCAGCATACCGGCAAGATGTTTCACCGGGGTGGGAATGGTACAGACGCAATCAATGACACTCCGTTCAAACGTTTTCTTGATACAGATGATCTCTCGGCGGTGGGCGTCGTCGCGGGGAATGTGTCGAATGCGAATGCATGGTGGGTGAAGCTGGGCGGTGCGGTGCCGCTAATTATACAGGGTGGAATTGGTGGTAGTTCGTTTGTCTATCCACTATCTTTGTCTAATGTATTAACCGTTGCGTTTTCGCTCAATGACACAGTTTGGAACTATAACTGGTACACGCAAGATTCGAAGGTGCATTTCACCAATACAGCCGCATCAAACCCCAAAGGATTTCCGTATAACTGGCTAGTAATCGGTATCGTTTAGCAACCGATAGCTATCCAGAATAGTCCTTCAGTTTCGCGATCCGCCGCGGTCTGAAAGCCGGTTTTAGACGTATCCCATACGCGAAACTCACACGAGCCTCTGGACTGCTTCCCCTGAATGACTACCGATGAAAAGAGAGAAAAAGCTATCGGGTAAGTTATATACCCAGAGCTAAATCCACCCTGTCTATATTCCTATAACAATCCATGATGCTTCTTTATAACAACGTAGAGCGTCTTCACTACAATTTATCAATGTAAACCCAGCACTATTAGCGTTACTTGCGACCAATCCAAGACCATAATTCAGCTGCCCAGTGCTATGGGCTGTGCCAGTAGCCTGTATCGCCAAAACCTTTGCTACGCGAATAGGGTAGTATACTTTCGTTGATGCACGAGACTCGAGTGTACACTTTCCACCCTGTCTACACACCAATTCCAATATGGTAAAAATGACGGCCTTCCCCGCCACATTTTACGGTAGTTGTTGAAAAGTACATAATCACGTCGTTATTCCACATATCGTCATTAGCGTTACTCGGCGTAAATTGAGCAAATGCCATTAAACACTTTGACGGGAAGGTTATCGGCCACTTACAAGTATTACTGCCAGTTACACCCTGTATATTTTCAGTCTCCGTCGCGTATCTCCTAATCTCAGCCGCCCTGCATTGCGCTGTGCAGAAAGAGCGAAAACTAGCTAAATCGTGGGCTTTCTATGGGACAAATCAGTATCACGGATCATTCGATATCCGCGATACTTTTTTGTTGCAATAGGTAGCCGTTAGTAACAGGTTGGTATCAGATTTTCTCGATAGTTTTCCGCAGCTGGCGCAAGTTTTTGTGGGTATAGACGCCGTTCGTTACATCATTGCGTGCATGCCCGAGAATCATTTTCTTGGCGTTGTCATTCACATCGGCGTCATCAAGCCACGTGGCGCAGGTGTGGCGGGTGTCGTGGAGCTTATGTTTTTCGCCGTGCACCAATTTCATAACATGGGCGAAAAGGCGGGCTAGGCGGCTATATGTATAGGGCATGCCGCTATCGTCGGCTATCAGATGGGAACCATTGCAGGATAGGCGCCCTTCTACAAAAGGCCATATGCGGCTATGGATAGGTATGATACGCACGCCTGCTGCGGTTTTTGATTTCCGTATGCGGATGTATTTCTGCCGACGGTTTACATCGGATTTCAGCAGGGCACGGAGCTCACCGTTTCTCAGGCCGGTGTAGATCAGTATGAGGATGATATCGATGCCGGGAACGTCTGTCATCTTCCATAGGGCATTGACTTTGCGGCGGCTGATAGCGTGATGTGGGTTCACAGGGCGCTTCTTCCCTATACGTAGCAGGCCGGTATAGTCATTGCTTGTGTAGTCCATCTGCCGTGCATATGCCCAGAGCAGTGATAGGAGATTGCGTGCTTTCTTTTTGCTGGCATAAGATAAGCCACCCATGGCGTCCAGGGCGGCTTGCATGTGCTTGTATTTGATTTCCTTGATTGGCATGCCATAGAGGGGATAGAGATGACCATAGGCTGATTGATAGCTTCGCACGGTGCTTTCAGAAACGTAGGGGCGGTGCGCTGGCAGCCATTCGGCATACAATTCTTCAAGTGTGATTTCAGAAAGACGGGTGCGGCCATGCATATTCCAGTATTCAACCTGATAGGCGAGTGCGTCCATTTTGGTAGGAAAGTAGCCCTTCACTATCTGTTTTCCGTGGTCTGTTACAACAAAGGCGAACGGATTCCTCCGTGATCCGCTTAGATGTTTGACACAGCCATAACCGTTTGGATTTTTCATAGGATTTCCTTTCAAGGAGGGTAAAAATGAGTGAATCAATTTCTATCACGAACCCTGCTCTCACGTATGTTTCCATTTACGAGGAGAGCGGGGAACGTGTCACATCCTACGTCACCGGTGTGCATGGGGAGACGGTAGAGGAGCTGGAAGAGCTGGCAAATAATCAGTATCCAACCTTTACGCATGTAGTGCAGGATGCTTTGACCTATAATAACGCCTTACAGCATGATCTGCTTTACAAGAATGGAGAGTACGTGCCGCGTCCGGAGCCGACAGAAGCGGAGAAACGCGAGGCAGCGCTCGCCTCTCTTGATGCGGAATACTCAACAAAAATCAGCGAAGTCGAATCAGAGATGGCAAAGGCGAAAGCCGTCGAAGATGAAGATTATTATTCAGATCTGAAAGCCGAGAGGGAAGAGCTTGTCGCAGAGTATACACGGAAGAGAGGAGCAATCTAAAATGGAACGGTGCTTTTTATGCCACAAAAAGATGGACGAGAAAACGGGGCTTTGCACAAATCCTAAATGCGTGAGAAGCAAGCCGTTAGAACAGAAAAAGTTAGAGAACAAAGAAGCAAAGGAGGGTAAATAAATGAGTGTTCCAAAATCACTTGATTATAAGGATTTCATGAGTAAGTCCACAGACATGAAATCTTGTGAGAATTATGACAGTATGTTCTCTGGGCGGAGTAACCTCACTGGTGTTAAGATTAAGAACCCTCCTTCTGGCTTTAATGGTGGTGGCTTATCTTCTTCTCAATACACCATAGTTTATTAGTCGGCATAACGGTACATTATTCTGATATAGGGGGCTAATATGCTTACTGCTAAAGAATATCTTGATATGTCTTCGGACAACGAGAAGGCTTGTGAATTACATAATATCATCTGCGAATACTTGGATAGTCTTACTTTGGACACCGCAGACCCGAAGGCAAAACGTATGTTGCTCAAACTGCATGAGCTAGACTATGGCCCGTATTTTGATAACGATATTGCTATCAATGCGGTAGACAATATGGAAAATGTTGACGGCACTACTGGTCCGCACTGGACGTTTGCAGAGGTGGAGGAAGAAGCTAAGAAACGCAACATTGACCATCCTGCAGATTTGTATTATGCGATTAACATGCTGTATAGCGACCTCTCTAATGTCCTAGGTAAAGACCCCGAAAAGTATATCGCAGTAGCTAAAGCTCTTTATTGGGATGACCCCGATATGCCAGAAGGTAAACTATTCAAACAGTACGTAGCCACCATCTAATTCTTATATCAATAGAGAGGGTATAAGAAATCGGTAGATGCAGGAGGACTTCTTGTTGTAGATTCAGATGATGACATTGTATTAAAAAGATAAGTAAGAATTTTGATACGAACATCATGAGCAACGAAAGGAAAGAGGTGATTATCATGAAAGCAGAACGGAAAGCAGTTAAAGAGTGGCTTAGAACGATGGATCGCGGCGAGTATGAGCGGATGCTTCGCGATGCGTTGTTTACAGAAACAGAACTTCGATACATTCATATGCGTTGCATTGAGGGCAAATCTTTCAAGGAAATAGCTATCGAATGTGGGCTTTCCCGGCGGACAATGTGTAGTATAGCGAAACGAATAGCGGATAAAATGCACAAATCCATCATAAAGAATGGATTTAATTCTCACTAATTATGCACCATTTCAATCGCATAGTGTACTATGATACTCATAGATAGGAGGGATTGAAATGTACATGAGTGGTTATCCATCATACCCATACGGAGCCGCCCCGCAAATGCAAGAGCGGCTTATGCAAATGGAACAGCAGAAATACGGGATGCAGATCCCGCAGTACACCATGGGGAATATTGTATCTAGCATGGAAGAAGCAAGGATGCGTGAGATTATCCCCAACGGCACTTCTTATTATTTCCCTTCCCCTTCAGAGAACCGGATATATGAAAAATCTACGGATCTGAACGGTCAGCAGATTTTCAAGGCGTATGAATTAGTGGAGCTTCCAAGCGTAGCACCGGCCACTACAGGCAGTGTAAAGGCATTGGAGGCCCGCATTCAGAACATAGAGAATTTGTTACAAGAATTGGTAGGAGGTACAGAAAATGCTCAATCCAATGCAGCTAATGGGAATGGTCACGCAGGCGCAGAATCCAATGAACCTGTTACAGCAAATGGCAGGGCAAAACCCTTTAATGGGAAGGGCCCTGCAAATGGGACAAGGTAAATCTGTAGAGGAACTGCAAGCTATCGCAAGGAACCTGGCACGGCAGCGCGGCATGAACGAAGCGCAGTTGAATAATTTCTTATCTCCATTTGGTCTGAAACTCTAGCTAGAGTTTATATACAGTATTTTCCAAAAAGGAGGAACTCAAAATGGATGGGAATGGTATGCAGACAGTGATGCCAGTGTCCGGCGGCTATGGCGATGGGTTTGGCTGCGGAGGCGGCATGTGGTTTATGTGGCTCGTCGTAATTTTCGCTCTGATGGGCGGAGGCGGTTTCGGCGGTTGGAATAATCGAGGGAACGCACTGACACAGGCAGAGATGCAGGCCGGGTTTAATCATCAGGACGAGATGTCTCAGATTCGCGGCCTTACATACGGCATCGCAGATTCTACTTTTGCACTGAATAATTCTATTCTGAATGGGCAGGCAGAATTAGGCCGCAATGTTATGCAGGGGAATTTCGACTTGCAGAAAACTATGATGCAGGGAGATTGGGGAATCGGTCAGCAGCTCAATGATAATAGGTTTGCACAGCAGCAGTGTTGCTGTGAGACGAACCGCAATATTGACAGCGTAAGGGCTGACGCTTATCAGAATACCTGCAAGATCACCACGGCCATTCATGAGGAAGCGGAAAAGACCCGCGGCATGATTGCAGCCAACACCATGCAGGAACTCAGAGACAAGCTCGCGGACCGTGATCGGGATCTGCAGACGGCTAGATTCAATCTTAGCCAGTTTGCCCAGACGGCGGCAGTAGTCAATCAGATCCGCCCATATCCACAGCCAGCTTACATTACCTCCAGCCCGTATCAGTCTATGGGCTATGGTACTTGCAATGGCGTTGTAGTTTAATTCCGCGATAGGCGTGACCAAGGGACGGTTTGCGCCGTCCCTTTTCTGTGAGGTGATAGATATGTGTAATGGGAATGCCGTTCTCACAACGGCGGTGGCAGTTTCCGGCGGAAATTTGGTGCTTACCATTCCGGCGGGAACATACAACAATTGCAGTAACATGATGTTAAGGCTAGCACAGGATATACCGCTGAATGCAACAAATCTTATGCCGGTTGTCATTCAGATCGGAGCTGGTACTACATTGTATCCGGTTCGTCAGAAATCCGGTCATAACCTGTATGCTACGCAGATTCGCACACGTCGTAATTATATATTGCATGTAGCGGCGGACGCTGGCGCATTTACGCTGATCCATGGATGTTTGAATAATTGTAATTGCGGCGCGGTAGCTAGTCTATCCTAACCGTTCTAATGCCCCTTTACGGGGCATTTTTTTGTGAGGTGAATATAATGGACGATATCACCATATCTATACTAACTCAGATCATATACGCGGCTATTACTTTTGCAGCTGGGTATAGCTGGAACAAATCTAAGAGCTTGGTTTGCATCGAAAAAAACATGCAAAAAGGTATAGGCGTTATTTTGAAGATCGAGCTAAGGCGTATTCATAGCCGTGGGATGAGGAGAAGGTATATTACCTATGATGAAGAATCTATGGCAGAAGAAATCTATACTATCTATCACGCTTTAGGCTTAAACGGCCAAGGGACAGCCATGATTCATGATTTACGAAAATTGCCGAAACGGGAGGATTGCGTAAATGCTAGAACGTATACAAGAGACGTTTAAGAAGCTATCGAAAATGAAGGTGCAAACCTCGATGAAAATCATCTATCTGTACGGCGGCGTGCTGGCTATTCTTACCATTCTCATGATCCTTTCATGGGGGGTGAACTGGTATCATTCCGGCGCACCGGACCTGAATAGTCTGATAAGTATTTTCAAAGAATATACCGCACCAGCGGTAGTGGCGGCGTTCACCTTTGTTTCCGTCTTCTGCGTCGATACTGATGGTGACGGAAGACCGGATGCGGCTCAGAGGCAAGCAGAGAAAAATCAGCCGACACCACCGCCAGCCATTCCTATTAGATTGGAGAGTAAAAAATGAATATAAAAGAAGTGGAAGATGCATTGCGAGAAGCAAGGCCTGGATTCTACAAATATCCATATCCAGTGAAAGTGTATTGGCATTGGACGGCGGGGCACAGGGATATGACGTTCAATGATTACCATTTCTGCATTGACGGCTCCGGGGATATTATCCAGACGCTGCCATTAAATTTTATTCCGACAGCAACGTATAGAAGAAATACAGGATCTATCGCTATTGCTTTGTGCGCAGCCTATGGGGCGGAAGCGTTTAAAGGAGATCCGTATTATTGCAAGCTCGGGGATGAACCGCCGACGGATGAGCAGATCGAGGCGCTCGCTTTTCTTTCCGCGAAGATTGCGCAGGTATTTGATATCGATATCGACATAGAGCATTTCATGACGCACGCAGAGGCAGCGGATAATCTGGATGGATATAACGCGCATGAGCCGTATGGCCCAAATTCTACGTGCGAAAGGTGGGATCTGGCAGTGCTCCATGAGGATGACGAATGGATGAGTGGCGGTGACACGCTTCGCGGGAAGGCTATTTTCTACAGATCGCAGCTGGATATGCTCGATGAGGAGTAAATCGAGAAGTAACGATGTTTTTATTTGGCTTTATAGGCGTTTGCTATGCATACCGCGATACATTTATCAAAAGAGCAGTGCGAACGCCTGTGGCATGCCAAATTCGCTGAATTTCACGCTTTTGGGCGTTTGTATAAGAAGGAAGAGTGGCGGGTTATGTATGAATACTTTAAAAAGAACCGTAACACTATATTTAGTGGCGTTATTATTCTCATTCTCATTTGTGTTTTTGCCTTTTTCATCCTGCGAAGCGGCACAGGTGTATCAGATATCGGAGGAGCAGTTGACCGAACTATCGATGATAACAAAGAGGTGGGAAGAGAGATTGGCGCTGCTACAGACGAAGTTAAGCGTGCTGGAAATGAGCTCGACGGGGCAAGAGAAGGAATTGACCGAAGTATTAAGTCAATTACAGAAGTCAAAGAATCATCTGGCAGAAACACAGAAGAGCTTAGAGAGTGCGAACGTCTCATTAGAGAAGGCAAAGCTGATTATCAGCGAGCAAGAGAAGCTATTGATGCAGTTAGAAAAAGCGGTGAAGGATCTGGAACATAGGGCGCGCTTGGCAAAGAGACAGCGTAATGTGTGGGCGGCTTTATCCGGCGGGCTATTACTTTACGGCATAGCAAAATGAATAGATATACAAGACGGCGGGATATCCCGCCGTCTTTTTTTATGCCTTTATGCAGATACACATGTGGGATATACAGTGTTCGCTGGTTCCCGGCGCAGTGGTTACTGTCATAAAAGAATAATTGGACAAATAAATTCGTTAGTGCTAAAATACAGTTAGCCTCCAAAGGCTAATAAAATAACGGAAGGGGAAAGAGCATGTTGGTACGCCAGCATGCTCTTTCTCTTTGTACAAATAGCAATATGATATAAAATATTTCTATTACAAATTAGTTGCGGGTACATTCCTCATGACGTATAATATAGCCGTAGGGACGTTCTTGTTTACTGCCGCATAGGCAGCTTAGAGGTTGGGGCGCTCCTATTGTCTAGAGGGGACGCTCTCTAGTGGATTAAAATGCGTATAGCATAGAAAAAGAGCAGCATCCTTATAGGGTGGCTGCTCTTTTTCTATTTTATGTGAGTAGGTGGGTATATGGATATAAAGAATAGCGTTCCAATGCGGCTGTTGGCAGCCGAGAAAATCAAGCATCCGTATTTCTTCAAGAGGGTTGAACAATTAGTAAGAGATAAAGAGGCGGCTTGGGATCTCACATACTGCTATTGCCCGATATGGGTAGGCATGTCATATGTGCTGCATTTAGAAGGATTAAAAGAACTCAATCTCATAGCATCAGCAGAGGGTTCAAAGCTATCTACATTGATTTCTTGGCGGCAGTCTAAGAATATCTACGATATCGATGAGGGACTAGTAGAGGAGTTTTTGGAAAGGTCTGACGGGAATATGGAGATCACGTCAGATATGTTGGTACTGCCGACCTGGTGCATTTATCTCAAAATCCCGCTTATAGCTGAATTTTCCGGTGCATTCGTCATGTTTGATGACCACGAAAGCTACGGCAAGGAGCTTTTTATCGAGCCGGTAACCGATGATTGCCAGTTTATAACAGCCATCTATTTGAAGATTCCCAAAGAACCGAGAATGTTAAGGGATATCATTAAGGAGCAGTTTGAGGAAATCTTAGAGAATAGGAATATAAAGAGATACGGGTTCGCCACGGATGATGTGCGAGAGTATTACAAATATTCGATGAAAACGATTAAACTTGTGGTCAATATACTCATGTACATGTCAGCAGTGAACGCAGAAATCGTATTTAAGAATGCAAGGTCGTATAAGGCTACGAAGAAAATCAAAGATACGCCACGCGAGGTAAAAGCATTCACGGTCGGGGAGAAAACAGGCTATAGGATCCGTACTCTAAAAAAGGCGGTAGTGAGATATAATGAATCTCAATCTTCCGGCGGGCATCATAGATCTCCTGTCATGCATGTAAGAAGAGCGCATTATCATACATTCTTGTGCGGCAAGGGAAGGAAAGGGAAACGCTTAAAGTGGCTGCCGCCTGTCATCGTAAACGGGAATCAGGAGCCGGTGGATATAGTGACTATCACGAAGGTGAAAAAAGAATAGCAGGTGAAAAAGGTACTTCTTTTAGTTTCAAAAAAATTGAATTTGGGCCGTATAGAGAAATTTCAAGGTACTTCTTTTCATTTGAAATAAATTGAATCGTGGCCGTAATAAAAAAATCCAACTTGCACAAACAATGTACAAGTTGGATTTTTTATTATGATATGCTAGAGGAATATTCATATTATGAATAATGCCACGCAAGGAGCGCCATCTGATAGTGACGGCGCTCCTTGCCTTGAAAGGAATGAGGTTAGTAGTTATGCCGAGAAAAGAATTGGGAAAGAAGCATAACTACTTGATTATTATAACGGAGCCGTAGAAATAAATATAGATAGAAGAGTTTGGCGTTGCTGGCGAAGTGGCATGCTACGCCAGTAACTTGCCGATCAATTTTAACTCAATTCATCTTAATTCAATTCAATTCATTTTTAATTCATTTCAATTCGCTTTGAATATATTGGATCAAATCGAAGAAAGTACAGATTTGTATTTTTTTGACTTTTTTTGCCTCATGCCAACTTGTATGATTATGGTACAATATTTGGCTTTGCGATTTGGCCAAGTCAACATGGCATGCTTCTAAAAATTAGACACAAGATTGATATTGAGCGCAGGGCATGGGGCACTAAGGTAGAAAATATGCGGCGTTTCCGGCGGAGCTTATGCAGTCAAAAGAAAGTCTGGCATGTGAAGCGGTAGGATGTTAGGGGCGGTTCCGGCGGGCCATGCCGATGCAGGTTTATGTTTACATCCGTTGGCATTTCGAATTGCCGGGAAATGCGAACTTGCATTTATATCAATGCTGGCTTGCGTTTACGCACAGATCGCCCATAAAAAATTTTGCAAGTGGTCGTTTACGCGAAAAAAATTTTGCAAGTTTGCGTTTACGCAAAAATCTGGTCGAATTACGCGCCTGATTGTCGTTACTGGTCGATAAAGCTACGTTCCAGTATAGAGCGTTGACAATATACTATACCACCATAGATAGGAACGCCCCGGCGATCACCACCCCACAGCGCCGCAGCCGTGGTGGAAGGGACGCCATGGACATGCTGGATCACCCCACAGCGCCCACACGCCGCGGGGGGAAGGGGACGCCCTGGACGTGCCGGATCACCACCCCACAGCGCCGCAGCCGTGGTGGAAGGGACGCCATGGACATGCTG
>ERZ1034998.160-NODE-160-length-45503-cov-48.279088_pt1 | contig 45503 bp, 45 predicted proteins | sample MGYA00520621_ERZ1034998 | MGnify/ENA primary metagenome ERZ1034998 (study PRJEB33766, sample SAMN09781748) | gut metagenome | biome: gut microbiome | host: Homo sapiens | place: Madagascar | study: EMG produced TPA metagenomics assembly of the PRJNA485056 data... | reverse complement strand
GTCATTTGGAACGTTAGAGTTTCAAATGACATTTTTTATATGTAAGTATTTGGTAATTCATTAAATTAAAATCAAAAACTCTACTTGACACAACAAATACAATATGTTACTATACATACAAAGCATAATGTAAACGTAATTCTAATGGCAAATTCATATTCGGTATGAACATGTGAAAACATTTCATACCGAACCCGTCTGATTTCGAAAAATTCTATGCTTTTAAACCAATCAGAAAAAATAAAGCAGGAGTTTTTAGAAATGGATAAGTTTTAACTATTCAGAGCCAGCCTCCAAAATGCTTCGCATTTTAAGCACTTTTATGAAATTTTGCGTGGCTCTGAACAGTAAATAATTGCTCCTGCAACATATTAAGGAGGACATTATAAGATAATGGGAAAAAAGGATATTGTGACATGTGAGTATCTGAAAGATAAGGAAGTATTTGCGGATGTGTTAAATCTGGCATTGTTTTCAGGTGATAAGGTGGTCGAGCCGGAAGATGTGGAAGAACTTGATGGAAGTGAAAGACACAGTATTCCGTCAGCAAGTGGAAAAAGACAACCTAGTATAAAGAAAGACAGGGATATATTAAGGAAAGTAACCATAGATAATGACAGCTTCTGTACCAGACTGATAGCCGGAGTGGAGCACCAGTCAGATGTTCATTATGCCATGCCTGTGAGAGATATGTTGTATGACTCGTTGAAATATACACAACAGGTTAAGGAGAAGACTAAGAAAAACAGAAAAGAAAGAAGTTATACAGATTCAGCAGAATTTCTGTCAGGTATGAGAAAAGGAGAAAAACTGACACCAATTATAACCATAGTGGTATATTTGCAGCCGGAGAAATGGGATGGTCCCATGAGTCTTCATGACATGCTTGACTTTGGAGAACTGTCGGATGAAGTAACAGAACTTATACCGGATTACAAAATGGTATTACTGCAACCTGAAAACTACAGTGAGAAGCAGAGTAAAAATATGCAGTCATCATTGGGTATCATACTTGGATTGCTTAATTGTACAGAAACTAAAGAAGATTTTCAGAAATACTTGGACAGCCATGAAAAGGAACTGGAATCATTATCAGAAAGTGCGATGGCAGTATTAAACGAATATTGTGAACTTAATATACCGGAAAAAGAGATAGAAGAAGGAGAAGTGGTAGATATGTGTAAGGCAGTAAGAGAAATCAGGGAAGAGGCAAGGAATGAAGGAAGAAGTGAGGGAATAATAGAGGGAAAACGAGAAGGAATACTGGAAGGAAAACGTGAAGGGATATTGGAAGGAAAATCTGAAGGAAAACGAGAGGGAAAAATAGAAATTTTACATGAGTTAGGCTATACAATATCAGATATAGCAGAGAGATTAAAATGTACAGAGAAAGAAGTAAGTAAGGTGTTGGCAGCGTTATAGTATAGTGTTTTAGTATGGCTATTTGTTTCAAAGCAAAAACAAATAGCCGTTTATTTCAGAAGAAAAATCGTCTACGCAAATTTCTCTTTGCGATGAAATCACTCAAAACTGTAGATTAGTATGAAAAAGATTATTTGGATGAAACTATTTAGCTGCCGGTATCGTATTATATATGTACAGGCATATTAAACAGTCTGACTGACTATAGAAAAAAAGGTGGGAAAATGCAAAAAGGTGACATAGAATATTTTTTTACCAGATATTATTCCATGGTGTTCAGAGTAGCATATATGGAAGTGAAATCTAAAGCCGATGCGGATGATATAACACAGGAAGTATTTATACGGGTGCTTGGTAAAGCACCGGAATTTGCCAGTGAGGAACATGAGAAAGCATGGATAATCAGGGTTACCATTAATCTGTGCAGGGATTTGTTAAAGAGCAAGTGGAACAGAGATACGGTGGGAATTGATAATATAAATATAGATGAATGTGAATATTTTGCAGGTATAGGCAATTATGACAATGAGGTTCTAAGTAACCTGTGTCTGCTTGATGAAAAATACAGGCGGCCTTTATATTTATTTTACTATGAAGATTATTCAGTACGTGAAATATCAGAATTGCTGGCTATTCCTGAAAATACGGTAAAAACAAATCTCAGGCGTGGAAGAAAAAAACTGGGAGAGATGATTTCTAAAGAAAGGGAAAGTATATGAACGTAAATAATATCGATAAATTTAAATATAATCAGGTGATACATAATAAGAAAAGTAAAGAAGATATAAAGTCTGACAGCACAGTATTTGCCGATAAATTCTTCAAATCCGTGTCAGAAGATAATGAAGCAGATGACAGACAGAATATAAATGTAGGTGCAGGCGGTAACATAGCCATGCAAAATGGAAGTATAAATATTAAAAGACTTTTTCAGGCTGATGATATAGCACCGTGTGATGTGATGGGAATAGAATCAAAAGACAGTGATTTTGTATTTCAGGATATTGTAAACGGGTGTGTATATAAGGCGAAGATGATAAGTGACTGTCAGGCATATGTGGAGAAAAAATCTGATGATGGAAATGTGGATGGATATATTGTGGATGTAGCTGGAATTGAAAATAAAGTTGCAGAAGCATCTGAAGAAAGTGTAGGAATATACAGTGCGGCAGCGGGTGCGGCTGATGCTGCAGAAGTTAAGCAGGCTGATAATGACAGTCAGGAAGATTATGATGTGAAAGCACAGTTTCATGATGCATTTCTTAAGTTTTATGATTATGTTCAGGACAGGATAGAGAACGGACCTCCTAAATTCAGCATAGGAAGCAGTGAAATGACTGTGGATGAATGGGATAATATGCTTGAAAAAGTGGACGAACAGCTTGATGAGATAAAAGAGGAAACCAGAGAGCGTGTAGAAAAACTTAAACAGGATGATTTGAAGAATAAATGTGGATACTTTGCATTGGCAGACGAAAATGGAATCATATCATATAATGGCGGTATATTTGTATGTGATTATCAGAATAACGCAATATGTCTCGGAGATATGAGTAACAGCAGAAATGTGCTGACAATTCCGCTGTCAGCCGGTGGATGCCTTATGGTGAACCGGAACAGTATAGGTGCATTAGGCAGACTTATTGGGATGTTTTCAGCCGAAGATCAGGGAAGAATAATGCGCGCCATAGCAGAGGATGCACAGCTGCAGAGAAATGAGAAGGCAATTGATGATATGGATAATGATATTGCTGACGAAACCGGTACGGTTTAGCAATAAATGAGAATAACTATCACTTTATCTACTTGTATTTTAAAAGGAGTTCGGATATACTAACTCTAGTTAGTGAATACTAACCAAGTGAATAAATCATGTAGACTCTTCTATAGCCATAGCTGCTGAATATGGTTATAGAGATGTTCTGCAACAGCCAGTGGAAGGAGATAAATTGATGGATTATTTACAGATTGAAAAAGTAATTGGAAGAGAAATACTGGATTCAAGAGGAAATCCTACAGTTGAAGCAGAAGTAATACTTGTTGACGGAACAGTTGGAAGAGGTACAGCACCTAGTGGAGCATCTACAGGTGAGTTTGAGGCACTTGAGCTTCGTGATGGAGACAAGGCAAGATATCTTGGAAAAGGTGTTACAAAAGCAGTAGAAAATATTAATACAGTTATTAACGATACTATCACAGGTATGGACGTTACAGATATATATGCAATTGACAAGGCAATGATAGAGGCTGACGGAACAAAGGATAAATCAAATCTTGGTGCAAATGCAATACTTGCAGTATCTATTGCAGCTTCAAGAGCAGCATCTATAGCACTTGATATTCCGTTATATCGTTTCCTTGGCGGTGTTTCAGGAAATCGTCTTCCGGTACCTATGATGAACATTTTAAATGGTGGAGCACATGCTGCAAATACAGTTGATGTTCAGGAATTTATGATTATGCCTGTTGGAGCACCTTCATTCAAAGAATGTCTGCGTTGGTGTGCAGAAGTTTTCCATGCACTTGCAGCACTTCTTAAGAGTAAGGGACTTGCAACATCAGTAGGAGATGAAGGTGGATTTGCACCTGACCTTGCATCTGATGAAGAAGCTATCCAGTACATATTAGAAGCAGTTAAAAATGCAGGATATGAGCCTGGCAAAGATTTCATGATTGCAATGGATGCTGCATCATCAGAGTGGAAGAGTGAGAAAGGAAAAGGATTCTACAAGCTTCCTAAGGCTGGTACAGAGTTTACATCAGAAGAGCTTATCGAACATTGGGCAGCTCTCTGCGAGAAATATCCGATTATATCTATCGAAGACGGACTTGATGAAGAAGACTGGGATGGATGGAAGAAACTTACAGACAGACTTGGAGACAAGGTTCAGCTTGTAGGTGATGACTTATTTGTTACAAATACAGAGAGACTTTCTAAAGGAATCGAGCTTGGTGCAGGAAATGCAATCCTTATTAAGCTTAATCAGATTGGTTCTGTTTCAGAGACACTTGAGGCTATCAAGATGGCACATAAAGCAGGTTACACAGCTATATCTTCACACCGTTCAGGTGAAACAGCAGATACTACAATTGCTGACCTTGCTGTTGCTCTTAATACATGCCAGATTAAGACAGGTGCACCTAGCAGAAGTGAGCGTGTAGCTAAATACAACCAGCTTCTCAGAATAGAAGAAGAACTCGGTGCAAGCGCAGTATATCCGGGAATCAAAGCATTTAATGTAAGATAAATATATATTTCAGAAAAAGGCTGAATGGCGATACAAAGCTGTTCAGTCTTTTTTGCATTAACATAGTATGTGTGTTTAAAGTGTGATTAATTAACGAAATAAAGGACACAAATAAAAATACAGCCATAAATTGTGTTATATTCATATTATACAAACAGCGAGGAGACCAAAGCTATGAATAAAACAATTGCTGTATTATTAATAACACTTTTTACATTGTATACGACCCAGGGATATACTTCGACTGCGCAGGTTCGGAACACTGTCAGTCAGTCGGAAGAAGCAATGAATGTAAAATATCAGGATGCACAGTTGATTACATTTTCGGATAAGATTGTTAAATGCACGGGGACAGGCGAGGGTATTGATATTAATAAGACATCAGTGAAGATTACGGAGTCAGGAACTTACATATTTTCAGGAGAATGTACAGACGGAAGTATAACAGTGAAGAAGGGAATTAAAAATGTGGTTTTAGTGCTTAACGGACTTAAGCTTACATCTGCGTCAGACAGGGCTGCCATATCATGCAATGCTTCTTCGGAGGTAACATTGATTGTGGAGGATGGAACTAACAATGAGCTTGCAGATACAGAAGCGAATTTATCAAAGGAAGCGACGGATACAGAGGATGGCACTGATGCCGATGATGCAGTTATAAAGGTGAAGATTGAGGCAAATCTTAATATATTAGGAAAAGGCAATCTTGATATATCGGGAGTAGCCAAAAACGGAATAAAATGTGGTGAAAATGCATCAGTTATTATTTCGGATGCAAGAATTGACATAGAGTCAGCCAATAATGCAATAGCATCATCAGATAAAATAGTTGTAAATAGCGGAACCATAAACATCAATGCGCAGGGAGACGGACTGAAAGCTGCAAATGACATTTCCATAACCGGAGGGACATTTAACGTAAACAGTAAGGATGATGCATTACACTCAGACAATACCATGACGGTGGAAGGTGGCACATTCATTATCAGAACAGGGGACGATGCAATGCATGCTGATGAGAAACTTGTTGTGGGAATTGAAACATCGAAAACAGGTCCGGTGATAGACATAAAGACATGCTATGAAGGACTTGTGGCGGGAAAGGTATATATTTACGGAGGAGATAATGAACCTATAGATGCTGACGGAACAGTTATGATATATGGAGGAACGGTATTTGGTGCTGGTTCAGGCGGCATGATAACGACACCTGCTTCAGGTTCACAGGGATATATATCAAGTGCGGCAGACAGGTCAGAGGACAATATGCCGGGCAGACTGGGAGGCCGCGGTGGATTTGGAATGGACAGCACATCGGAAATATACGGGTCAGGAAAAGTATTCACTATTCTTGATGAGAATTCCGAGGTTGTGTATAAGACATTACTGCCAAAGAATGTAAATTATTATATTTATTCATCTGCGGATATTGACACATCAAAGACATATACTATAGATGTGACGGATGTTGAATAACAGTTATCGCTTGTTTAATAAATATCTTCATGGTAAAATGTGTATCAGATTCATGGAAAAGTTAGCGGAAGTATCTGCGGAATGGAGATTAGTTGCTTAGATGACGAGAATACTTGTAGTGTCTGATTCACACGGTGTAATTGAATATATGGCACAGGCGGTCAGGGATACCATGCCTGATATGGTTATTCATCTGGGTGACTGCTGGCCTGACGGAGAGAAACTCAGAAGACTGTTTCCGGACCTTCTGATAGAGCAGGTACCGGGAAACTGCGATTGCAGGGATGAGGTCCATGAAAGACTTCTTATAGTTGAAGGCAAAAAAATCTTTATATGTCATGGACATGATTACTGTGTAAAAATGAGTTATACCAGATTTTTGCAGGCAGCCCTTGCAAAAGGAGCAGATGTTGCACTGTGTGGGCATACACACAGAGTATGTCAGGACTATTATAACGGAATGGCAGTTCTGAATCCGGGAACAATAGGAGCACAGAAACTTCCGAACAGACCGACATATGGAATTGTGGAAATAAATGGAGATAAAATTAATACAGAAATATGGTGCCTGTGAAATTTTAAAATTTGCAGCAGATTGGAGAAGAGATGAAGAGTAAAGGTATATTTTTTGATTTGGATGGAACTATGTGGGATGCGACTGACAGAATCAGGGAGTCGTGGAATATTGCCATAAAGGAATTTGATGGGCTTAAGGACAGGGAAATTACTGCCGAAGAATTGCAGAGTGTGATGGGCATGCCTATGGATGCCATTGTTGAAAAACTTTTTCCGGAGCTTTCAAAGGATAAGCAGCTTGAAGTACTTGACAGATGTTGTGAGGTTGAGAATAAATATCTTGAGGAGCATGGTGGTATACTTTATCCTGAACTTGAGAGTACATTAGAGTATCTGTCAGAGAAATACGTTCTGTGTGTTGTCAGCAATGGACAGGCAGGATATATTCAGTCATTCATTAATGCACACAGCCTTGGCAGATATTTTGATGATATTCAGAACTGGGGTGACAATCAGGTGCCGAAGGGCGAGAATATAAAACTTGTGATGGAGAGAAATAATCTCAAGGATGTCGTGTATGTGGGTGATACTAAAGGTGATGCCGATTCAGCAAAGATTGCAGGCATACCGTTTGTATATGCAGAGTATGGATTTGGACATGTGGATGAATACGACTATAAGATAGAGAAATTTGAAGATTTGAAAAAATTGTTTTAATTCGATATTGACAAGTAGCAAAACTTATAATATACTACTCCTACAGAATTAGTAGGAATTAAAGAAAAGAGGTTTTGCTATGAAGTCAATATTGTGCTTTGGAGATTCTAATACATACGGATTGGTTCCGGGAACAAATAACAGGTACGAGTGGGGAACAAGATGGAGCAGTATCCTTGATGAGCGTGTGAGAGACAAGGGATACAGAGTAGTGGAAGAGGGTTTATGCGGAAGAACCACTATATTTGAGGACCCTTTAAGAGACGGCAGACGAGGAACAGAACTTTTGCCAACCATACTTGAAAGTCACAAGCCTGTTGATATGGTAGTGCTGATGCTCGGCACAAATGACTGTAAGACAGTTTATGATGCGTCGGCTGAAGTTATCGGTAAGGGCATTGAAAAACTTATTTCACAGATTAAGGCAGTAGATTCGGATATAAAAATATTATTGATGTCACCGATTAATCTGGGAAAGAATGTGGGAGAGGAAGGATATGATCCTGAGTTTGATGATAATTCAGTTGAGGTATCAAAAAAACTGCCGAAAGTCTATAAACGTATCGCCAACGATAACTGTATAGACTTTCTGGCAGCTTCAGAATATGCATCGCCAAGTGAAGATGATAGGGAACATTTAAACGTTCTCGGACACAGAAAACTGGCAGATGCCGTTTGTAACAAAGTTGAGAAGATGATTAGTTAAGCAGCTCCTCTGCATAATTTAATGCTTCCACGATATCGGATTTGAAGTTTTCTGCTCCGATACGTTCGTAAAAACCATCTTTTTTCATGACTGACAGTGGCTGTTCATTTACATGTGAGAATACAAGTTTTATTCCCTTTTTCTCAGCCCTGTCAGCAAGTCCGTGAAGTGAGTGCATGGCACTTGCATCTACTGCGGGAACACTTCTCATTCGTATTACGACAACTTTTGTATATCTTTTTGAGTCGATTCTTGCAAGCTGTTCTGCGGCTGCAAAGAACATAGGTCCGACTATTTCAAACACACGGATTTCTTTTGAGACAGACATAAGTTTTTCTGCTTCACCGTCTGCAACATCAGGTTCTTCTATATATTTCCATGATTTTATATCACTGACTTCTGACATGCGTTTCATAAAGAGTAGGGCAGATACAACGATACCTACTTCTATGGCAACGACAAGGTCAAATATAACAGTTAATAAAAATGTACCTACAAGTACGATTATGTCACTTTTCGGAGCTGTGCGTACAAGTCTGAAAAATGTTGACCAGTCACACATATTCCATGCGACAACTATAAGTACCGCTGCAAGTGTAGTCATAGGTATAAGTGCTGCCGTAGGCATAAGTACCAGCAGTATAACAAGAAGAGTTACACTGTGGACCATTCCGGCTATCGGAGTACGTCCGCCGTTTTTAACATTTGCTGCTGTTCTTGCGATAGCACCTGTGGCAGGGATACCGCCGAAGAGACCTGAAAATATATTTCCCACACCCTGACCTATAAGCTCGGCATTTGAGTTATGTTTGTCACCAATCATACCGTCAGACACAACACATGACAGCAGGGATTCTATACCTGCGAGAAGTGCAATGGTAAATGCAGGTGATATAAGGCTCTGTAACATTTCGAATGTAACCGAAGGAATATGTGGAAGAGGAAGGGATGATGAAAGTTCTCCGTATACACTTCCTATTGTATTAACATTAAGTCCGGCGAATTTTACAACCAGTGTAGTAACTATTATGGCTACCAAAGATGATGGTATCTTATCCGTAATAAGCGGGAATAAAATGAGTATTGCCAGAGATAACACACCGATTAAGATGGTTGTAACATCTATGGTAGATATATTTTTTATGTATGCACCTATTTTTTCTATAAACTCTGACGGAACAGATTTGATTGATAATCCGAGGAAATCTTTCAACTGTCCTACAAGAAGACTCACACCTATACCACATGTGAAACCTGTTGTGATGGTATATGGTATATATTTAATAAGTGAACCGAATCTGCATATTCCCATAATGATAAGGAATATACCGGCAAGTATTGTGGCTGCTATGAGTCCGTCAAGCCCGAACTGTTCAACAATACCATAGATAATAACTACAAATGCGGCAGTTGGTCCGCCTATCTGCACTCTGCTTCCTCCTAAAAGAGAGATAAAAAATCCGGCAATGATTGCGGTATACAATCCGCATTCCGGTGTCACACCTGATGCAATCGCAAGGGCAATGGATAATGGAAGGGCAATAATGGCAACTATTATACCGGATATTACATCCTTTATAAATTGCTTTTTAGAGTACCCTTTCATTGTTTCGAATAACTTGGGTTTTAACGTTTCCATAACTTTCTCCAATCGTAAATATTAATGATAAAATTTTGTCACAAAGATGGATTTTAGCACTTCATTCACCGGCGGTCAAGGATGAATATTTGCTAAATCATTTTTGTTGTGTTATTATATCAGCAACGTAACTGGTGGCAGCAGTAGAAATGGAGGCACTTAAATGGAGATTAAAAAATTTGTATTTCTATTTATTGCAGGTGTTATAAATGCTTTTGGCGTTACTGTGTTTATTGCTCCTGTCATGTTGTACGACAGCGGAATTTCCGGAACGGCTATATTGTTATCCCAGCTCACACCGGAGTGGATGTCATTATCAATGTTTCTTATTATTTTAAATATCCCATTATTTTTATTTGGGCTTAAAAGGCAGGGAGCACATTTTACCATGTACGCAATTTTTGCAGTTATCGTATATTCGGTAAGTTCATGGCTTATTACAGATATACTTCCGATAGATGTGAGTATGGCATCTCCGCTTGCAGGAACTGACCTTTTATTATGTGCAGTATTTGGTGGGATAATATCAGGTGTTGGAAGCGGTATGGCTATCCGTTTTGGCGGGGCAATGGACGGTATAGAGGTGTTAGCGGTAATATTTGCAAAGCGTCTTGGAATTACCGTGGGAACATTTGTCATGGCGTATAACATTGTGCTGTATATTGTCTGTGGTTTTATACTCGGAAGCTGGATACTTCCGTTGTATTCTATAGTTACATATGCGGCGGCATTAAAGACGGTGGATTTCGTTGTGGAAGGAATTGACAGGTCAAAGGCGGCATTTATAGTTACGGAGAAACCTGAAGAGGTATGTGAGAAACTTTCAGAGATATTTGAGAGCGGCATTACTGTTATGGATGCCAAAGGATACTTTTCGGGTGCAGATAAAAAGGTGGTCTACATAGTACTTAACCGCTTTCAGATAGTGCGGATGAAAGACATAGTACATAATCAGGATCCGAAGGCGTATATAACCATTAACGAGGTGGCTGATGTATTTTCGGCAAATTCATAGAAAAGAGGGAAAAAAGTGTATAAAGAGAGTGATATTGTAGCAGTAGCAAAGAGGAAAAATAACAAGAAACGTAATTATCTTGTTGTCAACAGACTTCAGGGAAAACATATTCCTGTCAGTCCGAAAAGTGCATTTGACATGTTTGGAGAACTGGCAGATGTTGTTAAGAAAAAATATGAGGGACAGATGCTTTTGGTGATAGGATTCGCAGAGACAGCCACAGCCATAGGAACTCATGTGGCACGGGAGACGGATTCATATTATATCCAGACAACGAGAGAGGAAGTTGAAGGCGCAGAATATATTTATTTTTCTGAATCACACAGTCATGCTACAGAGCAGCGGCTTGTGAAAAATGATCTGGATAAGGTACTTAAGAAAATCGATAAAATTCTGTTTGTGGAAGATGAGGTTACTACTGGAAATACTATAATGAATATAGTAAAAATGTTAAAAAAGCTATATCCGGAAGTGCAGGGATATGCAGTTGCTTCTATTATTAACGGAATGAATGCGGAAGCATTGAAAAGCTATGAGGATGCAGACATAGATATTTCATATCTTGTAAAGACAGATAATAACGCATATTCTGAAATCGCAGATAAATATCCTGATGAGACGGGAATCGAGGTACCTCTTTTTGAAAGAAATGAAGGGAAATATGCATTTGTGCGGAGAATAATTGCCGGAGGATATATTAATCCGAGAAATATATGCAGGGCATCTGATTATGTAAAGGCATGTGATGATGTGGCACAGAAGATATGCGAAAATATAAATATGGATGATGATAAAAGTATTCTTGTCATGGGAACTGAAGAATGTATGTATCCTGCGATGTATCTCGGATGTATGCTTGAGGATGCAGGACATATGGTAAGAACCCATTCGACAACAAGAAGTCCCATCACCGTGTATGATGATGAAGATTATCCGCTGCATGAAAGATATCTGTTACATGGGATGTATGATAAGGACAGAGAGACATTTATATATGATATTGCAGAGTATGACAGGGTGATAGTTCTTACTGATTCTGAAAAAATTCCGGAGAAGAGCGAAGATTCACTGGTGGATGCACTTATAGGGAATGACAATAAAAATATAAGCATAATCAGATGGAATGAGGTGGCAGATATAGATGAGGACCAGCTATAGTAAAGATGATGTGGTTCTTTTATTAAAGGATATAACAGGTATGGTAGAGCCGCAGAGTACACAGGAGAGGGAACGTCAGATACAGGCGGGCAGGCATTATTGCGAGATGCTTCCGATAGAATATGTGCCTACTAAAGAATACATGGATGTATACAATGAGGCGCTTGATAATTATTCGCGTCCCACGGCACTTGCGGTGGGAGTATTAGCGGACCGTATAATAGATAAAAAGGGAAAAGATGTGGTTCTTGTTTCGCTTGCAAGAGCAGGAATACCAATCGGCATATTATTAAAAAGATATATAAAGAAAAAGTATGATATAGATGTAAAACATTATGCCATATCAATAATCAGGGGCAGGGGAATAGATAAAAATGCCATGAAATATTTGCTCGACAGCTATCGCCCTGAACAGTTGCAGTTTGTTGACGGATGGATTGGAAAGGGAGCAATTCTTAATGAGCTGAAAAAAGAGATAGAGGCTTATAAAGGTGTATCCTATGAGATAGCAGTGCTTGCGGATCCGGCAAATGTGACGGAACTGTGTGGAACACATGAAGATATTCTTATACCGAGTTCCTGCCTTAACTGTACGGTGTCAGGACTTGTAAGCAGGACATTTTTAAGAGATGATATTATCGGTGAAAATGATTTTCACGGGGCAGTATATTACGGTGAACTTAAATATAAAGATTTATCCTATGAATTTATAAACCGCATAGAGGAAATGTTTGATATGAATTCGTCTATGCCTGATTCACGAATAAAAGGTGTGGGTGTGGATGAAGTGAGAAAAATTGCGGATGAATATGGAATAGATGACATAAATCTTATTAAGCCGGGAATAGGCGAGACAACGAGAGTTTTATTAAGAAGAGTGCCGTGGAAGGTTCTTGTGTGTGAAAAATATAAGGATGACAGGGAACTGGCACATATTATAAGACTTGCAAAGGAGAAAGGTGTTCCGGTTGAATATCATGATCTTGTGCATTATAAAACCTGTGGAATAATAAAAAAACTTGCAGATGCGTAAAGGCATTTGCAAGTTTTTGTGTTGTATAAATTATATGATACCGTAGTGTTCCGATAACATGAGTGTTCTGAGTGCCCAGTTTGAATGGGTTTTATATTCGTTCATGCGGGAGTGGGAAGTGTTTGCACTGACATATGAGGCAGAATCTTTATCCCATCCGAGAATTGATTTTGCATCGTTTACATCAGACTGTGGTACTTTGTATGCATTGTTGACCACTTCTATCTGTTTTGGGTGGATAACGGTTTTGCCGATAAAACCACACAGCTTATCATCAATAAGCTCATTTCTGAGGCCAGTGTCCCATCCGTCACCATTATAATATTCCCAGACCGGTCCCGATACAACATAGTCGGTTCCGAAAATCGTGATAATATCTGAGAAAATGTCGGATACAGGTCTGATTTTGTGAATGGATTCAGTAACATGTCTTCTGAATCCGAAAATGTGGCACAGATCATTTCCACCGACTCTTATATTTAACACATTTGATTTTACGTTATCAAGTTTTTCTTTCAGTAAATATAAAATATCATACCTTGACTTAAGATTTATCATTGCAGGACTTTCAAGAATCGGCATCATATACAGATTCAGGTTGTACACCTCATTTACATTCATTAATGTGTCTATGTATTTATCTGCATTTTCAGGGCAGAATTTCGGAAATATAAATCCGGTGAGTATGCTGCCGGCATCAGACAGTCGTGAGATGATGGATTCAATCTGTTTATAACTTCTGATTCTTATAAAAATCTTTGGTAAATAAAAATCTGAATCTGTATGTTTAACAAAAATTTTCCTAAGTGATTCTATAAGTATATTCTCGGCTTCACCGACAAAATCATCACCGATTGTATCTTCAAGGCACAAAGCCAGGGAGTATTTGTTACCAAATTTCTCTGAAATAACGTAGTCTGCTATTTTGGTATTATTGGCAGGGCAGTACAAAAGAGCCCCTATACCATAACATATAGATGATATGTTCATAATTCCCTCCATTAAACTGAAATGGATTTTCGGAACAGATTATTATATGATTATTGTGTAAAAACCCCCTCCGGAGGGAACAGCCGACACAAGTATGTGTATTTGCAAGCTGGCTTGCAATAGCACATATTGTGTTCGTCCGGTGCGAAGCACCTTTTTTACACAATAATCTTAATATAAATTCCAAAAATTTGTTCACATTATTTTGCACAAATGATTGTAACATAAAAAAACTGCAAATGATAGTACAAAGTACAATTGCAACCATAGGATGCTGTAGCGCAACTTGTGTGATTTCTATTGAAAAAATACACCAAAACGTATATAATAATCTACAAATATGTACAAGGAAAGGAGTATATTTAAAATGGGCAAAACAAAATTAAATATATCATTTAACTCACCGGTAATTCTTACATTTACGATTATATGCTTTGCGGCACTCATACTCAACATAATAACCGGTGGATTTGCAAACAGATTATTATTCAGCGTATACCGCTCATCGCTGTTAAGTCCGTTTACCTATATAAGATTCATAGGGCATGTATTCGGCCATGCGGGCTGGAGTCATCTTATTGGAAATATAATGCTGATTCTTATTATAGGACCGCTTCTTGAAGAGAAGTACGGTTCGGCAAATCTGTTATCTGTTATAATTATTACGGCATTTACGACAGGACTTGTAAACTTTATTTTCTTTCCGAGGGTGATGTTACTCGGAGCAAGCGGTGTGGTATTTGCGTTAATATTGTTATCGTCATTTACAAGTATAAAAGAGGGATGTATTCCCCTTACATTTATATTAGTTGCAGTTATGTATCTGGGAGAGCAGATATATGACGGAATATTTATTCAGGATAATGTTTCAAATCTTACACATATTCTTGGTGGGCTTGTTGGAGCTTCCATAGGATATGCCTTGAATAAAAATAAATTATCACGATATTGAAAGTGAGATTGCGATACTATGTTTAAACATGGAAAAATCAGCGATTTGGATGAGTTTTTCACGGCATTGTCAGCCAGAGAAGGCAGAAATGTATATTTTTACAGGATTAACGGATACAATTCGCAGGTGGACAATTTCATAAAGAAAATCTATGAGGCAGCGAGAATGTCGGGTGTTATTATAGAAGGAAAGCTTCTGAATCCTGATGAGAAGAATCTTTCTTATTATGAAGAGATTATGGGACTTGATTTTAAACAGGATAAATCATTTATAGATACAAGTCTGAAGAAATGGCTTCCGAGAATGAGTGACTATCAGAGACAGAGTGTTGTGGATGCAATGTATGACACGCTGGAGGATATGAAAAAGCATGGCAAAAATGATAATATCCTGAAAAATGCCTATATAAAATTCATGTGCTGGTTGTATTATAAGTTTGAACGTATAGTAAATGTGCTTGGTTCTGACCGGGTTCCGAAGATTGTGTATGAAGGCAGTGTGAGTAATTATGAACTTAAACTGTTGCAGGTGCTTTCAAAGGCAGGATGCGATATAGTACTTTTACAGTACAGCGGTGACGATGCATACAAAAAGCTTGATCCGACATCTGAGATATCTGATGATTATAAAGGACAGGGACTTGCACCATTTCCGCAGGGATACAGTCTTAAGGCATTGAGAGATAATATGAGGGCGGCACAGGCGAAGAAAAAAATTTATGGAGCAGTTCCACAGTACATGAATTGTACAAATGCATGGATTACAGGTAAAGGATTTGAAGATTTCCTAAAGGGCATTCCGCTCAGAGGAAATGACAGCAATTTGTATTATAACTGCTTTTACAGAATAAACGGTGTCGAGGACAAACTGACATATGTAGGTGACATATTCAGACTCAGTGAAGAGGTTAAGAATACAAAGAGAAATGTTCTTATACTGGAAAATATGATACCGGTTCCGACCACAGAAGAGATTAATCAGATACATAGGAAAAATTATAACAGTATGGAACAGATGCTTGGAGATCTTGTATCGAACATACAATATCCGGCAAATTCACAGTTACAGCGTCTTATGGTAAAGGCATTTGTGGATATTATGTCTGGGGAAGAGAAGGTTCCGGGGATGAATGTCAACAGAATGACAGGTAAGGCAGTATATGTATTGTGCTGGTTGAAGAGATATCAGGCAAAGATTTTTTCAAACTGGAAGATGCCGGATGTGGAAATGCTTATATATCTTGGCGGATGTAAAAATGAAAATGAAGCATTATTTATAAGAATGATTGCGAGACTTCCGGTCGATGTACTTATATTGAACCCTAATATAAATAACAGGTGTGTTTTGCAGGATAAGATGCTTTATGAGATAAACAATACTGAGACAATGAATCTGGAGCATTTCCCAACAGAAGATACAGAGGTGAGAGTGGGTACTGCAGCTTATCATGCAGAGAGGGAACTTGATACGATTATGTATCAGGATTCAGGCATGTACAGGGATAAGCAGCACGATATGGCAAATGTCATCACTCTTAATACCATGTATGAGGAGATTGCCATACTGTGGGATGAGGAATTAAAATACAGGTCGGGATTTGAAGTTATAGATGGTGTGGTAAATATTCCGGTGATTTTTGCAAAGGTGTCAGGAGTTAAAGACGGACTTCTTACTGATTACTGGTCATCCATTAAGAAACTTATAACGGAAGATACCATAGTTATAAAAAACGGACCGTATATAGACAGATTTGAGAATAATCCGGTGAAGCCGTTTGTCACTGAATTTTATAAAAACGGCAGACTGAATAAAACAATAATAAAAAATCACAGAGCATATCAGTACAGCATGTTAAGGGATGAAACCCAGAACTATATACTTGATAAATTACAGCTTTTGCTTGAGAGAAAACCCATAACGGGTATGTTTGAGAATGGAACTGAATATACGGTTATATCGGTTGTGTTAAATATGAAAAAGGAGATTGTAAGATTAATTCAGAAATTTGATTTTACAAAGAAAAATCCTAAAATCATATATATAAATACACTTGAGGAAAGCATGTCCCTTGAGGATAGTATACTTATGGCATTTCTAAATCTGGCAGGGTTTGATATAGTATTTTATGTGCCTACCGGATATCAGAGTGTTGAGAAACATTTTAACAGGAAAATAATGGAAGAACATCAGATAGGAGAGTTCATGTATGACCTTACTATTCCGTCGTTTGATAAGATTCCGTTAAACACACGTCATAAATGGCGTGATAAAATATTTAAGAGAGGAAGCTGAGAAAAATGGGATTGGATTTTAGTAAGACCAGTACAGCACAGACTACTGTGACTGTACCAGAGGAAAAAAATGAGGTAGAAGTAGTAGAAAGTTATGACATTGCTGCAGACAGAGAGCAGATGAATGAACTGGTAGGTTCACAGGAGGTTGACAATCTTGTAAGTACTATAGAGATTAACAATCTTGATACCATAGTTTCATTTGGAGCTGAGACAGCTGAGGAAATATCAAAGGCTTCGGATGTTGTTTTAAACAGCATGAGCATGAAACAGCTTGACGAGTCAAGTGCGATGCTTAACACACTGGCAAAGATAATGAACCAGTTTGATATTGAAGAGATAAAGGATGAACCGGGACTTTTTGGAAAACTTTTTGGGAATCTTAAAAAGCAGCTTGATAAGATACTGGCAAAATACCATACCATGGGTGATGAGGTTGATAAAATCTATGTTGAGCTTAAAAAGTATGAGTCAGAGATTAAGCAGTCAAACAGAAATCTCGAGCAGATATTTGAGGCAAATGTGAATTATTATCATGATCTTGTTAAATATATATTAGCAGGTGAACAGGGATGCAGGGAGATAGAGGCATATATTGCACAGAGACAGAGTGACATGGAGGCAACAGGAGATAATTCAATCCAGTTTGAGATTCAGTCACTTCAGCAGGCACTCATGATGCTTGAACAGAGAACACAGGATCTGAGAACAGCAGAGAATGTTGCGATGCAGTCGATTCCTATGATTAAAACAATGGAGTTTAGTAATATGAATCTTGTAAGAAAAATCAATTCAGCATTCATTATCACACTTCCAGTGTTTAAACAGGCACTTGCTCAGGCAATAATGCTTAAGAGACAGAAGGTTCAGGCAGAAGCAATGTCAGCTCTTGATGAGAAGACAAATGAAATGCTTATCAAGAATGCAAAGAATACGGCCGAGCAGTCTAAGATGATAGCTAAGATGGCTACAGGAAGTTCGGTTAAGATAGAGACTCTTGAAACTACATGGAGAACTATCGTAAATGGAATAGATGAGACAAGACAGATTCAGGAAAACGCTAAAAAGCAGCGTGAAGCTGACAAGGTAAGACTTGAAAGCATCAAGGCTGATTTTAATAAAATGTATGGTAATGCGAAAAACACTACCGGTACAAAATAGTTAATGTATAAGGAGGATAAAGGATATGCCAATTAATTTATCAAAAGGACAGAAAGTAGATTTAACAAAGGGAAATCCGGGACTTAAAAATATTATGGTAGGTCTTGGATGGGACGTAAATGCATATGATTCAGGTGCGGATTTTGATCTTGATGCAGCAGCATTTATGTTAGGCTCAAATGGAAAATGTCCTACAGAAAAGAATTTATATTTTACGGAAACCTTGAGCATACAAGTGAGTCTGTAAAACATATGGGTGACAACCTTACAGGTGAAGGTGACGGAGACGATGAAGAGATTCAGGTAGACTTAACAAAGATACCGGCAAATGTTGAGAAGGTAGCATTTACAGTTACTATCTATGATGCAGACAAGAGAAACCAGAACTTTGGTCAGGTATCAAATGCCTATATAAGAATTGTGGATGTAACTACAGGCGAGGAAATTATAAGATATGATCTCGGCGAGGATTTCTCAATCGAGACAGCAGTTGTAGTAGGAGAGCTTTACAGACACGCAGGTGAGTGGAAGTTCAATGCCATAGGAAGCGGATTCCAGGGCGGACTTGCAGCACTTTGTGGACATTATGGAATAGAGGTAGCATAACACGTTAGAAATGTAGCGTAAATGTTATAGAAATGGAGGAAAGATATGCCTATCAGTTTACAAAAAGGACAGAAAGTAAGTATTACTAAAGGAAATCCGGGACTTAAAAATGTTGTCATAGGTCTCGGATGGGACACAAACCAGTTTGATACAGGCGGAGATTTTGATTTGGACGCAGCAGCATTTTTACTGACGGATACAGGTAAGGTGTCAAAGCCTGAGGATTTCGTATTTTTCGGAAATCTTAAACATCCGTCAGGTGCAGTAGAACATATGGGAGATAATCTTACAGGAGCAGGTGATGGAGATGATGAGCAGATAAAAATTAATCTCTCACTTGTGCCTGAGAATATTTCAAAAATTGCATTCACAACAACGATATATGATGCTGAGACAAGAAGGCAGAATTTTGGTCAGGTGTCTAATGCATTTATCCGTATATACAATGAAGCAACAGGAGAAGAAATATTACGATATGATCTTGGTGAAGATTTTTCAATTGAGACAGCCGTAATTTTCGGAGAATTGTATAAAAATAATGGTGAATGGAAGTTTAATGCCATAGGAAGCGGATATCAGGGCGGACTTGCAGCAATATGCGCAAACTATGGTGTAGAAACAGAGTAAAGGAGAAAAGGATATGTCAATTAGCTTACAAAAGGGACAGAAAGTAAGTCTGTCAAAGGAAAATGCAGGTCTTTCAAATGTGCTTGTAGGACTCGGATGGGACGAGGTAAAAAGAACAGGTGGATTTTTTAAAAGACCACAGCCGATAGACTGTGATGCATCAGCTATTATGCTTAAGGATGGAAAGTTTCGTGATAAGGCAGACCTTATATATTTTGGAAATCTTACGCATAAGAGCGGAACAGTTCGTCATATGGGTGATAACCTTACGGGAGCAGGAGATGGAGATGATGAACAGATTCTTATAGATTTGTCAAAAGTTCCGGTAGAGTATGACAGAATAGTGATAGTAGTCAATATATATCAGGCAGTTCAGAGAAAACAGCAGTTTGGTCTTATTGAAAATGCATTTATCAGACTTGTTGACGGAAAGACAAATAAGGAAATGTGTAAATATAATCTTTCTGAGGATTATACTGGTAAGACTGCCATGATATTTGGTGAAATCTACAGATACAACGGTGAGTGGAAATTCAATGCCATCGGTCAGGGAACAACAGACCCTGGTATCGGTGAATTAGTCCAAAGATATGTGTAAAGGAGATAGTGATGTTTAACGGATTGACAGACAAAGAAGTAGATGAAGCAAGAAAAAAATATGGATCAAATGAAATACCTGATTCGGAACCTACTACCTTCTGGCAGGAGTTTAAGGAAACTTTTAGTGACCCGATGATTAAGATACTTTTGGCAATCGCACTTCTTATGATTGTGATGTTCTTCTTCGGATATGCTGAAATATATGAGCCGATGGGAACTATCATCGCGGTCATTATAGTAGCAACTGTATCAGCAAAGACAGGAGTTGCCAGTGATACTAAATACAGAGAGCTGAAAGAAAATACCGAAAAGGATAAATGTAAAGTTTACCGTAACGGTATAATCACAGTTATCGATGTTGATGATGTGGTTGTTGGAGATAAGGTTTTACTTCAGTCAGGTGATAAGGTACCTGCTGACGGTATTCTTGTATCAGGAAAATTAAGTGTAAACAACTCGGCATTAAACGGTGAGGCAGAGGAATGTAAAAAGACTGCTGCCGATGAAAATGTTGAGATGGCTGAAAATATTACGGGTGATACATTTGTAGACAGTTATTCGCTTTTCAGAGGTGCCGTAATATTTGACGGTGAGGGTGTTCTTGATGTAAGAAAGACCGGACTTAAGACTATGATGGGTAAGATGGCAGAGGAAATGCAAGAAGATGAGCCGGATTCACCATTAAAGGTCAAACTTGCAAAGCTTGCAAAGCAGATTTCAACATTCGGATATATCGGTGCCATAGTTATTGCGGTATTATATCTTGGATATTTTATATTTATAGCTACAGACGGAGGTGCGAGTGCATTCTTTAACTCCGGAATAGAGAATATTCTTACAAAAATAGTTGAAGCTGTATCACTTGCAGTAGTTATCATTGTCTGTGCGGTGCCGGAAGGACTTCCACTTATGATATCGCTTGTGCTTATGCAGAATACAAGTAAGATGTTAGACCATAATGTTCTTGTAAGAAAAGCAGAAGGTATAGAAACAGCCGGTTCGCTTAACATATTGTTCAGTGATAAAACAGGAACAATAACAAAAGGTGTACTTGAAGTAGTGGATTTTTTTACAGCTGATGCAAATTCGATTCCGATGGATGAGTATGGAAAACACAGTCAGATAAAAGGATTTATGGATCTTGCTATTGGTAAGAACACTCAGTCGATGTTTGACGGTGAACACAGAGTTATCGGTGGAAATCCTACTGATCAGGCACTTATGAAATTTATAGGTGAGGCTACATTTAAGGCACTTCAGGATAATAAGGAATGTGTCATTACAAAAGAGCAGGGATTTAATTCAACAAATAAATTCAGTCAGGCGAGAATTGACGCTGTAGGAAAAACATTTTACAAAGGTGCACCTGAGAGACTTTTAGCATCTGCTAAAAAATATCTTGATGCAGATGGAAATGTTAAAGACATTGATATGGATGTTTTAAATAAGAAAATAGACGGACTTGCTGAGAAGGCAATGAGAGTTTTAGCTTTTGGTTACTCTGAGAGTGACATGGTAGAGAGTAAAATCAATGATGACATTGTAATAATCGGTCTTGTTGCAATCAGAGATGATGTACGACTTGAAGTTAAAGATGCCATTAAGGAAGTTCAGAATGCAGGTATTCAGGTTGTCATGATAACAGGTGACAGACTTGAGACAGCAGTTGCCATTGCAAAAGATGCAGGACTTTTAAGAGAAGAGTCAGACAGGGCAATATCTTCAGCACAGTTAAATGAAATGTCTGATGATGAGGTTAAGGCAATCATTCCTAACATACGAGTTATAGCCAGAGCACTTCCTACAGACAAATCAAGAATGGTAAGATTATGCCAGGAAATGAATCTTGTTGTAGGTATGACAGGTGATGGTGTAAACGATTCACCGGCACTTAAGAGAGCTGATGTTGGATTTGCAATGGGAAGTGGTACAGAGGCAGCTAAGGAAGCCGGTAAGATTGTAATACTTGATGACAATTTCAAATCAATCAAAGATGCCATCTGGTATGGAAGAACTATATATCACAATATTTTGAAGTTCTGTAAGTTCCAGCTGGTTATAAATGTGGCAGCAGTTGTTGTAAGTGCGATAGCACCATTCTTCGGAGTGGAGGAACCGCTTAAGGTTACACATCTTCTCTTTGTGAACCTTGTAATGGACGGACTTGGTGCCATGATGCTTGGTAATGAGCCGGCACTTAAGGAATACATGAATGAGAAGCCTAGAAGAAGAGATGAGAGTATCATAAGTAAAAAGATGATGACACAGATTCTTGTGATGGGCGGATGGCTCACTATTATGAGTTTTATATTCTTAAAGGCACCTGTATTTGTAAACAAATTCTTTGACGGAAACAATGATAAGCTTCTTACGGGATATTTCGTACTTTTCATTGTTAGTGCACTGTTCAACGGATTTAACGTAAGAGATGAGAGATTCGGAATATTTAAAGGTTTGAATGAAAACACAGGATTCCTTAAAGTATTTGCAATCATCGTTATCGTGCAGGCAGTAATAGTAAATGCCGCACTCGTTCCGTTCCCGCTGTTTAAGTGGATAGGAGAAATGTTCAGCTGTGTACCGTTTGGTATAGAAGGCTGGCTGATAGTCATATTACTTGCATTTACAATGATACCTGTAGATTTGTTGAGAAAAATAATTATGGGTAAAAAGTAGAAAAACCTGAAAAGTGTGGTACAATATTGTATCACACTTTTTTTAAGTATTTGCGAAACTACTTTGATATATATACTCGTGGAAAATCACCAACTGCAACGCTTCATGAAGTTTCGCAAATACTTAAAAAGATTCAGGTGTCAAAAGCCCCTGAATCTTAAAAATCGTTAGAAGGAGAATTGTATGTATATATTTAATTCTGATTTGGACAATACACTTATTTATTCATATAAGCATAATATAGGAGAAGATAAGGTCAATGTGGAAATATATGATGGAAGGCAGATATCATTTATGACCCGTAAATCATATAATATGATAAAAGAGGTAAATGAAAGGATGATATTTGTTCCCACGACAACCAGAACCGTGGAGCAGTATAAACGTATTAATCTTGGGATATCAGATATAAAATATGCACTTACATGTAATGGAGGTATTCTTCTAAAGCATGGTGTACCTGATTCGGATTGGTATAAAGAATCCAGAAAACTTGTATGCGGGTGTGATGAAATTATTGCAGCCGGAATAGAATTGTTAGAGAAAGACATAAATGTGAACTTTGAGATTCGCAATATCGAGAGACTTTTCGTATTCACAAAAAGCAGTGAGCCCGAACAGACTGCTGCTGAGTTGAGAAAACATCTTAATACCGACATGGTAAGCATCCATACAAATGGAGCAAAAGTATACATAGTTCCACAGAAACTTAATAAAGGCAGTGGAATAAAGAGACTTAAAAAGGCACTTAGTGTGGATAAAACAGTAGCCGCAGGAGACAGCGAATTTGACATACCGATGCTTAAAGCGGCAGACATATCATTTGCACCATATGAGCTGAAAAGCAAAGTGCCCCAAAAAACAACCTGTCTATCAGGAAAAGGCATCTTTTCAGACGAACTGCTTAGCAGGTTGTTAGAGATGTAACTGTTAGAAATCAGGTGATTGCGAAACTTTATAACATGTAGTTTACCTGTGCAGCCTATAAATCTGCACAGGGGTATATGAGTATATGTTAAGTTTCGCAAGTACCTGAATAACATAAACTTTGAAAGGAAGTGTAAACATATGAACATTTTAATAGGAATTCTCATTCCGTTTATAGGCACCACACTTGGAGCTGCCTGTGTATTTCTCATAAAAAATGAAATAAATCCGTATGTGCAGAAGAGCCTTCTTGGATTTGCATCCGGAGTAATGGTTGCGGCATCGGTCTGGTCATTAATTATTCCAGCCATAAACATGTCGGATGATAAGGGGAAATTTGCATTTATACCGGCAGCAGTGGGTATATTTTCAGGTATGCTGCTACTTCTTGCAATGGACAGATTTGTCCCACATATGCATCTTGGTTCAGATGAGTCAGAGGGTATTAAGGCAAATTTAAAAAAAACGACAAAGCTTGTCTTTGCAGTTACACTCCATAATATTCCGGAAGGAATGGCAGTCGGAGTGGTATTCGCCGGGGCAATGTCAGGGGATACCATGATATCATTATCAGGTGCAATTGCACTTTCTGTAGGTATTGCTATACAAAATTTTCCTGAGGGTGCTATAATATCATTACCGTTAAAGGCTGAGGGAAATGGAAAGAAGAAAGCATTTATATATGGAACACTGTCGGGTGCAGTCGAACCGGTAGCAGCGGTTATTACCATAGCAGCGTCACATATGTTTGATGCGGTACTGCCGTATCTGCTGGCATTTGCAGCAGGAGCAATGCTGTATGTGGTTGTGGAAGAACTGATACCTGAAGCGTCGGAGGGAGAACATACCAATATAGGAACTATTGGTTTTGGACTCGGATTCATACTGATGATGGTACTTGATGTTGCATTGGGATAAAATGAGAAAGGCAGGTATTGATTATGGATGAATATTTAGACAATAAACGGGAGACTGAATCAAGGTTTAAGCCGAATTACAGTAAGAAGAGTAAAAAGGTTGCACTTGTATTATGCATTTTGTTCGGATGGCTTGGAGTACACAACTTTTATGCCGGAAATACCGGGTACGGATTTTTGTATCTGTTTACATTTGGAGCCTGTGGTATAGGGTGGATACTGGACATATACCTTATTGCAAAAGGGCTGTACAAAGACGGTAAAGGCCTTTTGATTATGTACTAAAATAAACACCTAATTTCCTATTGACAAACAGGAGTATAGAGTTTATCATAAGCCTATAACCTAGTTAATATATATGGAAACAGGAGGCATTGAAAATGGATAAAAAATTAATATATCTTGATAATGCTGCAACTACAGCAATTTTACCGGAAGTACTTGATAAAATGATGCCGTATCTTACGGAATATTATGGAAATCCTTCAAGTGTATATGGACTTGCAGGTGTCAGTAAAGAGGCAATAGATAAGTCGAGAAAAACTATAGCGGATTTTATTGGAGCTAAGGAAAATGAAATATATTTTACGGCAGGCGGAAGTGAGTCTGATAACTGGGCAATCAAGTCTGCTGCTCGTGCAAAAAAGGCAAAAGGAAAGCATATAATTACTACAAAGATTGAACATCACGCAGTGCTTCATACATGTGAGTTCCTTGAGAAGAACGGATATGAAGTAAGCTATATTGATGTGGATGAAGACGGTGTGGTTAAACTTGATGAGTTAAAGAAAGCCATAAGACCTGATACCATACTTATATCAGTAATGTTTGCAAACAATGAGATAGGAACCATACAGCCTATAAAAGAGATTGGACAGATAGCAAAAGAGAATGGAATACTTTTCCATACAGATGCAGTTCAGGCATTTGGACATTTAAGAATAAATGTGGACGAGCTCAATATAGACATGCTCAGTGCCAGCGGTCACAAATTCCACGGACCGAAGGGCACAGGAATAATGTATATCAGAAATTCAGTAAAACTTGAGCCTCTGATTCACGGTGGAGCACAGGAGAGAAAACGTAGAGCAGGAACACATAACGTACCGGGAATAGTTGGAATGGGTGCGGCTATAGAACTGGCTGATAAAAACTTAGAGGCAAATGCCGAGAAAGAGATAGCCATAAGAGACCATCTTATCGAGAGAGTTATGAAGGAAATTCCTCATGTAAAATTAAACGGTCACAAAACAAACAGGCTGCCAAACAATGCAAACTTCAGCTTCAGCTTTATAGAAGGTGAGTCAATGCTCATGATGTTGGATGCAAAAGGAATATGCTGTTCAAGCGGTTCAGCCTGTACATCAGGTTCGCTTGATCCGTCACATGTACTCCTTGCAATCGGACTTCCGCATGAGATAGCACACGGCTCATTGAGAGTATCAATGTCAGAAGAAACTACAATGGAAGATATCGATTATCTTGTAGATAATCTTAAGGCTATAGTGGAGAGACTTCGTTCGATGTCACCATTATATGATGATTTTGTAAAGAAAAATTCATAATAAATACAGGCAGTTGCAAAAGGAGAGAATTAATATGTACAGCGAAAAAGTAATGGATCATTTCACAAATCCGAGAAATGTAGGAGAGATAGAAAATGCCAGCGGTGTAGGTACTGTTGGTAACGCAAAATGCGGAGATATAATGAGAATATATCTTGATATTGATGAAAATCAGATTATAAAAGACTGCAAGTTTAAGACCTTTGGTTGTGGTGCTGCAGTTGCAACAAGCAGTATGGCAACGGAGATGGTTAAGGGCAAGAGTGTGGAGGAAGCGTTAAAGCTTACAAATGTGGCAGTTATGGAGGCACTTGACGGACTTCCACCTGTTAAAGTACACTGTTCACTTCTTGCTGAGGAAGCAGTACATGCAGCATTATGGGATTATGCACAGAAAAACAATATTGTAATAGAAGGACTTGAGCCACCAAAGGCTGACATAAGTGAAGAGGAGATTGATGAATAATGATGATATCCACTAAAGGCAGGTATGCATTGAGACTTATGGTTGATATAGCCATGAATGATGCAGAACAGCCGGTGAGAATTAAAGATATTGCAGAGAGACAACAGATATCTATTAAGTATCTGGAACAGATAATCTCACTTCTTAATAAATCAGGATATGTAAAGTCTATAAGAGGACCACAGGGTGGCTATAAGCTTGCAAAAGAGCCGAAGGATTATACAGTCGGAATGATACTCAGAGCCACAGATGGAAGTCTTGCTCCTGTGAGCTGCCTTGAATTTGAGGAAAATGACTGCCCGAGACATGATGACTGTGTGACATTAAAATTGTGGGAAAAACTTGATGTTGCCATCAAAGATATAGTAGATAACACTACACTTGCTGATTTGATTAACTGGCATGAGAAAGGAAAAAACAGATAGACCTTGACAACGTAAAATAAGTGTTGTATCATCGTAATATATATTAGTAAATGCAATGAAAGAGACTCTGTCGGGAGAGATTGACAGGAATATGGTGTCAGCGACTGAGAGCACCGTTCAAGGGAAGCCGATAAGGGAACACTCCGGAGCAGATATGTTGAATTATGGGATGATTAACTTATATGTAGGCATATACGATTAGCATACGTTACGTGCGAGAGAGTAAGAGATTTTATTTCTTAAATGCGGGTGGTACCGCGGATTATTATAATGATGATTCGTCCCGGGATATTTTATAAGTATCCCGGGATTTTTTTGTGCAGACAACGGACAGAAGTCTTTGACTGTATGTAAAGCGGGATACCAAAGTAATTAAAATGAAATGGAGAGAAAAAATGGCAGAGAAAAACATTTACAGAGACGTGACATTAAATAACGTTAAAGAAGATGATATCGGAAAAGAAGTAAAGATAGCAGGATGGGTAGAGAATATCCGTGACCATGGTGGAGTATCTTTCATCGATTTGAGAGATATGTACGGTGTGGTACAGGTTGTATTAAGAGATACAGAACTGTTAAACGGTATCGTCAAAGAGGACTGTGTAGCTATAGAGGGTCTTGTTGAGAAGAGAGATGAGGAAACTTACAATCCAAAGATTCCTTCAGGAACTATTGAAGTTGAGGCACACAGTATAAAGGTTCTCGGAAAAGTATATTCACAGCTTCCTTTTGAAATACAGACTTCTAAGGAAATCAGAGAGGATTTAAGACTTAAGTACAGATATCTTGACCTTAGAAACCAGAAGGTAAAAGATAACATGATATTCCGTTCAAATGTTATCAGCTTCTTAAGACAGAAGATGACAGACATGGGATTTATGGAGATACAGACACCTATACTCTGTGCATCATCACCGGAGGGAGCAAGAGATTATATCGTTCCTTCAAGAAAATATAAAGGAAAATTCTATGCTCTTCCACAGGCACCACAGCAGTATAAACAGCTTCTTATGGTATCAGGATTTGACAAATATTTCCAGATAGCACCATGTTTCAGAGATGAGGATGCAAGAGCAGACCGTTCTCCGGGAGAATTTTACCAGCTGGATTTTGAGATGAGTTTTGCTACTCAGGAGGATGTATTTGCCATAGGTGAGGAAGTACTTACAGCTACATTTGAGAAGTTTGCACCTGAAGGATTTGAGGTTACAAAAGCTCCGTATCCTATTATCAGTTACAAACAGGCTATGCTTGAGTTTGGTACAGACAAGCCTGACCTTAGAAATCCACTCAGAATAATTGATGTGACAGAGTTCTTCCAGAGATGTACATTTAAGCCGTTTCACAAAAAGACAGTAAGAGCCATAAAAGTACATGCAGATATGTCAAAGGGATTCCATGAGAAACTCCTTAAATTTGCACAGTCGATAGGAATGGGCGGTCTCGGATATCTTGAAGTGCTTGAGGACTTATCATATAAGGGACCGATTGACAAATTCATTCCTGATGACATGAAGAAGGAAATGCTTGAAATGGCAGGTCTTGAAGCAGGAGATACTATATTCTTCATAGCTGATAAGGAGCAGAAAGCAAATATTTATGCAGGACAGATAAGAACAGAGCTTGGAGAAAAACTTGACCTTATAGAAAAGAATGCATACAGATTCTGTTATATAAATGACTTCCCGATGTATGAGTACAATGAGGAAGAGAAGAAGATTGGATTTACACATAATCCGTTCTCTATGCCACAGGGCGGACTTGAGGCACTTAACACAAAGGATCCTTTAGATATACTTGCATATCAGTATGATATAGTATGTAATGGTGTTGAATTATCATCAGGAGCCGTAAGAAACCATGACATGGAAATCATGGTTAAGGCGTTTGAGATAGCAGGATATGATGAGGAAGTGTTGAAGAATAAATTCGGAGCATTATACAATGCATTCCAGTTTGGTGCACCACCACACGCAGGTATGGCACCGGGTGTAGACAGAATGATAATGCTTCTCAGAAATGAAGAAAACATCAGGGAAGTTATCCCATTCCCAATGAGCGGAACAGCACAGGATCTTATGTGCGGTGCTCCAAATGAGGTAACTGAACAGCAGTTAAGAGAAGTTCATATAAAGGTTCGCGACTAGTTTACTAATCGTAAAGGAAAGGAGCATATATGGCAAACGTAATATCAGATGAAACAATCGAGTATGTAGGCATACTTGCAAAACTTGAACTTAACGATGAGGAAAAAGAAAATGCCAAGAAAGACATGGAGAGCATGCTTGATTATATCGATAAGTTAAATGAGCTGGATACAACAGGTGTAGAGCCTATGAGTCATGTATTTCCGGTAAACAATGTGTTCCGTGAGGACGTTGTTACCAACGGTGATGACAGGGAAAATATTCTTAAGAATGCACCGGAAGAGCAGAACGGAATGTTTAATGTTCCAAAAACATTTGATTAAACAGACCGCAAAATGTAACTTCAAAGATGGAGGTAAGAATGAGTTTATTGGATTATACTGCAACACAGCTTGCAGAAAAAATAAAAAATCATGAAGTGTCTGTTCTGGATGCTGTTAATGCCGTTCTTGAACAGATTGACAGTAAGGAAGATACTTACAACTGCTATGTAACTGTGGACAGAGAGGGCGCATTGAAGAAAGCAGAAGAAGTTCAGAAAAAGATAGATTCAGGTGAGCTTACAGGACCGTTAGCAGGCGTGCCTGTAGCCATCAAGGATAATATGTGTACAGAGGGACTGCTTACAACATGTTCATCTAAAATTCTGGGAAATTTTGTTCCGACATATACTTCTGAGGCTGTAATCAACCTTGAAAAAGCAGGAGCAGTTATTATTGGAAAAACTAATATGGATGAATTTGCCATGGGTTCTACAACTGAGACATCAGCATACGGTCCTACAAAGAATCCGAGAAATCCGGAGCATGTACCGGGTGGATCATCAGGCGGTTCGGCAGCAGCAGTTGCGGCAAATGAATGTTTTTATGCGCTGGGTTCCGATACTGGCGGTTCTATAAGACAGCCGGCAGGATACTGCGGTGTGGTAGGAATGAAACCGACATATTCCACAGTATCAAGATATGGTCTTATAGCATATGGTTCATCACTTGACCAGATTGGACCGCTTTGTAAGGATGTAAAGGATTGTGCTACCATACTTGAAACAATAGCATCATATGATCCTAAGGATTCAACATCCGTTAAGAGGGATGATACAGACTTTACATCTGCACTTGTTGATGATGTAAAGGGAATGAAAATAGGTATTCCAAGGGATTATCTCGGTGAGGGACTTGACAGTGAAGTTAAGGATGCAATTCTTAAGGCAGCAGATGTACTTAAGAGTAAAGGTGCGATAGTAGAGGAATTTGATTTGGGACTGGTTGAGTATGCCATTCCTGCATACTATACGATTGCAGCAGCAGAGGCAAGTTCAAACCTTGAAAGATTTGACGGAATCAAATACGGATATCGTACAGAAGAGTATACAGATCTTCACAATATGTATAAAAAGACCCGTTCTGAGGGATTCGGACCGGAGGTAAAACGTAGAATAATGCTCGGTTCGTTTGTATTAAGTTCAGGATATTATGATGCATATTATCTTAAGGCTTTAAGGGTAAAGGCACTCATTAAGAAAGCATTTGATGATGCATTTGCAAAATATGATGTAATACTCGGACCGGTTGCGCCTACTACTGCACCTAAACTCGGTGAAAGTTTGTCTGATCCGATAAAGATGTATCTTGGAGATATTTATACTATATCAATAAATCTTGCAGGACTTCCGGGAATATGTCTTCCATGCGGAGTGGACAGCAAAGGACTTCCTATAGGATTACAGCTTATAGGTGACTGCTTCAAGGAAAAGAATATTATACAGACCGCATATGCTTATGAGCAGGCTCGCGGCGATATTATAAAGGAGGGTTAATGCCATGAGTAAAGAATATGAAACCGTCATAGGATTGGAAGTACATGTGGAATTAGCCACAAAAACAAAAATATTCTGTGGATGTTCCACAGCTTTTGGTGCCGAACCTAATGCTCATACCTGCCCGGTATGTACAGGTATGCCGGGAAGTCTCCCGGTACTCAACAAGCAGGTTGTTGAGTATGCCATGGCAGTGGGTATAGCAACGAACTGTGATATTACACAGTATTCAAAATTTGACAGAAAGAATTATTTTTATCCTGACAACCCACAGAACTATCAGATATCACAGTTATATCTTCCGATATGTCGAAACGGATATGTGGAGATAAATGGTGAAAATGGAAAGAAGAAAGTCGGAATACATGAGATTCATATGGAAGAGGATGCAGGAAAGCTCATTCACAGCGAGTGGGATGACTGCTCAATGGTAGATTATAACCGTTCAGGTGTTCCTCTCATTGAGATAGTATCTGAACCTGATATGCGTTCGGCAGATGAGGTTATAGCATATCTTGAGAAATTAAGACTTATTATCCAGTATCTTGGAGCGTCAGACTGTAAGCTGAATGAGGGTTCTATGAGAGCCGATGTCAATCTTTCTGTGAGAGAAGTTGGAGCAGAGAAGTTCGGTACAAGAACAGAGATGAAGAATCTTAACTCATTTAAGGCTATAGCAAGAGCCATAGAAAATGAGAGACAGCGTCAGATAGATCTTATTGAAGACGGTGAGGCTGTAGTACAGGAAACAAGAAGATGGGATGACAATAAGGAATATTCATATGCCATGCGTTCTAAGGAGGATGCACAGGATTACAGATATTTCCCTGAACCGGATCTTGTTCCTATAGTTATCAGCGATGAGTGGATAGAACAGGTAAAGGCAAGACAGCCTGAGCTGAGAGATGAGAAAATGGCAAGATATGAGGCTGACTATAAGATTCCTGCATATGATGCGGATATCATCACTTCTTCAAAGAAAATGGCAGACATTTTTGAGGAGGCGGTTGCAGATGGTGCAAATCCAAAGAAGGTAAGTAATTATCTTATGGGTGAGACAATGAGACTCTTAAAAGATAAGTCGATGGACCCTGATGATATTACATTTTCACCTGCTAACCTTGCAGCACTTATCAAGCTGATAGATGCAGGAACCATCAACAGTTCCGTGGCTAAGGAAGTATTTGAGAAGATATTTGAAGAAGATATCAATCCTGAGAAATATGTTGAAGAGAACGGACTTAAGATGGACAACGACGAGGACGGACTTCGCGGAATAATAGAGCAGGTTGTGGCTGACAATCCACAGTCTGTACAGGATTACCACAATGGCAAGGAAAAAGCCATTGGTTTCCTTGTGGGTCAGACCATGAAGGCAACGAAGGGAAAAGCAAATCCTGGTATTATTAATAAGATACTGAAAGAGTTATTGTAGTTGATAAAAGAAGATGAAATATTAAAGAAGCGTATAAACGAGCTGGCTGTTAAATCCTACAATAACAGCCAGTTTGTTTTTACAGACTTCTTAAGTCCGTCGGAAATAAGCCTGATACTTGAAAATGAGCAGGAAATAGATTTTGTTCCACATTGTTTTTATGGTGGAAGTGAACAGTGTGAAAGAAAGATTTTAAAATTTGGTTCAGAAGAGGAATTTGGATATGATGAGGAGTTCCCGATAAAATGCATTATGGTCGAACCACTTATGAAAAAGTTTGCAGATAATCTGAATCACAGGGATTTTCTGGGTGCGATAATGAATCTGGGAATAGACAGAAGCGTGATAGGTGATATATTTATAAGGGACAAGGTCGGATATGTATTTTGTACTGATAAGATAGCCGATTATCTGATGGATAATCTGGATAAGATAAAGCATACAAATGTTAAATGCAAAATTGTGCAGAACGATACAGATGAGCTAAAACCTGAACTTAGGGATATGGAACTTATTGTGAGCTCGGTGAGAACAGATGGGATAATATCAAAGTTATACAATCTGTCAAGAAAACAGAGTATAGAATACTTTAGTGAACATAAGGTATTTATAAACGGAAGAGTTACCGAGAGCAACAGTAAGACATTAAAAAATGGGGATATTGTGTCTGTCAGAGGACATGGTAAGTTTATATTTAACGGAATAGCAAACGAAACAAAAAAGGGCAGACTGAAAATCTATATAAAATTATATATATAGCGTTTGATTTCCAAATAGAGCGATGATATAATTTTATTAGTATAAATAACACTTAAGAAAGAGGTTGAAGAATGGACATAGACTTATGTTTAGCAAATGGAATTGATTATGAAGCGGGGCTTGCCCGCTTTATGGGAAGGGAAAAAGTATACGAGGCTCTTCTCATGGAATTTTTAAATGATGAAAGCTATGATAAATTAAAGAAAGCACTAAATGATAAAGATTGTAAGGCTGCATTTGACGTGGCACATACATTAAAGGGTGTGTGCGGCAGTCTGGCAATGACGGAGCTTGAGAGAGTTGTCTCTGAGGTAACAGAACAATTGAGGGCAGGCAGAATTGAGAGCGCAGCTTTGCTTATGTGTGAAGTTGATGAAAAATACAAAAAAGTACATAACTTTTTAAGCAATATTGGCGAGGAGAAATAAAAGTGAAGAGAGTAATAACATATGGAACTTTTGATTTGCTTCATTATGGTCATATAAATCTTTTGAGACGCGCAAAGGCGCTGGGTGATTATCTGGTGGTTGTGTTGTCTACAGATGAATTTAACTGGAAGGAAAAGAAAAAAAAATGTTATTTTTCATATGAAGAGAGAAAGATGCTTCTTGAGGCAATAAGGTATGTTGATCTGGTTATTCCGGAAGAGAACTGGGAACAGAAAAAGAGTGATATACACGAATACCATATTGATACATTCGTCATGGGAGATGACTGGGTAGGCAAATTTGATTATCTTGAGGATGAAGGCTGTAATGTTGTATATCTGCCACGAACACCGGAGATATCTACAACACAGATAAAAAATGATTTGAATAAGTGATAGTAGCGATAAATCGCTCCGGAACGGAGGTAGTATGATTTCAGATGTGTTAGAGAATATGGATAAGATGAAAATAAAGGCAATGTTTGAAGAACAGTCAAAAGCTGTGGAGAGCCAGATGGAGGTTATAGAGAGTCAGAAGGCTGCCATAACTGCACAGAAAGAGGCTATAGAAAAGCAGAGTCAGGCTATAGAGAAACAAAACCAGACTATATATGCCATGGAGAAACAGCTTCGTAAACATTCTGATACTGTGAAGAAACAGAATAGCATTATAGAATCACAAAAGGAACTGTTAGAGCAGGAAACATCCATAAGCAGTAAACAGTCAGAGGCTATAGAACAGAATAATAATACAATAAGCTGCCAGTCGGAGGCTATTGAAACGCTGAAGGTGACAATGGAAACACAGGCGGAAACGATAAAAAGTCAGGCGGGAGAGATAGCCAGACTTACGGAGGAGACAACGCAGCAGGATGAAGTTATAAAGGATTTGAATATCCAGTTGGAAGTATATAAATTGCGTGTGCTTGGAATGAGCACTGCAGAGATTGCGGAAAAATTATATATTCCGGAAGAAAAAGTGAAAAAAATTGTTGAATAACATACGGAAGGATGTGACATTTGTCACATCCTTCTTGTGATATGGGACACTGTAAAAATAATAATCATATGGTAAAATGTAAGCATAGACGTAATACGATATAAGATTAGGAGGAAACAGATGGAAACTGTTATTAAAGTAGAGAATCTTCTAAAAAGATATAACGAGCTTATAGCTCTTGATAATTTTAATCTTGAAGTAAAAGAAGGTGAAATATTTGGTCTTCTTGGTCCGAATGGTTCGGGAAAATCCACCACCATAAGCTGTATACTGGGTCTGTTAAAATATGATAAGGGTAATATCGAAGTATTTGGTAAAAAGATGTCACCTTATGAGTATGACATAAAAAGACAGATAGGTGTTGTGATGCAGAATGTTGCAGTATTTGATGAGCTTACTGTATATGAAAATATTGATTATTTCTGCGGATTGTACATAAAGGACAGAAGTCTTAGAAAACAGTATGTAAAAGAGGCTATTGATTTTGTGAATCTCGGAGATTTTGAGAAATTTGTCCCTCAGAAACTTTCCGGAGGACTGTTGAGAAGACTTAATATTGCCTGCGGTATAGCACACAAACCCAAACTTATATTTATGGATGAACCTACTGTAGCTGTAGACCCGCAGAGCAGAAACAACATACTTGAGGGTATCAAAAAGCTGAACAGCGATGGGGCAACCATAGTTTATACATCCCATTATATGGAGGAAGTCGAGAAAATCTGTACCCGTATAGCCATTATGGATAAGGGTAAAAACCTTGCCATAGGAACTAAGGAAGAGCTAAAGAATATGATTAATCTCGGTGAGAATGTCAGTATAGAGATACTTGATTTCGATGAGAATTATATTCAGGATATAAAGAAACTTCCTAACGTGTACAGTGTTGAATACATTGATAAAAACCTTTATGTTAAATATACAAAGGGTCAGAGGAATCTTATAGAACTGTTAGATTTCTTAAGAGAGAAAAACGTGGAATTCGGACATGTATATTCAGAGCTTCCTACACTCGATGATGTTTTTCTTGAAATCACAGGTAAGGAATTGCGTGACGGTGAATAGGAGGTGTGACAGTGTTTATAGATTTGTATAAATTCAGGTTGAAAATATTATTAAAGGATAAAGCTTTATTTTTCTGGACGCTTATATTTCCCATAATGCTGGGAACATTTTTCTGGTTGGCATTTTCGGATATAACAGAAAAGACAGAGCATATGGAGAAAATTGATGCGGCACTGGTATACAATGGTGAATATGAGAATAAAGAACAGCTCGATACATTTCTTCAGAACATTTCAGGAAAAAACGGCAATATAAAGCTTCATGAGGTGTCGGAAAATGAGGCGGAGAGTATGCTTAAAGACGGGGATGTGTGCGGAATTATAAATGTATCGGATAAGATTTCGCTGGAATTTAAAGATAACGGTATGCAGCAGACTATATTAAAGACAATGATGGACTCATATATCCAGAATGAAAAGCTGATAATGAACATTATAAAAAATAATCCTGAAAAGCTGGATGCCGTCATAAAATCAGTCTCAGAGGAACATACATACAATGTTGAGAAAAGTGCAGCCTCCGGTGATATGGATGTGTATATACAGTATTATTTTGCACTTATTGCCATGAGCTGTCTCTTTGGTTCAAGTTACGGCATGAAAAATGCAAAGGATATACAGATTATGCAGTCTGATGTTGCTAAAAGGAGAAATGTTGCACCTACAGGCAGAATGGTAAATGTTCTGGCAGATTTTCTGTCTGCAGTTACAGTACAGACAATATTGTTTGCACTCTTGTTTATATATCTCGATATTTTCCTTGGCATCAATATGGGAAACCGGTACGGATACATACTGCTTGCAGGATTTCTTGCAGGCATCACAGGTGTAGGATATGGTTATATGCTCGGACTGCTTGTAAAGTGCAGTGAAAATTTCAAAGAGGGAATAATGAGAGCAAGTACATTGTTAATGTGTTTCCTTGCAGGACTGATGGTTGGAAATATGAAATATTTCATAGAGACAAATGCACCGGTTATTAATAAGATAAATCCGGCAGCGGTGATATCTGACAGCTTTTATTCACTCTGTGTGTTTGGTGATGTGAAAATGTATGTCAGATGTATATTGACACTTGTTGTGATGAGCGTGGTATTTTTTGGAATATCTGTTGTATGCATAAGACGTGACAGAGCGTAAGGAGGAGCTATGATTGTATTTAAGACATTTTTTAAGATATTAAAAAAATATAAGCTGGTAATCGCAATATATGCGGGAATATTTTTTCTTGTTATGGTTTTTACCGGTGGCTCTGATAATGGCGTTGAAAGTACATTTAACGGTGAGAGCATTGATTTTACTGTTATTAACAGGGATGGAAGTTACATGGGGGATGCCATCAGGGAATATCTGTCACAGGGAAACAATTTCAAAGAAAAAAAGGATGATATTAAGTCCTTGAGAAATGATTTGTATTATCGTGATATTTATTATGTTCTCATAGTGCCGGAAGGTTATGAGAAATCTGTTGAGGCAGGAAAACCAATGGAATTAACCAATATGAAGGTTAAGGCATCAGCCATGGGATATTATATGGATATTAAGGTTGACAGATTTGTTTCAACAGTGAATAATTATATTGCTGCAGGCGAGGATTTGCAAAGTGCAGTAGATGATGCAATGAATATAATGGATAATGAGACGGAAGTATCGATGATGATGGATAATAAAGTAAAGAAAAATCCCGATTACTATACATATTATACGGTCGGTTCATATGTTCTCGTAAGCGTGGTGATAGGTTGTGTGGCACCGATTCTCATGGTTTTTGGAAAGAAAGATATAAGAAAACGTATAACATGTTCTTCTATCAGCTACAAAAGCTATAATTTACAGCTTGCAGCAGGAACGTTGATAACATGTATGGCAATATGGGCGGTATTTAATCTGCTGTCCTGGATACTGTACAATGGAGAAATGTCCGCTGTTGAATTTGCATTGCATATGCTAAATACTTTATGCTTTGTTATTGTTGCAATGGGAATGGCATTTATTACCGGAAGTCTTGTATCAAACAAAATGATAATAGATGGCATAACGAATGTGCTGGGACTTGGAATGGCATTTCTCGGTGGAGCATTTGTACCGCTTTCGATATTAGGTGACGGAATAAAAAAAGCGGCAAAATTTATTCCCGTATACTGGTACATTACGGGAACGGAAAAAATATCCGGGGTAGAAAATACGGCAGATATTGACATTCACGGAATAGCCGTGGATATGGGTGTCCAGATACTGTATGCCGCAGCAATATTTGCGTTGGCGATGGTTATGATAAAGAAATTCAGGGTAAAGGAAAGCTGATGGATAAGATAGCTGATTTAATTATATTATACATAGTATGTGCCGCGTCGGGGGCTATGGTTGAGACAGATATAAGCATGGTGACAGCCATGCTTATATCTGTTATATTTGTCTGTGTGGACATGTTTATTGAAAATAAAAAAATTGATGTGGTTTTAGATATCATATACATTATAGTATCATTTATAAATCCGGGACATATTTTCTTTTTGCCTATAATAATGTATAATGAATTATACAAAGAGCGGTATATAGCGATGATTTGTGCATTAGCTGCAGCATGGCAGAGCTTCAAACTGCCGGTAATTATACCTGCTGCACTTCTTAGTATATGTATGGCAATTAAAATGCATAATCTTGAAAAGTATAGAAACAAGTATTATCAGGCACTTGAATACAGTAAAAAAGCGGACGAACGGATTCGGATTGACCGGATGGAGAAAATGAAAAATCAGGAAGCAGACATAAAAGTTGCCACTCTTGCCGAGAGAAACAGGATTGCAAGGGAGATTCATGACAATGTGGGACATATGCTTACGCGTTCTATATTGCAGGTGGGTGCATTAAAGGTTATAAATAAAGATAAAGGTACGGCGGAACAGCTTGATATGCTGCAGGAAACCCTTGACAGTGCAATGCAGAATATAAGAAAAAGTGTGCATGACATTAAGGATGAGGCGGTTGATTTTGAAATTACCGTAAACGGACTGATAAATGAATATGACAGCCCTGAGATTACATTCGATAATGGACTTACCAGCGAATTATCAAAGGAGATAAAATATTGTTTCATATCTGTTATAAAAGAAGCACTCACAAATGTCGTAAAACACAGTAATGCTGACAGAGTTGAAATAATACTGAGAGAACATCCGGCACTGTACCAGCTTATGATAAAAGATAATGGAACAGGTATAAAAGGCATACAGGGAGAAGGAATCGGACTTATGAACATGAGAGAAAGAGTGGAGGCACTCGGAGGAAACATAAACATAAGTCATGAAGATGGATTTGAAATATTTATTTCTATTATTAAATAAATAATAGTGTTTGCGAAAATTCATCATATATAGGCTGAGCAGATTTATAGGCTGCAACGCTCAGACCTATATAAAAAACGTGGAATTTTCGCAAACACCTGATAAAGATTAATATAGAAAGGATTTAGAACATGAGAATACTGGTTATTGATGATGATAAGCTCGTAGCCGTATCATTAAAGACTATATTGGAATCTGATGAAAGTATAGAAGTGGCGGATATAGGCTACAGTGGACGGGAAGCGGTTGATTTGTATGAGAGTGTACAACCGGATGTACTCCTTATGGATATCAGAATGGATGGTATGTCGGGAGTTGATGCTGCCACAGAGATACTACAGAAACATCCGGATGCGAAAATACTTCTGCTTACCACATTTTCAGATGATGAATACATAATAAAAGCACTTGCGATTGGAACAAAAGGGTACATAATAAAGCAGGACTTTGAAAGTATCATACCGGCAGTAAAGGCGGTTAATATGGGACAGAGTGTATTTGGAGGAGAAGTGGCATCGAGACTTAACGGTATGGTAAATGCTAAGAAAGCATCCGGAATAGAAGAAAAGTTACAGAATATATCTGAGTCAGTGCTTACAGATAAAGAACTTGAAGTTGCAGAGCAGGTAGCTAAAGGGCTGAATAATAAGGAAATAGGTGAGGTACTTTGTTTGAGCGAGGGAACGGTTAGAAATTATATAAGTTTCTGTCTCGAAAAAACAGGTTTAAGGGATAGGACACAGTTAGCAATTTGGCATCTTAGTGGGAAATAATAGACAAAAATAGTTCACGTTTTTTGTTAAAAATGGAGTAAATAAATAATCATAAAACAAAATAATTGACAACGATATATTAGTGAAGTAATATATATATGTATAATTAATATGTTTAACGAAAGGAGAAAGGTTATGATTAAAAAGACGATTGTAACATTTATGGTAGGGTTAGTAATTGCAGCGAGTACAATTAGTGTTAAGGCAGATACTTATGATTTGGTAGAATTTGATGGCAGAAATTCACCAAAGGTTGAAAGTGCTGATGTAGCTGATGTGGGAGATGAAGAGATTATAGAGGGAATGGATGTCAAGCAAAATCCGTTGATAGGTAATTGGGGTGAAGATAATCCAATATCTACATTATCAATTCTTGATGATAGAGGATTAACGTTTTTGAGCAATGTAGAGACGGCACCTTTTTGCAAAATAGTTATGTTGAGGATGGGAATTGACAAGGATGGAGATGGAATAAGTGAGTATTACAGTGATCGTACAGGATTTTTGGTTGGACCGGGAATAGCTTTGACGGCAGGACATTGTTTACTTTCAAAACAATATACAATTGTATCTGTAGAGGGATATACTAAATGGAATGGAAATAATAAATATGGCTCTAAAGCTATGGCAAAATCATGGTATGTTCCGAAAAGTTATTACGAAAATTATGATGAACAGGGTGATTTTGATTGGAATTATGATTGGGGAATTGTAGAATTTGATTGTAATCTTGCTGAGAAAGTAGGATGGATGGGTATTGGATATTCGGCTGATGATATTGTGGATAAAAATATTACAGTTTCCGGTTATCCAGGTGATTCTAAATATCAGGGTCATCAATGCTGTTCAAAAGGAGTAATGACTTCGTTGTCAGAATATAGATTTATGCATACAGCAAATACACTTCCGGGACATAGTGGCTCACCAGCATTTGATTCTGATGGGGTTGTATGGGGAATACATGCATATGGACAGAGTTCATTAACGAACAATTTAAATTCGGGAACAAGGATAGATATTAATTTGTATGGTATTTTAAAACAAAAAATATATGATGACATTAATAAATATTATTAGAAAGGAGAGATGAATTATGAGGAAAAAACTTTTATCGCTTGCAATGGCAACAGTATTGGGAATTACTACAGTAACGGCAGCATCAGCGGTTATGACGCAGGATGTACATGCTGAAGAGACAACAGAGAAGAAGACGAAGGTATTTAGGATGACAGAGGTGAGTTATTTAATTCCTTATACCGGTCAGGAAACCAATATTGATGATATATTGGAAATTTATGATGGAGAGACAGGAAAAGTTCTTATAAAAGACACAGACTATACACTTACATATAAGGACAATATAGAAATTGGAACAGCTACTGTATATGTAGATGGAATAGGAGAATATGAGGGAGAACATGCGGTTACAACCTATAATATATGTAAATTTAACAACAAGAATAAGGCAGATAACGTTGTAATGCCGGAACCATGGTATATAGTTATATATACCGGAGAAGAAACAAACATAGATGACCAACTGATTCTTATGGATGGAGAGACAGGGAAAGTTCTTGTAAAAGATACAGATTATACACTTACATATAAGGACAACATAGAGATTGGAACTGCTACCGTATATATAACCGGAATAGGTGAATATGAAGGTTATACAAATGAAGTGCAGTACAGTATTGTTAAAAGAACAGAAGAACATGCAAAGGTGACTCTTACTTCTTACAATGCAACATTATACAAGTCACAGCAGATGAAATTATCAGCAAAAGTTGATGGTGTTATGAGTGATGATGTTGAGTGGAAGAGTAGCAATGAAAAGGTTGCAAAGGTCAGCGCAGATGGAACTGTAACGGCAGTTGCAAAAGGTAAAGCGGTTATCACAGCCACATATAACAAAGGTGATAAAGCGGTGACAGCTTCATGCAGGGTCAGCGTAAAGAATTACTCAACGAAAATGTATTCTAAAGTCAAGAAAATAAGGACAAAAGATAAGTATACATTTGATAATGAACTTATCACCAGCTATTCACAGATGAAGAAGCTTATAAATAAATATTCAAAGGTTAATTATGATGCTTCTGTAATGAAGAAACTTAAGAAGTATGATAAGAATTACTTCAAGAATAAGGCGTTATGTATAAGTACAGTAAACCAGCAGGAGAATGAAACTGTAAGTGTAGGCTCAGTTAAAAAGATTATGAAAGCTAACGGAAAGTATACAATAAAGGTTTCACTTAACAGTAAGCATATAAGTGATGCTCCTGTTAAGAAGGATAAAGCTTCATATAATATAGTAGTGGAGATATCGAAAACAGCAGCGGGGTTGAGCGATAAGGTAGTAGTAAAATAAATAGGAATGTTGATATGAAATTTTATTTTGCCCCTATGGAGGGAATTACAGGATATATATACCGTAATGCGTTTGAACAGCATTTTGGTGGAATAAGTAAATACTTTACTCCATTTATAGCACCTGACATAAACAGTTATCTTAATAAGAAAGAGAAAAGAGATGTGCTGTCGGAGAATAATATCGTAATGCCGGTACCACAGATACTTACAAGTAAGGCGGATAATTTTAACGGCTCCTCAAAAGCACTTGAAAGACTCGGATACAGAGAGGTTAATCTGAATCTGGGGTGCCCGGCGGCAACGGTTGTGACTAAAAATAAAGGAGCAGGAATGCTTAAAGACACAGAGTATCTTGATGAGTTTCTGTATCGTATATTTGAAAATGCGACTGTGGATATTTCGGTAAAAACAAGACTTGGCATGGAATCGCATGATGAATTTTATGAGCTGCTGGATATATTTAATAAGTATGAACTCAGTGAGCTTATTATACATCCGAGGGTGAGAGAGGATTATTATAATGGCAGTCCGGATTTGGATATGTACGAATATGCTGTAAAAAACAGCAGAAACAAGGTCGTGTACAATGGAGATATTCATTCAGTGGAAGATTATGAAAACTTTATAAATCGTTTTCCTGATACTGATACATTGATGCTTGGCAGAGGACTTCTAAAAAATCCCGGTCTCATAAACAGAATAACAGGCATGAATCCGGAAGATGAAAGGGAAGAGATAGGAAAATTCATGGCTCAGGTAAAGGATGATTACTATGAGATAATGCATGACGAAAGAAATGTACTTTTTAAATTGAAAGAGTTGTGGCTGTATTTGTCAACATATTTTGAAAATGGAGATAAATACTGGAAGAAGATAAAGAAATCGAAAAATTTCAGAGAGTATATGAGTGTTGTTGATACAATATTCTGAACAGAAAAGCAGGCGGATTAGTCCGTCTGCTTTAATATAATGTTCTTAAGTTTAAACTGTCTGTAGAATATAAAACCGATGGTGGTGGTGATGATTTCAGTTATAGGAAATGTAAACCAGAACCATGTGAGTCCGAAATGTGCCAGAAACCATCCGAGGGGTACAAACAGTGCAACAGTTCTTATAATGGTTAATAAAGAGCTTTGTATAGAATAACCGATTGCCTGAAAGAACACCGGAAATATAAGGGAAGTTACCATTGGTACAAAGCTTAATCCTATTACTCTCAGTGCGTGGGTTCCTATCGAGATAACTTCGCTGTTACTTGAAAAGAAACTTAGAAGCTGCCCCGGAAATATCTCGAAGCACAGAGTTCCGATAAACATCAGAACCATGCCCATTGCTACAGAGTTTATAAGTGTTTTTTTGCAGCGGTCACTTCTGCCGGAGCTGAAGTTATAGCTGATAACCGGAACGATGCATGTCTGCATGGCACCCAATGGTATAAAGAAGAAAGTCTGCCATTTGTAATAAAGTCCGAGAGCTGTGACTGCCTGGTCGGAAAATCCTTTTAGAATAATATTCAGACCAAGAATGTAAAATGTATATGCAGATTGCATCAGTATATTTGGAAAGCCGAGTCTGTAGATACTTTTTACATATGTAGTATGAAGGTAATACTTAGGATATTTTTTAAATCCATAATAAATAACAATGATTGCTGCAGCTATCTGACCTGTGACAGTGGCGATGGCGGCACCGGCAATTCCAAGTTTTGGAATGAATCCTGCACCGAAAATCAGAATCGGATCAAGTATAATATTTATAACGGCACCTACAATCTGTGCAACCATAGGAACTTTCATGTTTCCACCGGCCTGAAGAACTTTTGTCCATACACTTTCAAGGAACAGACCGATACTGAATACTCCCACAATTCTTCCATATATAATAACTTCGTGGATGATTGTGCGGGAATTTGTGGCAACACCTGCATACGCCGGCATGATAAAATAACAGAATACCGAAAAAACAAACCACATAGCCAGTGCGATAACGGTACCCGTTCCGGCTGTCTCGTGGCTTTTTTCGGTCCTTCCCACACCTTCGTAGTGAGCCATGAGAGTATTTATGCCGACGCCGGTACCGACGGCAAGTGCTATCATAAGAAGCTGCATAGGGTAAATTATTGACAGTGCGGTAAGTCCTTCTTCCGAGTATCTTCCTATAAAAAAGCTGTCTATAATATTGTAGAGTGCCTGAATAAGCTGGGCAATCATAACCGGAGGTGCAAGCTTAAGAAGTATTCTTAATATATCATCATTTCCAAAGTCAATTGAAGCATTATCTGACATTTAAACCGCTTCCCATCTTCCGCTTGCACCACAAGGCAGAACAAGTCCGTTTGATGATACAGGCAGACCTATTTCATCTGACACAACAATTCCTTTGTGTCTGCTGTTTATTTCTGTTTCTATCATATAGGAAAGAACTGACGGAGCCAGTCCGGTTGTATATGAATTAATAAGGAAGAAAACCGGTTCATCACTTAAAATTTTTGCACATAATTTAACAAAATCGTGAATAGAATCCTCTATCTTCCAAATCTCGCCTTTCGGACCTCTTCCATATGAAGGGGGGTCCATAATAATACCATCGTAGTGGTTTCCGCGTCGTATTTCACGTTCCACGAATTTTACACAGTCATCGACAAGCCAGCGTATTGGACGGTCTGACAGTCCGGAAGATGCAGCATTTTCCTTTGCCCACTGGACCATACCCTTAGAGGCGTCCACATGTGTAACGTGAGCACCGGCAGCGGCAGCAGCCAGAGTAGCACCACCCGTATATGCAAATAGGTTAAGAACCTTAACCGGTCTGCCGGCATTTCTTATTTTTTCTGAAAACCAGTCCCAGTTTACCGCCTGCTCAGGGAAGAGTCCCGTGTGCTTGAAACTGAAAGGCTTCAGATTAAATGTGAGATCTCTGTAATTTATTGTCCACTGTTCAGGCAAATCAAAAAATTCCCATTCGCCGCCGCCTTTTTTACTTCTATGATAATGTGCGTTCATTTTCATCCAGCCGCGGTTAGTCTTTGGGGTTTTCCAAATAACCTGCGGGTCGGGTCTTACAAGAATATAATTCCCCCATCTCTCCAGCTTTTCACCGGATGAACAGTCTATAACTTCGTAATCTTTCCAATTATCTGCTTTCCACATAGTATTTCATTAATTTCCTTTGCTAAAAATTTTTCGGTTCAAGTATACTATAAATACAATAATCAAACAAGTTAAAAGAAATATAT
>ERZ1034998.151-NODE-151-length-46109-cov-91.400074_pt1 | contig 46109 bp, 50 predicted proteins | sample MGYA00520621_ERZ1034998 | MGnify/ENA primary metagenome ERZ1034998 (study PRJEB33766, sample SAMN09781748) | gut metagenome | biome: gut microbiome | host: Homo sapiens | place: Madagascar | study: EMG produced TPA metagenomics assembly of the PRJNA485056 data... | reverse complement strand
GAAAGCCACATTCACTGTATGCGATAGCAAAAGGAACGTATACGCTGCATGAAAAGGAAGTACCGGATGGCTATGTATGTGCAGAAGATATGGAAATCGAAATCAAAGAAACTGCAGATATACAAAGGTTTGTAATGAAGGATGACCCGATACAAGCAGAAATCGAAAAGATAGATGCCAAGACAGAGAAGAGTTTACCTGGAGCTACACTGCAGCTTATAGATGCAGATAAAAAGGTAGTGGATGAATGGACTACAGACGGAAAGCCACATTCACTGTATGCGATAGCAAAAGGAACGTATACGCTGCATGAAAAGGAAGTACCGGATGGCTATGTATGTGCAGAAGATATGGAAATCGAAATCAAAGAAACTGCAGATATACAAAAGTTTGTAATGAAGGATGACCCGATACAGGCAGAAATCGAAAAAATAGACTATGACAATGGAGATAGCTTACCGGGAGCCAAGCTGCAGCTTATAGATAAAGATGAAAATATCGTGGATGAATGGACTACAGACGGAAAGCCACATTCACTGTATGCGATAGCAAAAGGAACGTATACGCTGCATGAAAAAGAAGTACCGAATGGTTATGTTCGGGCAAAGGATATGGAAATCGAAATCATAGAGACTGCAGATATGCAACAGTTCGTGATGAAGGATAAAAGGGTTGGTGGAATTGTAACATCCATGACTAAGCCGACACCGGAAAAGGAAACCCCAGGAACGATAAACACAAAGATGCACCTTAAGACCGGAGATACAAATAACGTTCTATTATGGCTTTTGATTTTTGCAGGGTCAGGAGCAGTGATAGCAGTATTAATTTTAAGCCGGAAAAAAGGGAAGAGAAGCAGAATAGGTATTTTTCTTTTGATGTTTGTTATGCTAGCAGCTTCCACACCAAACAAAGTTTACGCTGCGGAGCCGGAAGTTACAAAAGAGCATGAGTATACCTCAAAGAATAAAGAGGAAGAGTATACCGGCTTTAAGGACACAATCGAAGAGGACGGAAGAAAATACAATCTTTCCGGTATTACCTATGACATTGAAAAAACAACACCGGAAAAAGAAAAAAAGGTGCTTACCAAAGAGGTTGATTCTGACCTGATACCGGTATCAGAAGAATATACACCGGAGCAGACCATTACAGAAGATAATGTTACCTACACGTTAAACGATTGTACGGTACTGGATGATTCAGAAGAAGTAAAAAATTATACGTCTTATGTAGATTACCTGGATGAAGCAGCCATTCCGGACAGCAAAGTAATTACAGTTACCGGAGAGAACGGAGAAAAGTTGCAGCTACAAGGAAAAGTAGCTAAGAAAGAGGTAATTTCAAACGGAGAATGGCTGAATACACAGATAACCATAACCTTTGACCACTACGATTCCGGGGAATATGTATGGCAGGGCGAAACCATTTACAACAGTAGCAATCCATTAGAAGGACATTATGCAGAGTTATTACAGTCGGTTGGAGCAGACAGCAATACGCACCGGATTACGTCTACGCAGTGGTCAGGTGATGCTTACGAAGTAGATGGAGTGACTTACCGGGATGCAATAGCAAACGTGCAATACTTTGTACCATATACCAGAGCAACATACGCAGCTTCACAGGAATATGTAAAATATCGTGTCACTTATGCTGCAGAAACAGAAGTAGGTAGCAAAACCAATTTTACCTACGATTTAAAGGCTACCGCTACCTACGAACTGGATAAATCTCTTACCGTGAAACAAATTGTGATAATGGCAGGAGTAGGACTATTGATAATTGTTGTCTTAATTGTGCTGATTCTTTATGTGGTGTCTCGGAGAAAAAAAGATAAGGAACCTCAAAAAAGAAGAGAGGTAAAGGTTAGTTACTGTATCAGAAAAGGAAGCGGAAAAGCGGTAGAAAAGAAGTGGAAAAAGGAGATAAAAAATGCACCGGATAAGTAAGCATAAAGCAAAGAAACTCTTCTTAAGAGACTATGTAATAAAGCCTGATGATGTAGAAATTCCGGAAGAGGAAGAAGTAGATGCTATCCAGTTAGAGGACATAGAGTTACCGACCGAGAGAGAAAAGTTATCATCATTTAACGATATTCCTGTAAGCAGAGAATACCTCAAAAAAGAAAAAGATTGTAAAGGCAAGCTGACAGGCTATATAGCCGCAGATTACAGAAAAAATGACATACTGGCAAGGACAACGTTAGTTATCGGACATAAAAAACCAAGTGGAAAGTATGTTGCTGTATATGCCAAGAGAAAGTATCTCTTCTTTCTGTATCTGATTCCGATATTTTACCTACTGATTCCGGCAATAATAATAGCTGCAGCATTAATCTTTTTTTCCGGAAAAAGCCGGAAACTGCCGGACGTACCAAAAGAAGATTTACCGGCAATCGAAGAGGAAGTAACAGAATATGATAATGAACCAATTCCATTCATGCCAGCTGACGGAGAGGACGATTTAATAGATTCTTTTGGAGAAGTCAGCGACAACGTAGAACTAAACGTTTATGCCGGAGAATATACCGTTACAGATACCGAAGGAGCTATTCCATTAACGAATTATGCCGGAACTGGATTATATGAAAAATACAGCTTTTATGATGAATCCGGCAATCTGGTGTATGAAACGGACTTATTACCGCCTGGAACAGAAAAAGACTTTAATCCGGCAGGATATGTAAGCAAAGGCAAAACAAATTTAAAGTTAATCGTTACCTTTTATGGCTTAGAAGATAGAAAGTTATTAGACAACGTAACGTGTGATTTTAATATAACCGTAAATTACAAATAGAGAGGAAAAACCAATGAAAAAATCAGTTTTTAAAGCAGCAGTGCTTTCACTTTTGATAATGACAATGGCATCTACAACCGTATTTGGTAAAGAGTTAGTAGATTCTACTCCATCCAGTTCGACCGATTTATCAGCCGGAGAGGATGTTACCCAGGATAAAAAGACCGAGTATGAAAATTCCGGTACTATCAAGACTACAACTTATGAAGCAAACAATGATGTAAGCGTATATGCGACTGCATCCAGCCGGGCAGTTATCAGTATACCAAGAACAATCATCATGGGGAGAGTAGATGATACTTCTTCCTATGCCGGAGAATACATTGTCAGCGTAGAGGGTGATATTGCCGGAAGTCAGAAAATTGTTATACGTCCGGAAGTAACTACAGAAATGGAAGAAACCGGTGGTAAAGCATCCAAAGTAACCGTTGCAACAACTCTTAATGATGCAGAGGAACTTAAGATAAGTGCCAATGACCTTTTAAATGGAAATATCGTAACCGCAAAAGGAAAAATAACAGCAGATGGTATTACTGCCGGAAGATGGAAATGTGGTCTGGTATTTCATACAAGAATCGAGAATGAATAAGAGGTATTTCGAATGAAAAAAATACTATGCCGCTTTTTGGCTATGAGCATATGCTTTATGTTCGTATTTCAGGGTATGGTATATGCTGCAGATGTTCCGGAAGAAACAACAGAGCAACCGCAGACAGAAGAGACAACAGACACGGAAATTAAAGAGGATATTCCGGAAAGCAGCATCGAAGAGAGTACCGAGACTGAAACCGAAGATAATACAGAGGTTGTAGACACAGAAAGCACAGAAAGCACAGAAACCGAAGATACGGAAGAAAGCGAAGAGACAGAGAGGGAAGAAATTGCTATATGCGCAGACCCTTACGGAATTGCAACCTATTCTTCTGGCACGATATATCCAAATGGTACGAATGGTCATTTTTTCTTGTATGTGCAAAATGGTTCAGTATGGGGAAAGTATCAGGTAGATGTTTCTATAGGAAGCAGATGCCCGAACGGTATCAACTATTATCTTTCCTACAATATGTATTTGATAGAGGGAACAGACGTAGGTGTTACTTTGAATCCACAGGATTTATCCGGTGGAACAACAGATTTTTACCATACGAAGCATGATAATGCTACGTCAGAAATTGGAGCAAGAGAGTATCATTTACCATTTACTGTTAAGTTGAATAAGCCTGGGTATCACATTGAATCTGCAGATACATCTGGAGCATATCAATCATATTTTGACAGTTATACAGATACAACCTGCAGCTTCATTGTAGATACCAATGGATGCGGAATTACAAATTGGACTGCAGATGGTCAGATTCACAACGACACTATCGCAGTAAAGTACGTCCAGAACTCATATACCATTAATTATAACGGCAACGGAGCAACAGGCGGTAGTACAGCAGCGCAGACCATGCTTTATGACACAACTACCGCATTACGCAGCAATGGCTTTGTAAAGAACTGCACCGCAACCTTTAATGGCAATGGTGGTACAGCAGAAAAAGGTTCGGTTACTGCAGCTTGTCCATTCATAGGATGGCTTGATTACAACGACATTACCGTAAACGATACTACTTACCATTGGTGGACGTTTGATGCACCATATTATGCAAATACCTATTCTGATATAGGCAGAGCATATGGATATAACAAAATAGGTCTTGCTTACCATTATGATACTTACAATGTGAAAGGTGGTGAAACAAGGCAATCCAGTCCGGTATTTAATATCGGATATTATATGACCTATGGAGGTCAGGACTTGAAAAATGCGTTTGGTTCCAACAAACAGGCTTATATATCACACTGGAACGCAAATGGTTATGCAGAGGGAAGAAAAGGGGCAAGCAGCGTAGATACTTCCTCAAAAGATACTTACCCAAACAATGCAAGTGTAGCAAATCTGACAACGAGCCGGGATGCACAACTTTGGTTGTATGCCAAGTGGGGTAATGCCACCGTAACATTCCCAAGTGCAGCAAGGGCAGGATATACCCTTTTAGGATGGAGTGCATTATCAAATGCCACAAGTCCTACTTATGTTGTCGGACAGACAATAAATATTTCTTCCAACAATACATTTTATGCAGTATGGAAGAAATCCAATGCACCGACAATTACACGCTTGACCAACGTTCAGGACGGACAGGATGCATTTTGGACATATGTTTATGTTCAGGATAATGGGGATGGTATTGACAGAGTACAGTTTCCTATTTGGACTGCAGCAAATGGACAGGATGACCTTATAAAGAATTGGAAAACAGATAGTACCGCAAAAGGAGAAAAAGGCACATGGACGGTAAACGGAGCCGTATATAACTACCGCTACCATACTTACACTTCCAGCCACAATAACGAACATGGAGAGTATTACACACACGCATATGCCTTTGATAAATATGGTGGGTACAGCAATGTTTCAGGAAACTTCAAGTTCACCTATGAAATAACCATAAATCACTACCAGCAGAATGTATCTGGAAGTGGTTACACATTGGTAGCAACAGACAAAATAACAGGAAATTATGATTCGATTGTTTCACCAACAGTCAATACATATACAGGCTTTACATCCCCGGCAACGAAAAATATAACCGTTCCGGTAGGTGGAACAACAGTTTCTTACTATTATTCGAGAAATCAGTATACCGTAACGATAGATTCAGATAGCGGTATAGCTGCTGCATCCGGCGCAGGCACATATTACTATGGTGCGCCAGTTACAGTTGCAATAAACGTAAAGGATGGTTACAAGCTGGAAACAGTAAGTGCATCAAACGCAGACATTAGCAATCCATATAGCTTTCATATGCCAGCAGAGAATGTAACCATTACTACAACATCATCTTTATTACCGGTAACCGTGAAAATACCACGACAGTTGATTATGGGGCAGAACAGTGATTTTGTAATCAGCGCAAATAATAAAGGGGGTGAAGTGATTGTAAAAGTACCGGATAAAATAGAGTTCACGCAGAGCAACAAAAGCCAAACCATAGAAGGAAACATATCCTTATCTGCAAATAAGATAACTGCAGATAATCCGAAGATTTACGGAAAGATTACCACAAACGGCTTTACTGCAGGAACGTGGAAAGCAGCTTTTTCAATTAAAATCAGTTTTAACATCTGATGAAAAAGAACTAAGACCTCAAAAAAGAAAAATACAACCGAAAAGGAGATTTAATCATGGAAAATTTAATGAATGGCTTATATACCTATGTAACAGACTTCCAGCCTTTAGTGTATATCCTGATTGCAATTGCATTACTGATTGTTGGTATCATGTTCATTGTTCCATCTGAAAAAACAAAAGAAATGGCAAAGGGTGCTATCCCATGGATAGTAATTGGAGCAGGAATCGTTATGCTGGCATCCCAGTTTGCAACGGAAATGGTTGCCAAGTTTACTTTTACAGCTTAATTTTCACAAAGAAATCCAGCATTTATGCGGGTTTAGGGCAAGGTGCTATTTATAGCACCTTGCACAGAAAAGAGGTAGTAGATGATAAAAAACAGGATAAAAAAAGAGTGGAAAGACCTAAAGGATATTTTTAAAAGTGACAAGAAAATCCTGAAAGTAAACCGAATTATTTCAAATGGAATTGTAAAGGCAGCATTGCTATTTCTGATAGATATATTTCTATTTTTACTCTTCAATTACATCATTAATGTATTTTGCAATGTTGGAAAAATGTTTCAGGATATGGATAATATGGCATCCTACATGGGATTGAATAATATTTTGTTTTCGTTCAGAAATTTTACAAGTTCCGGACTGATAAAGACCTTGTATGTATTCTTTCTGATAGCAGTTATCATACTGGATATATTCTTATCTTACGATATTAAGACAGCATTTTCAGAAGAAGCCATTAACAAGCAGCAAAAAGGAGATGCGAAATTTGCCACAATAGAAGATATTAGGAAACAGTATAAGGAAATAGACGAATGTGGAACAGTAGACGAAAGTAGACCTGGATTTCTTATTTCAAGAGATTACGAAGGTAGACCTGGATTTCTTATTTCAAGATATGAAAACAAATTATATATAGATACTAACACAACGAATAACCTGCTGATTGGTATAACACGTTCTGGTAAAGGTGAATTGTATGTTTTTCCTTCAATAGAGATATATTCTAGGGCAAAAATAAAACCATCAATGATTATTAATGATATGAAGGGAGAACTATATAAATCCAATCAGAAAACAAGATTGCTGCAGAGCAGAGGATATTTAGTATATTTTATCAATCTGCAGAACCCGGAAGAAGGGGATGGATATAATCCTTTGGAATCCATCATAAATGCATGGGAGAGTGGAAACCCGACATTTGCGGAGGAACTTACACTATCGTTTGCATGGCAGATATTTGACCCGGATTCTGCAACAGGAAATGAAAAGTATTTTGCAGAGACTGGTGCTGCAGTGACCGAAGCATTAATTTTGGCACATGTGGAAGATGCATTAAGGCTGGATGAAGAAGAAAACGAGAAAAGAAAAGCTGCATTTGACCGGAAAGTTGAAAACTTTAAACGTTTGGATGAAGAAATACAAAATGAAGTCAGGGAGCAGTACAAATTATATTTATCAGATGTCACACTTGATAATAATGTGACTGCAATTCCGGATGATGCAGTGTTTGAAAAAACGCACGAAAACAGAAAGAAAATCAATATGTATTCCATTGTTAATACATACATGGAATTGGTAAATATTCCAGTATTGGATATGGAAGGCAGACCAACCGGAAAAACCTATTTGGATTTGTTTTTTACAGAAAGACCACAGGGAGACAGAGCCAAGATGCAATATATGTCAACTGGTGTGGCAAGTGGTAAAACAAAGGGAAATATTCTTTCTACCATGAATGCAAAACTCAATATTTATACAATGGAATCCATTGCAAAACTTACAGCAGAAAGTTCTTTTAAGTTAGAGGATATAGGATTTGGTGATAAACCAATAGCCGTATTTCTTGGCATCCCATATGGTGATACATCAAAACACCAGATTGCACTAACCTTTATCCGGCAATCAGCTCTTATCAATTCAAATCTTTGTTGGGATGGAGGAAAATGTAAACGTCCAGTTAAATACATAGAGGACGAAATTGGAAACATGCCAAAAATTGATAAGTTAGTCAATATGGTTACGGCATCTGCAGGATGTGATATTACCTATGACTTCTACATTCAGTCCTATTCACAATTTGATGATATTTATGGTCAGGGAGCAGCAAAAACAATCCGTTCCAACTGCGGAAATCTTGTATATATAAGAACGGATGACCTTGATACATTGGAGGATATATCTAAAAAAGTTGGTAGACGAACCATTGTAACGACACAGCGTAATGGTAGTAAGTTCTCCTTAAAGAAGATGTTTATGGAAAATACAGAGGAACAGAGATTACTCACTACAGAACAGTTAAAAGCCTTAAAAGATGGGGAAACAGTTGTTTTACGAACCATGAAAACAAAAGACAATAATGGGGATGATGTAGAAAGGGATGCAATTTTTAATTCCATTGAATCAGGAAAAAGAATGAAGTTCAGATATGAATATTTGGAAGATTACCTTCCGACACCTACAACTATTTCATTGAGAGAAGTTAATGATGCATCCAGAGCCGGAATTGGACTGAAAACAAGAATATGGGATTATAACAAGTCCTTTGAATTTATTAAGCGTGACCGTTCCAATGATATGCAATCATTAAGAATCGAAGATATGCACGATTTCCAGCAGGAAGCAATACTGCAGGTTTTAAATGAAATCATGGACGAAAAGCAGAAAAAAGAAAATGAACCGTTACAAAAAATGAAACTAAGAAAGGTAGAAAATATCATTCAGACAAAGCAGAATACGGAGAATTTTACAAAGGCAGTGCAAAACTCATTATTATCCTTGATTGATTTCTACCTAAAGATGAAAGAGAGTACAGACTATGATGAAATGGAAAGAGAAGAAGAAAAGTAAAAGAATTACATTTTTCTTTTTGATGTTTCTTTACCCCTTGCTGCATAACACAATGACTGTATTTGCGGATATAGACGAAGAAACGTGTCAGAACATCTTATTGAACTATAAGAAATATTTTGTCCAAAATGACCTGATACATGATGCCTTAAGGTATCTACAGTGGGCGATTATTAAAGGTTTAAAATGGGTAGCTGATAGCTGTCAAACCTTATATAGTAATACGCTTGGTCTTATGGACTTTACAAGCTACAGTGGATTTACTGATTTTACACCTACCTTGAAAGGTATTTTCACTGCAATTATGGCGGTATCTATTATGATGCTTGGAATTATCCTGATTGTAAATCATAAGAAAAAGCCGGATGTGTTAGTGGGGGTGCTGCTTGCAGCACTTACCATATCTGCCCTGGGTGAACTTATGATAACAGCAAATGAGGGGGTTCAGTCATTTTGTAATGAAATGGTAGGTTCTTCTATGGCAGACAGTGTAGTAAATGATAATCTGTTTGATTTGAGGTATATAGACAGTACCTATGGAATTGCTACTTTTTCAGATGATGCAGAAACTCTGGCAACGTACCATGCACCACTGGAAGATTTTTATATGGATGCGATCGACATTAACGAAATCATAAACTATGATGACCCGTACATATCGAGTGATGCATCCACTTTATTAAAAAAATCTTATGAGAGATTACCGGATGGCACCATGGTAGATAAAGGTGTATATAACGGCTGGGGATGGAACAGTGGGGATGATGATGATTTATTCAATGATTTTTACTACAGATACAAAATCAATGCATTCCCGATTTGTGTTTCGCTGATAGCAATTATTATTGTGTTCCTGGTTGTATCGTATAAGTCAGTCCGGTTGTCCTTTGAACTTGCGATAAAGAAAGTAATCACAATCCTTTATTCTGCAGATATTACAGGTTCACAGAAAACCTTAAAGCTACTGGGGTCAATCAAAAATACTTATATCATATTTATGGTAAATGCAATCACTTTAAAGTTATTTATTATTTTTCAAAGCTTTTTAAGTGAGAAGTTTTCAAATAATGGATTTACCTATTGCCTTATTCTGTTATTTACTTCATTAGCAGTTATAGATGGACCGAATATCATTCAGGAGCTTACCGGAGAAGATGCAGGATTACAGTCAAGCGCATCCAGAATCTTAGCAATATACAATGCCGGAAGAGGTCGTGTAAGAGGTGCCGGTTCTGCTGTAAGTGGTGGTGTAAGAAGTGCAGTAGGCTATCACCGCTATAAATCTATGAAAGATGCGCTTGGTGGAGATAAAAAGAATGCAAAGGATGCTGCAACAAAGAATATAGGTGGAAGTCTTGAGGATGGACAGGCTGAAAATCAGAAGATGAAAGAGGATATGCAAAATTCTCCTGAAATGCAGAAAGAAGAAAGCGGACTACGGCAGGGCATGGGAGAGACAGAAAACGAACCTCAAAAAGAAAATGGAGAACAGCTTTCTTCCGCAAGTGAAGCAAATGAAGAGATGAAAGAAGCTATGAGTGGTGGAACTGGAACGATAGACGGTACCGGAACACAGGAACAGTACATTGGTGGAGAAACAACGGAAGGTGGAAATGGTGATATTTCTGCTAATCCTGAAATATCAGAAGCACAACCAGCCACACCAAATTTAGAAACTGGAAGTATTACGGAAGAAGGAATACAGGGTGCCGGAAATGGTGATATAGCAGAAACTATGAACGGAAATGGTGATATTCCAACAACTCCAGTAACCCCGGCAACCTTTACTGGAAAAGTAAAACCGGAGATAGAACCAGCAAAACCGGATATTAGAGAAACATCCCCATCCACACCAGCAACACCAAAGAATAAACCAAAGAACCCTACCGCAAAAAGAAAAAGAAAAGCTCCTGCAGCACAGAGCAAACCGAAAAATCCGGTCGAACTGGAACAGCAGGAGCAGCTAAATAAAGAAGAAAGGTTGAAGTAAGGTGAGAACATGGAAGAATACACAATTATAGAGAGTGATAAAAAACAAGCACACGTTTCCTTATGGTTGTACGCATTTGACCTCTTTTTCATTTTAGTATGGGCTGTAGTTGCATACGGACTGCGGAACATGGTAGCAACAAAATTAAGAATCCCATACGGCATTTTTACAATGGCTTGTGCAATAATGCTTACTTTTCAGTCAAAGTACAACCATAAAAGACATATGTTCCAGACGATTCTTATTTATCTGCAGAAAGATATTTCTGTATACCATCCAATTAAGTAAGGAGCTAAAAGGATATGAATATTATATACGTTTACCTGGCAGGAATTATTATATGCTTCATTGGATTTATCGCAATGATAGTAATAAGTATAACCTCAAAAAAGAAAAAGCCGAAGTCCAGCAGCACTTCTAAAACAATCTTGGATATATTGCCGAAGATGTGCTATGAGGAAAAATATGATTGTTTTGTAAAAGGAGATGGAAGCTGCACTGATATATTACAGGTTGAGACAAAAGACCTGTTAAATGCGTCTGAATCAACAACCATGTATGACAAGCTGCGGTGGAGAAGATTATATATCAAATATCCATCTGACCTTAAGATTATTGCAATGAATTTTCCATCTAACACAGAAAAGCAGCAAGAGTATATGAGACACAAGATGAATACCTCAAAGAATAAGGTATATAAAAAATGGCTACAGAAAAAAATCAACGAATTGGTATGGCTGGAAACCCACAGAATGAATAGAGAGTTTTTCCTGATGTTTTGGGGCGAAAATACAGATAAGTTGATGCAGAACAGACAGACCATCATAGATGCGTTGGGTGTCGGAAAAAATGGACTTATTCAAAGAATCAGCGAAGAAAAGCGCACATTAATATTCTATAAACTGAATAATAAGGCATCCTATGTTATACCGAAGAATATCAAACAGGGGGAAGATTAGCATATGGAAATGATTACAGAAGAAAACTTAAAAGAGGAAAAAGAGCAAAGGTGTTTAGAGTTCATAAAGAAAATACAACCTTTGGGTGGAATTTCTTTTAAGGATGAATCAACCGTTAAGACCGGAGATACCTACGAAACTTGCTTACATATTATGAATTATCCAAGTAGCGTAAATGATTTTTGGCTTACAAAAATAACAAATAACAGCAATACGATCGTAACGATAGATGTATCGAATACAGACGTAGACGAAGTTGTAAGAAATATCAATAAATCCATGAAGGAAGTTAATTCTCGGTATGGTTCTTCCACCAACTATACAGATGAAAAGGATGCAATTAAGGATTTCCAAGACTATGATAAACTTTTAACCGAAGTTAAAAGTATGAAAGAAGTAACAAAAATTATTGATACCAGAATGTTTCTAGCTGACCGTTCCTGGCTTGATTTAGATAACCGGGTAAAGAAAATGAAACAGCAGCTAGATAATGATACCTACCTTGCTTATGTAAATATGAATGAAACGAAACAGGATTACTGCAGCATCTTTGAAAGCTATACAGAACAGCAAAAAGAAAAATTTGCAGTTTCCGGTTCTATTCTTTCTTCTGCATCATTGGCAGCCGGAAATCCGTTTCATTTTTCAAGCCTTGAAGACCCGAATGGTTCTTTCTATGGAACGACACCGACCATGGGACAAGTATTATGGGATATATTCCGGAAAACCAAAACAAGGCTGCATTATAATATGGCAGCTTTTGGAACAATGGGAGCTGGAAAATCAACCATTTTAAAGAAGATAGCAGAAGACCGAGTGATAAGAGGGGATTATGTCAGAACGTTTGATGTTTCTGGAGAAAATATTTTGTTGTGTAAAATATTAGGTGGAACCGTCATAAAAATGGATGGAACCAACGATACTGCCCTGAATCCACTGGAAATATTAAAATCCGGTTTCAATGATAATGAAAGCTATACAAGGCACATTTCAAAGCTAAAGACAATGTATTTATCTTTAAAGCCAACTGCAGAGTCAACGGAATTATCGAAACTTTCTGCAGTTTTGGATGAAATATATCAAAAGTTTGATTTAAAGCCTGGGTCTGTAAGAGGTATCACCGGAAGAGCTGCAGAAGAATATCCGATATTCTCAGACGTACATGAATATATAGCAGAAGAAATAAATGAAATGTCTCAAAGAGAGTATTCAGAAATAGAGTTAGATTTGGCAAAGCGTCAAGCACTATTATTGTCAAATATAGATATGGTTATATGTAACCTGATAAATATTTATGGAAACATTTTTAACCGGCATTCATCTATAACAAATCTTTCGGATGAGCAGTACATTATATTTGATATATCAAAACTGAAAGATATGGAATCTAATATATTTGATGCACAGCTTTATAACTTATTATCCTTATGCTGGGATAATGTTGTAACAAATGGAACAATCATGCTTAAAAAGGTAAGAGAAGGAGAGATTGCACCGGAGGATGTAATACATACGGTAATCGAGATAGATGAAGCACACCGAATCATTAATACAAACAAAACGAACAATCTGGACTTGATTACAACCTATATGCGTGAAGGTAGAAAGTATTACGGTTCAATTATCCTGGCATCACAAAGCGTCCGAGACTTTTCACCAGAGGGAGATAGCGGAGAGGCTTTAAATAAACTGAAAACCGTCTTTGAATTGACACAATATAAAATGATATTCCATCAGGATGCTAATGCATTACCATTATTGAAAAACATTTTTGAGAGTGTACTTACACCGTCACAAATAAACCGTATTCCACAGCTTGAAAGGGGTAATTGCATTATGTCCATATCGTCTGATGTAAACCTTGAATTTAGCGTATATATCACGGATGAAGAGAACTATTTATTTGATGGTGGTCAATAAGCACAGGTGAATACATGAAGAAAAAACTAATTAAATTATGCATACCGGCAATCCTACTGGCAGCGTTGCTATTATTTTCTCTTTTTGCGGGCATCTTAGCTTCTTTCCAGACACAAAAAGGCTTAATGGCAAAGAAATATAATGACCAGCAGAACGCATCCCAGATGGATAGCGTTACAGGATTAGCGTTATCTGCAGAGGTAGAGCAGTATAGAGAAAGAGTAGCGCAGGAAGCAGAAGTAAACGGTATTCCGGATTATGTAGATTTGCTATTGGCTATTATGATGCAAGAATCCGGTGGAAAGGTAGAAGATGTATTTCAATGCTCCGAATCAATGGGAAAGGCACCAAATAGCATATCTACAGAAGAATCCATTGTGCAGGGAGTATACGTTTTTGCTAAGTTGCTGACTAAAGCAGGAGTGGAATCCCCACAGGATATAGACCATATAAAGCTGGCATTACAGGCATATAACTTTGGTTCCGGATTTATCAAGTATGCAATGGATATGTCCGGTGGATGGTCACAAGAAGCTACAGATGCATGGGCGAAGGATATGAGCCTTGGAAAAAAGCGAAGTGGTGACAAAGCGAAAAACCTTGGGGAATGGAATTATGGTGACCAGTTTTATACGGCACACGTTTTAAGATATTACAGTCCGGCAGCAATAGCAGAATCAGGAGTTGTAAATTATGCAAAAACATTACTTGGCTGTCCTTATAAATGGGGGGCATCCGGACCGAATGAGTTCGACTGTTCAGGATTTGTTTGGTATGTATTCAAACAGACCGGAACATATACCGGAGTGAGAACGACAGCATTAGGCTTTAAAAACCTTGCAGTTCCGGTTGATGGCGGGGATGCACAGCCTGGAGATTTAGTCTTTTTTACAAGGATAAATGGAGAAACAAAGAATACCTACCACATAGGAATCTATCTTGGCAATGGACTTATGATTCATGCTCCAAAGCCGGGGGATGTTGTAAAAATATCAGAAGTCACAGCCGGGGCAAACGTGGTAGTAAGTTACGGCAGATTATCAGATTAAAGGAGAAATATATATGGCAGAAGAGAATCACAACAATAAGAGCAACGATAACAGTAGATATACGAAAGCTGCATTGATTTGTATATTATTTGCAGTCATTTTCATAATCTTTACGTTTGCTAAACTAAATGGAGAAAAGAAAAACCTCAAAAAAGAAAAAGAGATACAGACGGAGATTGCTGCAGAAGAATCAAAAAACTATACAGATGCAGCTCCGGACACAGAAACCGAAAATGAAGATTCCATAACAGATGCAGAATATCAGAAGTTAGTGGAACAGGCAACGGAGTTTATACCGGATGAAAACGAGCAGGAATATCCAATGTATCAGGATGGATTCGAACTCCGCAATTTTAACGAGGAATTATTACCCTACGTCAATAATGATAAGGATGGAATGATTGCAGATATGCAAAAGACATTGTATGAAAATGGCTACTATGATTACCAGTATGCAGATTTTGATGGAACCGTAGAAGTTGACTACAACAAAAATACTATTTCCTTCGATTTTACGGTACAAGCAAATCAACCAGTAAGCGTTACAGAGGTCTATCTTAGAAGCTCGAATACCTGGCTTACAAGAATATGGTAAATGCCTATGCAAATAGATTGGATAGCAGTAAAGGATATGTTGCCACCGGAGCCAATAAAACCAGTAGAAAACCTTGCCAAGATAATTGATGCTTTGGAAGAGGGAGAACTGGAAGAGTATTTAGTTACCATAAAGGGAGCCGTAAAAGCAACCACACTGTATTATACCGGTAATGGTGAGTGGTGGGATGCAATTACACAAGACCTTTATCCGGTGGTGGCATGGAGCAGATTACCAGAAGCATATAAGTGGTGAAAAAACACCGCAAAGAAAAAATGTTAAATTAGGTTCATGCGGATAATATCCGTTTGGCATATCACGACTGTCACAATGAAAGTCATGCTATTACTTCCCGGCTTGGTGCCGGGAAGGGAAAGGAGTTTTGAAATGGACATTAAGAAATTCCAGGAAGGATTGCTGGCACTAAAAAATAAAAAACAGCAAAAAGGAAAATATAATAAGCACATCCTGACAATCCTTCTTGTGGTTATACTTGGACACGCTTTATTCTTTACATCAAATGTTTGGTTTGGAAACAAGGGTGAGCTGCTACCAGCAACTAAGATAAATTCAATTAAGAGCTGGAATGATAGAAAGGTGCAGCTATTATCATGGAAATATTCAGAAAAGCAACGTATGATGGAATTACAATTTACCATAGACAATCAATCTTATGACGGAGTAAATACCTACAAGTTTAAGGCACTTGATAGAAATAAAGGTTATTTGAAAACAGATACAGTTATAGAACAGGATGATTTATTTGTCGTAAGAATCAATGAGGTTCCGACCTCATGGACACAGATAGCTTTTTGGATTACCATGCCGGACAATACGAATGATACTTGTAAATTCATTACAAATGAAAAAGCGGTAGATGCAGTTTCTAAAATCGAGGACAAAGATTACAATGGATATATGATAGAACGTATCGACAATCAGATAGCATTTTATCAGGGAAAGATAGATGCTTTGAATGATGATATAAATAGTCAGAATGTACTGATAGAGAACTGCAAAAAAGATATAGAAAGCTACCAGGACAGATTAACGTATCAGACCGATCAGGAACAACAGGAAACCAATAAACTTATTAATGATGCACAGAACACGATTAAAACCGCAAATGGTGATATAGACACGGACAATGCATCTATCGAGGAATACAACGAAAGAATTACGTTATTGGAAGAACAAAAAGCACAGTATAAGGAGAATTAGGATGGGTAGAGCAACGAAAAAACAAATTGAATACGCAACAACAATTGCCAATGCATTACATAAGAATCTTCCGGAAGAACAGGACTTTGATTCTATGAACCAGTTTATTCAGGATAACAGACAGAGTTACTATAATTACATGAATAAGCTGACCATTGATACGATTAAAAGTGATGTATCTATTTTATCTATGGCACAGGAGCTTGGATTTACTGTAAAACGTGTTGGAAAGTATTACACCTTAAAGGAACATGATTCAATTCGAATTGACCCGGCAAAGAACCATTTCTACAGAAATTCATTAGGTGGGGAAACCGGAAGGGCATCTTATAATGGTTCTGTTATTGATTTTGTAATGCATTTTACGAACCAGACACAGGCAAGTGTTATTAATGAACTGAAAGAGCGTGTAAAGGGCAATATAAGAGAAATTCCTGCAGCACAGAAAACACAGAATGTAGAGAAAGGAGAACCGGGAAAGTTAGAACTCCCGGAATCCTCTTACAATATGCGCCGGGTATATGCGTATCTCATCAAATCCAGAGGTTTAGACCCTGATATAGTACAGGAGTTTGTAGACAGAAAAATGTTATATCAGGATAACCGGGGAAATTGTGTTTTTGTCAGCAGGGATGAAAACAATACTCCGGTATATGCTTGTAAGCGTGGAACCAATACAGAGAAGCGTTTTGTAGCGGATGTTGAAAATTGTGATTATGAGCATGGATTTTATATCAACAACAATGCAGATAAGATGATTGTAACAGAATCAGTTATAGATGCTATGTCTGTTATGCAAGTGTTACAGGCAAAAGGACTGGATTACCATGATTACAATTATCTTCCACTGGCAGGAGCAGCTAAATACGGATGCATTATCAATCAGTTGGAAGCGCATCCAGCTACAGATGTTTATCTTGCACTGGATAATGATGAAGCCGGTATTGGTGATTCTGCACTGGCAGCACAACTTATTAAAGAGCATTTCTTAGATGGGGTAGAAATCCATGATAGCTGCAGACCAGTATATACAAAGGACTGGAACGAGGAAATACAGTATGCATGGAAGCATCAGATAGGGTGTGACAAACTTAATTTCTTCCATGATGATAAAGACGATGCCCTGGCAAAAGATAATTCACCTCAAAAAGAAAAATCGAAAGGTATTTCTTCAACATATGAGCATGAGATGGAAAACGATTTAGAGGTATAGGGGGAAAGATAAATGATATTTGTAGGAAGCCTGGATAAAGGATATTTTGCGGAAGAAGTTTGTAACAAATTTAACTTGTCATTCGATTATGTGCAGGAAGCTGCACATATATCGGAACAGGTGAACGAGATTCTTTCTTATCAGAAGCAGGATTATACGATTTTTGATGTAGAGCAGTACATTGATGAAGCAGAGGATGTGGTAGATGGCATTATTAAGATATGCAATGCGAATAACTCCAAACCTATAATATTTGCTGCAGGGTATATGAATAATTCAAATATAATCGTATCTGCAGCAAATAAGGGCATTACATATTTTGTTACTGCAGTTATGCTTTCCGATATGAAAGACCAGTTAGAGAAGTGTTTAAATGGCTATTATGATGCAAACGGAATCAGTGAAGTAGAAGAACTGCAGAAGATAGCTGCAGAAGAACAGGAAGCAAGAGAAGCTGCATCCGGAGATAGTAAGACCATTGCTATTGCCGGAGCTTGCCGGAGAATCGGAACAACTACAATGGCAGTACAGGTTATTCGTTATATTCAGATGCAGGGAAAAACAGCTTGTTATATACAGATGAACGATAGCAGCTATATAAATGATATGAAGGATTGGTATACGGTAACAGAAGATAAGGAACTAGGACTTGTTACATTCCAAGGAGTAGACCATTACTATGACCTTAATAAAATCCGGAACGTGATAGAGAAACACTATGATTATTATGTATACGATTATGGAACCTATTTTGATGGCAATTTTAACAAGGTATCGTTCCTGGAGAGAGACATACAGATTTTTGTGGTAGGTTCAGAGCCGGGAGAAATGACAGATACAAGAAAGATACTGGAATCATCCTTTTACAATACATCAAATTATGTATTCAATTTTACTGCAGAAGCAGATAGAAAAGACCTCAAAGAAATGATGGAAGAAAAAGCGGAGCAGACCTATTTCATTGAAAATATCCCGGATAAATATGTATATGTTCCAAACGAATGTTATGAAAAAATGATACCTATTGTGCCGGCACAGGAAGAGACTGCAGCACCGAAGAAAAAAGGATTGTTCAGGAGGAAAAAATAGATGGCGGGAAAGTATAAGAAAGGTCTTGTAAATGAGGTAAAAGCAGATATAGCGTATGAGAAAGAGCAGGAGAAGCTAAAGGAGAAATACAACCTTGATGAAGATGTAGTGGTTGTAGAAAAGAGCAATGCCTATAAGTTTACGGTTACGGTATTAATTAATGTAATAAAAACACTGGCAACCATTATCATTCTGATTTTAGCTGCTATTGGATTGATTACATTAATTTATCCAACTACAAGAGAAGCCGTTCTGCAGGTCTTATATTCCATAAAAGACCAGGCAGTAATGTATTTAAGATAGAAGGTGAAATATGCTGATACAGTTAGATAATATTTTGCAAGTGAGCAAGTATCATATCATTTTTGATGCTAAAATCCCCTTTTTAGGGGATGAAGCATTTAAGATTGATTATACAGGGGTAGATGTAGAAATTGAGGGAGAAATACTTTCTAACGCTGCAGAAAGGCAGCTTATGTATTGTATGAATAAGGATTTTGGAGAAGCATTGTTCGATCCGGAACAGGTGAAAAATGTTTTTGGAACAGGAAAACAGTATAAGATTATGTATGATAAGGAGAATTAACACATGACAGTATTTGTAAAACCAGAGGACGGAGACAGTATAAGAAACGATAACGTAGTTGTAGGATATTATAAAAATTATGCCATAGTAAGAAACGAGTATAACCAGTATTTCTATCTTTACGGAAAGCCAAATGAAGTAGAGCTTGGAACGGTTATTGAAAACAAATATCTTAAGCCTATTGATGACTTGATGCTTATGGAGCAGAAGGAAATCAAGAGTATGTTTGAAAGATAGAAGGTGACAGTATATGAAACGATACAGCAAAAAAGATAGGGAAGAATGGGTTGAGAAGAATAAACAGATGGAACAGGAAATGACTGACAGAATTAAAAGCATAGGTGAATCGTTTATTAATGACCCGGCAGCAATAGCAGAAGCACTTGCCTTTGGAAGTCAGTTTTACCGCTATTCCGAAAGAAATATAACACTTATCTATTCCCAAAAGAGGGATGCACAGTACATCCAGTCATTCCCGGCATGGAAGAAAATGGGATATTCAGTTAAACGTGGCGAAACTGGACTTAAAATATGGGTTCCAGTAAAAGTTACGCTGCTGAATATTAATGGCAACAATGTTCCTTTATCTGAAGCCACGAAGGAACAGAAAGAAGCATATCGCAAAGGAGATATAGAAGGAAAGGTAATCTCACGTTTCAAAATTGGCACCGTATTTGATATAGGGCAGACCACATTCCCACCGGAAGATTATCCGAAACTTTTTTCAGTTGGTTATCCGTCAGAACTGCATGAGGATTTATGCAAGGGTGTAGCTGATTTTGCAAAGGATGTAATCCATTGTGATGTAAAGTATGAAGATTTATCTTCCGCAACCTTAAGAGGTTTTTATTCCAGGGATTTGAACCAGATAGTAATTAATTCAAGCCTTAAGGGAACACAGAAGCTATCTACCCTATGCCATGAGTTAGGACACGCTTTACGGCATAATACAGTAAGCAAGTTATCTACACATGGAAAAGAACTGGAAGCGGATGCAGTGTCAGTTATGATAGAATCCGGTCTTGGATTGGAATTGACAGATGCAAGAAAAGACCATCTTGCAGACCATTATAGGGACTTTAAAGCTGAAATCAAACAAGAGCTTGGAAAAGACTTTACAGATGAAGCTATGATTCAAAAGATAGATGATATGCTATCATCCGTTTATTCTACATACAATGATATTGTAGAGGATTTGAATAAAAGCATTGAGAAGTATGTTCCGCAGGAAAGGTTACTGGAATATCAGAAAAATAATGAAGTGTCCCATGAGCAGCTTCCGAAGAAAGATATAGATGTTGCGCCGGAAATGGATATGGACTACGATTTAGAAATGTAGTGGATATAACGAAAGAGGTACCAGCATTGCTGCTGGCACCTCTTTCTGTAAGTAAATAATAACATTTTTAAAAGTTGTCTATATTATAGCATTCTCTTTTTCTTTTTTCAAGTATTTTATTGGACAATAAAAGAGGTCTAGTTTTTTATCCTAGACCTCAAAAAGAGTTGCGCTTACCTTTTTGATGTGCTATTATAATTGTAATTTGTTTAATTATCAAAGCATGGGAGCAGTACCTAAATCATTCGGGGGAATGGTGGTACTGTTCTCATTTTTTTGTAAAATTATGTCACAATTTAATTGGACAATTCTTGTGTATTGTGGTACCGGATTTCTTCTGGCTAATTTGAAGATACACATGGTTGTGTATAAAATTTGGAGCAAGGAGGAAAAAATTAAGAGGGTATCTTTGAGGGACGTATTAAACACTCCTTTCCGTCACATAGAAATAAAGGTAAGTGAAAACTTCTTTTACATAGTGTATAAAGTTTTAGGGCATAAAGCAATGATAAATAGCAACAAAATTTATTGGAAATTGGTGCAAAAATCACACGGAAATATGTAGAAAAATCGTACATATTATTTGTCTATTTGTGCTGAAAATGCGTATATTATGGGGAAATATTTTTACCATGGGTTAATTGTGCTGCTATTATGACATAAACTGCCATAGTAAAATGGCGCAATTTGTCGGTTGTGTTCTTCATTTATTAATCACGATTTCTAGTGTTGGATTTTGACCAGGCAATACGCTGCAGCCTGGAACGGTGTCCCGGCTGCAGATAAAATCCCTAGCTGCATTTCATGCAGCCTTTTTATTGTTTTCCTGCGACCAGTACCCCCGGTAGTACGTCCTGGGGGACGTACCTTGATTCGAAGCTGCATCCTGCAGCTTTTCTTTTTTCTATTTCCGGCTTTGGATTCTTGCAGCCTTTTTCTGGCCACAAAGAATCTCAAAGCCTTTATTTTGGCGCACGATAGATTATTTTTTCCGGAAATTTGGAAAAAGTGTCCGTCACTGATCCTGCGGTAGTGCCGGACACATAAATTCCCTGCAGCTTCTTGTTGGGTTTCGATTTATCCATTCCCAGTTAAAATCCCTTTTTCTTATGACTTGTAAAAAGTATACATTTTACAATGGAAGAATCTACAAGCTATACATAGTTGTAAAATGTATCTTTTTATATATTGAAACTTGCAAATATATATGATAAGCTTTTTGCAAGTAATAGTAATGTGAGGTAATAAGAATCATGCCGGGAAGATATTATGGATATAATCGGGTGTCGAGTAAAGAGCAGCATCTTGATAGAGGAACAAAGAAGATAAAGGATTTTTGTGCAGCCAATAATTATCCGCTAACTAAAATCTTTGAAGATAAGGTTTCAGGGCGAAATTTTATCCGTATGCGCTATATCTGTATGAAAGAAGATGTTTTGCGACCGGGAGATACTCTTATTATTCCGGAATATGACAGGCTCGGACGTGCTGAAGAAACTAAAAAAGAGTTGGAATACTTTAAGGAGCATCACATCCGGGTAATATTTTTAGACATTCCAACAACACGAATGGACATAAATGCGTTTCCGGATGAAATGTCACGCTTGATGTTGTCATATATTAATGATACCTTGATTGACCTATTTGATTTAATGGCAAGGACGGAGCTGGAACGTAAATCGAAGCGGCAGCGTGAGGGAATTGAAATGATGAAAAAACGTGGGGAATGGAGTAAATACGGCAGACCACGGAAAATGAGTAAGGAAGATTTTGCAAAGGCTTACCAGCAAGTAGAGAGGGGGGAGTTGAAAACGTCACAACTAATGAAGCAGCTTGGATTGAATGAAGATACCTATTATCGTTATGTGAGAGAATATAGAAAAGGAGAGATTGAGTAAATATGACATTGAATAAAAAGAAGGAAATAATAAAAGGATTACTACTTATAGCAGTTTTGATTTTTTTTATATGGGGATTAATATTAACCATTAATGAGGACTTTATTTATGCTGATGGAACCGTTCATGTTAAAGAAGCTTCTCAATATATAACTGCTGATAGAACCGTTCATTTTGATAAAGCATCAAAATATGTAACACTTGATAATCAATTTACCATGTTACCTAGTTCATTCGAATCTATGTATATAGACGATTTTAAAGATGGCACAAAAGTAACTTGTAGATTTGTAAAACTACCGTTTGACAACTATATGCTTACTGGTGTATATGAACAAAGAGAAACAGAATAATATTATATTTTAAAGGAGATAAAACAATGGTTCCCAATAATGATATGATAAGGATGCTGACAGAAACAGAAAAAGTTTATCCGGGTGAAGAAGATTTGCGATTCCCTATTATTACGACGTTACGTCCACAAGATTTTCAAACTATATATATATCATTTCAATCAAATAATTGGAAGAAAATGCATCATATCCCATTGAAGGCAACAACCAAAAATGGTCATAAAATCATTCGTATTAAACAGGACTGTTATTCTTCCAGAAGAAGAAAGAAACAGAAGAAAAGAGATAGAAGAAAAAAGAGAGGGGAGATTGATACTACATGGTAGATGTATTATTTAAAGCAAATTTTGGAACGGAAAGGAGCTTTATATGACGGTTATAAAACTGTTAGCATTTTTAGGGGTAGTTGCTTATATGTGCTATTTCTTCCGAAGAGTTAGTTTGTTCCTGGCAAAGGATGTTCCGGCTGAATCCATCTACTTCTCTTCTGCAGCTTTTCTCTTTTTGTTAGTTGTATTTTTGCTATTGTTTGGATGCTTCCAAGCTGCATTGATAGCTTTTTGTAATGGCATAATTTTTATGGGATTTTACATAGGAAGATGTAAGTTAAAATAAATATCTTTTAGGTTAATTAGATGAAGCAGATTTTACGGATAAGTAAAGTCTGTTTTTTCTTTTTTGATGGTATAGTTTTTGCCCTGGCTTTTATCTCATTTTCTTCCAGAATAATTTCTTCTTTTATGTGCTGGAACTTTACTGGATGCATCTGCAGCATCCTTTTTTGGGGTGGCTAGGTTCGTCTTTGGAAGTGTTTTTGAGATTGTATAAGTGAGGTAATTGAAATGGTCTTGTGAAGCGTTATTTGCCCTATTCAAGCCATTTTTTCTTTTTTGAGGAAGAACTGTAGCATTCGTGATATGCGTTGTCTTATAAGCACTTCTGACGGTTTCTAGGGTATAATTAAAAACATGTTTTTTCGTGTTATTTCCGGTATTATTTTTTGCATAAAAATAAGCAGCATTTTCTATCATTTTCCCATTATCCAAGGGATTATTTTTTGTGTTATTCGTTCCAGGAGTTTCCGCAGCATGATTTCCGGTAGTATGAGTTTTAAGTGGTTCTGCAGCATGGGTTCTAAGAGTTTCTGCAGCAGCGGTTTTAAAGGTTCTTGTAGTATAAGATTTAAGAGTTTTGTTAGTAAGAATTTCAAAAGTTTCTGCAGCATGATTTCTTTTAGTATGATTTTTAAGAGTTTCTGCAGCATATGTTTTAAGAATTTTTTTAACATGATTTTTCGTATGTTTTGAAGGATTTTTTGTAAGATTTTTTCGATACAGATATTTATTATGGCACTAATCCTCGACCCAATTTTCTTCCCGGCATTGGCTACCAGCTCTAAGCAAAAAATCGTTTCTCCTGTTCGTCGAACCAATTTTTCACCAAGAGCTGCTACGCATAAGCCAGTTGAAAATCGGGTACCCCTCGGGTGCGGTGCGGTGGCAGCGGAAAAGGCTGTACGTTACACTATCACTACCACTATTACTGTAAGATAATTGATTCGGTACACGCACATGATCCTTCAGGAATGTGTGTGTACCTTATTTCTTTATTAGGTAAACGTGTTTTGGTTAATAAAACAAAAATGGGTTGCAGCAAAGAAGAAGCAGCCACTATTACCCTGCACTACTGCACCACCCCATCACTCCACCGGTACACGACCAGCATACCATATAATCATACCAGCAATTCACAAGGTGCTATAAATAGCACCTTGCCCTAAACCCGCATAAATGCTGGATTCTTGTCTGAAAAAAGACCATAAAAAAGAACCGAAAGGAGCCTTGAAAAAAGCATTGAAAAGCATTGAAAAGCATTGAAAAGTGTCTTGAAAAAAGACCTCAAAAAAGAAAAATTAGGCTGGCTTTTTCTGCTATATTTCTTGTAAATATACCTATATGGCGGTATAATAAGAACGTAAGGAAATAACATTTTTTGAAAGTGAGGGACACGATATGAAAACAATTAACGTTACCTATGATGCAATGGTTATGAAAAATGGAAAGAAAATCTATGGGGAAACTTGTATAGATATTTCAGTCTTGGATGATGTTGCCGACAACCTGATTAGCAATGGAAGAAGCGGAGTTGCCATTCAGGAAATCGAAAAAGCTCTTGAGCCATTAGAAAGATTAAAAGGCAGAACCTACATTAAGGGGTCTATCACTAATATAGTGGAAGTAAAAGACAGCAATGAAACAGAAGAAAAATGTAACAATGGAATGATAGAAACTAATATAGGTACTATGCCTATGGAAGATTATATGGATATTGTAGCATCCAGATATGGATATGATAGTTATGAGGAAATGAATGCTTTTTTTAATCCGGGAAGAGAATAGGTGTTTTGCAGTGCATCCGGAACGGATGCACTGCTACCACTACTATTTTAGAAAGGAAATAAGATATGACAGTAAAGGAATTATATAGTATACTTGATAAAGAAAATACAAGAGATTGGGCAATTAAAATTTAGTGGAGGGATATAGGATGGATTTAGGAACATTTAGAGAAATTACAAAAAATTTAAGCGATGACACGATATTATATATGTCATTAGCGGAAGTAGTAAAAGGTGATGTAATCGAACGTGATGAAATTGAAGCCGATGTGGAAAATATCGAAGTCGATGAAGATGATAAGGGCAGACCGTTCTTATGGCTTCTGGATTCTAAATGATAGAAAAATAATACACGCATCCGTATTTCAGAAAACGTTAGGATGGTTTGGAGAATACACCATTGAAGAAGCCGTTGAAATCTTAAGCACTGAAACAAATATTATATAGAAAGGAAAAGGTGAATATGATGAAAAGTTATAAGGATTTTGAAAAGGAATTTATTGGAGATAGTGATATTGCTACTCTTATTATGTTAGGTTATGACAGTAAAGAGAAAGACGGATTGTTATTAAAAAAATTGAATTTTGGCGAGGATGGAAACTATCGGGCATATATTGTAGAGGGACAGGCTGAAATTGGAAGCCATTATGAATTAGTGGCAGAATTTACAGATTGGCTGAGAATCTATGATGATTCTTCCTTAGTAAAAGAGTTTCATGCTGATGTAATTAAAGTATTTCGTGCTATGGAATTTGGTTGTATCATCCAGCTTTTAAAAGAAGAAAAAGAGGATGTTTTATGAAAGTTAATTTTACGGATGGAATCGAAATTGTGATTGATGATGAGAAACTTATCAGTTGGCAACAGTCGAGTGATAAAAGATTTATTATGTTGGCTGTAACAGAAGAAAGTGGTTACGCAAATTATGAAATCGACTTACAGGAAAAGGTGATAAAAAGGGATAGCAAATAGAACAAGACCAAAGCAGATAGTCATAAAGGTATAAGAGAAAGAATTTCTGGAATTAAAGGAAAGCCGGATGCATCCACTGCATCCGGCTTTTATTTTTAGTGTACTGGAAGTGGAAAATGAAAACGCTGCAGCCTAGAACGAGGTTCCGGCTGCAAAAAAAATCCCTAGCTGCATTTCATGCAGCCTTATCATTGTTTTCCTGCGACCAGTACCCCCGGTAGTACGTCCTGGGGGACGTACCTTGATTCGAAGCTGCATCCTGCAGCTTTTCTTTTTTCTATTTCCGGCTTTGGATTCTTGCAGCCTTTTTCTGGCCACAAAGAATCTCAAAGCCTTTATTTTGGCGCACTTTAGGTTATTTTCTCCGGAAATTTGGAAAAATTGTCCGGCGCTGATCCTGCGGTAGTGCCGGACACATAAAATGCCGGGGCGCATCCTGCGCCACTTATTGTACTTCTGCTACTCTCCTATTCCATGATAAATAGTTAAGGTGCTATAAATAGCACCTTGCATCAAACCCGCATAAATGCTGGATTCTTGTCTGAAAAAAGACCTCAAAAAAAGAAAAATAAGGTGGCTTTTTCTACTGTATTTCTTGCAAATATACCTATATAGCAGTATAATAAGAGCGTAAGGAAATAACTATTTTTTGAAAGTGAGGTATTCAATATGGAAACAATGACAAAAGAACAGTATAAAGAGAAAAGAGAAAACTTGGATTGCAAAATCAGAGAACAGATTCAGCAGGTGAATCAGGAGTTAGAAAGTCTTAGAGCTGCAGCAAACACAGATTATAGTGTGGATGATGAAAATGTGAAAGACATACTTGATGAAGCGGAAGCTGACCTGGACAATATTAAAAGCTGTATTAGTTTAGTTGAGGATGCCCTGGAAGAACTTCTGGAATTAAAAGAAAGCCGGGAATCATTAGATGATGATTTTGAGGAACAGGAAGAAGAACGGCAACGAAGAGAACGTGAAGAGGAAGAACGTGAAGAATTTGAAAACTACGTTGCATACCAAAACCGTTATTTCAAGTTTTAACACCTAGAAGCCAATTCTTCTAAAAGAGGATGTTCTACCCTCTTTTAGAAGAATCACATCCAATAAATCAGAAAAGAGGTATTTAATATGAAATGGGTCGAGATTTTAAGAAAAGATAAATTAGCATTATTACAGTCTGAAAATAATTCACAGTATGCCGTTGCAAGTGGTTATAATCCGGATGGAAAAGAAGATGAACAATGGAGCCATGCATCCTATTTTATGTACTATGGCAATGAACAGGCAAAGGCTTTATATTTACAAGCTGCATTAGATATGTTCCGGGCAAAGTCAGAAGAAAATTATATCCCACGTTACAGATTGGAAGAATTGGCAACCAAATTTAAGGATGGATTGCTTGAAGATGATAAAGAAGAAGCTATGATATTCTTTGATGAAGAATGTGAACTGACAGACAGTGAAAAGGAATGGTTCGGAATTGCTGATGATATAGACGAATAAGGAGCGTGATTTTTATGTTTAGTTATAAGATATATTATGATGGTGGATTTTTGAAAGACAGCTTAGACCTGGACAATTCCTATGATACAGAAGAGGAAGCACAGGAAGAAGCACAAGCCGATATTGATGATTATATGGAATCTTGGGATTTAGAAGGAAGTGAGTATGAAAAGGAATTATTTGAAATCGTCATAGAATAAGCAGAAAGCCGGATGCAGCGGATGCATCCGGCTTTTATTGTGTACTGGAAGCGGAAAATGAAAACGCTGCAGCCTGGAACAGTGTTCCGGCTGCAGATAAAATCCATAGCTGCATTTCATGAAGCCTTATCATTGTTTCGCTGCGACCAGTACCAAAGGAACCGGGGCAATCAGAATTGCCCCGGAATTATAATGGGGATTAACCACATACCCCGGATAAAAGTGATGGTGCATCCTGCACCAGTAATCATGCTGCAGCTTCTATCCAATACCATTTAAAATACCAGGGCGCATCCTGCGCCCCTTATCATACTCCTGCTACTCCCCTATTCCATGATAAATAGTTAAGGTGCTATAAATAGCACCTAGCTTCAAACCCGCATAAATGCTGGATTCTTGCCAGAAAAAAGACCTCAAAAAAGAAAAATTAGGCTGGCTATTTTTACTATATTTATTGTAAATATACCTGAGTAGCGGTATAATAACAATGTAAGGAAATAACATTTTTATAGCAGGATGGCTCCTGCGGAAAGGAACGAATTATGAAATATATGGAGGATGCAGAAATGAATAGAGAACAAATTGGAAAAGTTGCTGAAATGGTGGTAGAAAAGATAAATGAAAAAGTAATGGTAAAAAAAACGATTGTTCGAACCGTTGATAAAGCTGACGGGAAACGGACGGGAATATATGTTTTAAATGATGATGGAGATATATGTTGTAATCCTGTTTTTTACATTGATGAAGATGCTTCTATGATTTCAAAGAAGTTGGAAACCGTTGAGGATGTAGTGAAAAAAATAGTCCATTTTTTTAGAAAAAAATATTTTGAATTTGAAGAAGATGAGCCAGATAGATATGATAATATTTATAATATGGCTAGAAATTTTGATTCCATAAAAGATTTTTTAACTTTAAGAATTGTGAATGCTGACGAAAAGTATTATGAAAAAGATGTACCATATTTCCCTTATAATGATGATTTGGCAATTTATATTGGAATAGACATGCCATTTTTTCATGAAGCTGCATTTATTATGGTAACAAAAAAACTTCTTGAGATATGGAAAAAAGAGGCTACAGAAATCAAAGCTATTGCAGAAATAAATGATAAAGAGTGGGAAAAAAGTTTGCAGAAATTAAAGCTATATAGAAATGAATGATAAAACTTCATAATTAGTATTACCAATTCAAAAGGAAGCTACAGTGAGCAGCTTCCTTTTTTGTGTACTGGAAGTGAAAAATGAAAACGCTGCAGCCTGGAACGGTGTCCCGGCTGCAGGAAAAATCCATAGCTGCATTTCATGCAGCCTTATCATTGTTTCACTGCGACCAGTACCAAAGGAACCGGGGCAATCAGAATTGCCCCGGAATTATAATGGGGATTAACCACATACCCCGGATAAAAGTGATGGTGCATCCTGCACCAGTAATCATGCTGCAGCTTCTATCCAATACCATTTAAAATACCAGGGCGCATCCTGCGCCCCTTATCATACTCCTGCTACTCCCCTATTCCATGATAAATAGTTAAGGTGCTATAAATAGCACCTAGCTTCAAACCCGCATAAATGCTGGATTCTTGCCAGAAAAAAGACCTCAAAAAAGAAAAATTAGGCTGGCTATTTTTACTATATTTATTGTAAATATACCTAAATGGCGGTATAATAATGGTGTAAGAAAATAACATTTTTTTGAAAGTGAGGTACACGATATGAAAAATTATTTTAAAAATGTAACCAGTTTTGAGGATTTAAAAGCACAGTACAAAGTATTATTAAAAGCAAATCATCCGGACAATGGCGGAGAACTGGAAGCCATGCAAGAAATTAACTGCGAATATGACGCTCTTTTCAAAATATGGAAAGATAAAGCCATTAAGGATAATACCTTAAAAGAGGAAGAAAAAGAAGAAACTGCAGCTGGAACAAGAAAAAAATTCTATACAGCTTACGGATGGGAAGGAAGCCGTTATGATTCTAACCTTAGTATAAAGGAAATTGCAAAGAGTGTTAGAATCTATGTAAAGAAGAAATATCCTACTTGCAAATTTAGCGTAAGAACAGAACACGCTAGTATGTGCCGGGAAATTATTATGGAAATTAAAGAGTTCCCGGAAAAAATGTATAAGACCGGGGATGATTTAAGAAAAGAAAAAATTGACTGGAACGCTGACGAGATTCGAGACTTAATGAGCAAACTTAGAAATCATGGATTTTATGACATGGGTTCTTTTACCCAGGAAGATTTTGTAAAAGAATATGAAGCAGCTTGTAAAGAATCTTCTTTCTATGCATTGAAAACAGATTATTTCAAAGCGGTATTAGAAGATGTGAATGCATTCGTATTATCATACAACCGTGATGATTCTGATGGAATGATAGATTACTTTAACACAAATTTCTATTTCTTCGGTTGCAAATTTGATAACTGCAAACAGGTTGAAAAGGTTGCCAGGATTAAAGACAAAAAGCCGGAAGATGCAACTGCTCCGGCAGTGGTAAAGGGGAAAAAGCTGGAAGAAAAAGAATCATTGTTTTCTATTAAAGAGGGTGAGCATACGAGAACACATGAAAAACTGTACCTTGTAAAGTGCTTAAAAACATTAGACAGAAAGACATATTTATCTGTAGTAGCACAGATAAAGGAAATAGGCGGTTACTATTCTACTTTTACTCACAGCTTCATATTTAGAACAAATCCGGAAGAAGCATTGAAAGGAATCAAGATAGCATGAAAACATTATGCAGAGAAGCTATAGAATGTTGCAAGTGTCCAAATCAGGACACTTGCAATGCTGAAAAATATGAAAGTGTGATAAGTAGACTTTTTTCAAGTAAAGAGGTCAGATATGGCGGGGCAGAAATAAAAATATTCTACTGGAATACACTCCCTAGTCAGATACACACCGTCAAAGAAGCGGAAAACTATATAAATGCCAGTACAACACATATTGAAGAATTGGAAGATGTTATTTTGATGCTAAAGGCATATCAGATAGCATTAACTGAAAGATACAATTTCCTGCAGACTGCCCCAATGGGAAAAAAGATAAAGCTGCAGCGTGTCCAACGGTATCGGGAAAATGTGAAATATATTCTTTCCTTTTTTGATGTGAATTTATTGGATGGATATGAAAATTTGACCAGGGTAATAGAATACCAGGGCAAAGAGCGAAGCAAGGCTATTTCTGAATTTGAAAAGCTAAAGAATGATTCTATAAATAGACAGGTTATTTTTGAACTGGATATAAAAAAGAAGTAATTCGATTAGCGACTGGAACTGCAAGAACGCAGTTCCGCTTATGAAATGTCAGGGCGCATCCTGCGCCCCCCCCTTATCATACTCCTGCTACTCCCCTATCCAATGATAAATAGTTAAGGTGCTATAAATAGCACCTAGCTTTAAACCCGCATAAATGCTGGATTCTTGTCTGAAAAATGACCTCAAAAAAAGAAAAAATAAGGTGGCTATTTTTACTACATTTCTTGTAAATATACCTAAATAGCGGTATAATAGCAATGTAAGGAAATAACATTTTTATAGCAGGATGGCTCCTGCGGAAAGGAACGAATTATGAAATATATTGATGGAAATTTAAACGAGCTTACAGAGGATGATTTCACACCGGTAAAAGAACTTGGAAAATGGTGGACTGGTCTTATTGATGTGGTAGAAATTGATGGAAAAGCAATTGCACTGGATGGCTGGAATGGTAGTGCATTTTATGGATGTTTTGAAGTTGAGGATGCCATTAATGGAGTTTATTTTGAGACTGTCAGAAATATTCCGGAAGCCGTTTATCCAGTTTACAATTTAGCGGAAAATGAAAATGATGAAGTTGAGATTAAAGGATATTATATCGGGATTTCATGAAGAAATAAGAGAGGGAAGCTGCAGGGAGCAGCTTCCTTTTTTTGTACTGGAAGTGGAAAATGAAAATGCTGCAGCCTGGAACGGTGTCCCAGCTGCAGGAAAAATCCCTAGCTGCATTTCATGCAGCCTTTTCATTGTTTCGCTGCGACCAGTACCAAAGGAACCGGGGCAATCAGAATTGCCCCGGAATTATAATGGGGATTAACCACATACCCCGGATAAAAGTGATGGTGCATCCTGCACCAGTAATCATGCTGCAGCTTCTATCCAATACCATTTAAAATACCAGGGCGCATCCTGCGCCCCTTATCATACTCCTGCTACTCCCCTATTCCATGATAAATAGTTAAGGTGCTATAAATAGCACCTAGCTTCAAACCCGCATAAATGCTGGATTCTTGCTAGAAAAAAGACCTCAAAAAAAGAAAAATAAGGTGACAGATTTTAGCATATTTATTGATGATATACCGCTAAAGTGGTATATTATAGGTAGGGAAAATAGTACATTGATAATTGAATAAAGGCTTTACACTATGGTATAATATTACCAACGAAAGGCGGTGGTGGAAAGTGGATGAAGATATGAACCAGTTTGAAGTTATCTCTAATACGATTGATTATTATACAAGATTGTTAGCAATAAAAGCAGCAAACACTTGTGAAAATGATGTACTTGAATATGAAATTAAAGTAACAAAGGTTAAGCTTGAAAGTTTCGGAGTTAATATATCCGGATTAGAAATTACAAAATAATATAGTAGCCTTATATTTACCTAAGGTGTAAAGTCTTTATTGAATTATTAAAAGGAAGTTGCAGAGAGCAGCTTCCTTTTTTTGTGTACTGGAAGCTGAAAATGAAAACGCTGCAGCCTGGAACGGTGTCCCGGCTGCAGGAAAAATCCCTAGCTGCATTTCATGCAGCCTTATCATTGTTTCGCTGCGACCAGTACCATTCGAAAGGAAGTTGCAATTTGCAACTTCCTTTTTTATGCCCTGCATCCGAAGAGAGACCTAGCTTTTTTGTGTGTTGGAAGTCAAAAGCTAAAACGCTGCAGCCGGAACCAGGTTCTCGGCTGCAGGAAAAGCGGAGTCAGTGCAACTTAGGTTGCCCTGACATTTGAAAGGGGAACATCCTGTTCCCCTTGCCCCTTTGGAAGAAATGTTACGCTGTTTAAGTCCAAAATTTTCGCATAATGGGGAAACGTTGTACGTTTCTTCTTCTTTTTTGAGGTGCGTTCGGCGCACGCAGCGAAGCGAAAATTTTTTTGAGTTTTTCAAAAAAAGAGCATAAGGGGGAATTGACCCCAAACTTCGTTTGTGGGTTTGGCAAAGCCAAACATTCCCGATATGCTCTTTCATAAATAGTGGGGACAGATATTTTATAAAATGGACAATAAATCATTGATTATTGTACATAAAATATTGCCCTTTTTTATGCAAAATGATATAATTTTTCCCTGGAGGAACGGAAAAATGGAAATCAAAATCAGAAAGATTGAAAAGAATGTGGCTGACAAGTTGACAGAGCTTGCCAAGAAGAAAGGGGTGTCCAGAGAAACTTACATTAGGGACTACCTGAACACTTTAGCAGTTGCACCGGAACTTAAAGAAATGGACTTTAAGTATGCAAACCTTGTAGAGACTTTAGCAGATCAAGCAAGGATGTATGCAGATATTATTGATAAGAATAATTATATACTGGATGAAGTCTTAGAAAGACTGGATGCATTAGAGCAGAAGGAAGGGGATGATTAATGTGGTAAAGAAGTATGTACTTGACCAGGAATGCATTGATACTATCAGTAAGGTAAAAGCTGATAAAGAGTTTAAAAACGATAGTGCAACTTTACGTTATATCATTCAGGAGTACCAGAAAAACGAACAGCAAAAAGAAAATGATGCAGCACTTATCTCCGGACTGTTAGAATCCTACAACCAAAAATACTATGCTCTTTTCGAACGTTTACGGTGGGCATCCCAAACTGCAGAAATGAATACAACGATTCTGCTGGATGCAATTAATACAATTCTGATAAAGGATGATGTTCGGGAAAGTATTCTTCGGGAAGCAATACAGGCACCAGTTATTGCGGATTCACAAAATGCTTATAAAGAAAAGATTGCATATTTCAAACAACAAAAGGATGACCGGAACAAGAAAAAAGCAATGAAAAAATAGGGTGTTTTTTGAGAAGAAATCCAGTGTTTATGCGGGTTTGAAGCAAGGTGCTATTTATAGCACCTAAACCGGAAAACACATGGCTGCATGGGATATTAAATCAACCAGGAAAGGAAAAACATATGGAAAATATTAGTGTAAGAGAGTGGATTGAAAAATTTAACAATGGAGAATTCGAAGATGCAGATATTGATACACAAATTGAGGCTGGCTGGTATGACTGGTTTTGCAAAAGGGACGAACTGCCTAAAAGATTAAAAAAGATGGGAAACATTATTAAAGACATCAAAAATGACTTCATTCTTGATAATTTCAGAGTGTGGTTTAAAAATAACTGTCCATTAGAACATCCTTTGTATGATGATTTTAGATTCGAACCAATCATAAAAGATGATGAAGATAAGAGGGAACAGTTATATTTTGGAATCAGCTGTGATTTTCCATATGACCATAAATATAAATATGAAATCTTTACAGCAAGAAATGATTATTCTGTTGAATTTACCTGCAATGACAAAGATGAGGTTTTACATGTAATTAATCAGCTGGCAGATGATTTCCAGAAGTAATAGAAGAATTGAATAAATCTGAGCAGTACAAGCCGGGAAATCATGCAACCAAAAGACAGTGGAAAAAGGATGTCAAAAATGGGTGCTTTTTTAAGAAGAAATCCAGTGTTTATGCGGGTTTAGGGCAAGGTGCTATTTATAGCACCTAAACCGGAAAACACATGGCTGCATATCACAAGCCGGGAAATCATGCAACCAAAAGACAGTGGAAAAAGGGTGTCAAAAATGGGTGCTTTTTTAAGAAGAAATCCAGTGTTTATGCGGGTTTAGGGCAAGGTGCTATTTATAGCACCTAAACCGGAAAACACATGGCTGCATATCACAAGCCGGGAAATCATGCAACCAAAAGACAGTGGAAAAAGGGTGTCAAAAATGGGTGTTTTTTTGAGAAGAAATCCAGTGTTTATGCGGGTTTGAAGCTAGGTGCTATTTATAGCACCTTAAGAGAAAGTAGAGGATAATATGTCAGAAATCAAAGCAGGAGTTATTGTGAAAACGAGATTTTGCGAAGCGGGTTCCAGTGTGTTTGGGGAATACATAGAATACATAGACCGAGAAGATGCAAAACGAAATGAAATGTTAAGTGAATATAATCTTTACAATGACTACATGGATAATCCGGAAAAGACAACAGGCATTTTTACAAAGGACAAAATGAAGTTATCTGACCAGGATAAAAAGGATTTGAAAAATACGTTTAGAATAGCACAAGACAATGGTTCCCTGATGTGGCAGACGGTTATATCGTTTGATAACCGTTGGTTAGAAGAACATGGATTATATGATTCGAAAACAAATATCTTAGATGAACGGAAAATAAAAGAGATTGCCACAGGTGCAATCAATCGAATGCTAAAGAATGAGAGTTTGGAAAATGCAACATGGAGTGCTGCCATCCATTACAATACGGATAACATCCATGTTCATGTTGCCACAGTAGAACCGGCACCTTGCAGACAAAAGAAGATGTATCAGGTTTATGATGAAAAAATCGTAAATGGGAACAAGGTAAAGGTTCCGGTGAGAACTCCATCCGGAGAACTATACAAAAGAGAAGAATATATTGGACGGTTCAAAGGAAAGAGTATTGAAGCCTGTAAACGATTTGTTGTAAATGAGATTATGCAGCAGCGGGAACAGAATATTGAAATCAACCAGTTTATCAGAGAGACAATAGTAAATCAGAAAAAGGAACATATCCTATCTGTAGATGCAGATCTAAAGGATATGTTTCTTGATATATACAAGTGTCTGCCTAGAAGTGGTAATCGGGGACTATGGAATTATAATAATAATGCTATGTATGACATTCGCCCAATGCTGGATAAACTATCACAGGCATATATTGATAAATACTATCGGGATGATTATTTAAAATTCATTGCAGAGCTGGAACGAACCGCAAAGGATTATAAAACTGCATATGGAAAATCCGGACGAGATTATAAGGACGGAAAAATCAAAGATTTGTATTCAAGACTTGGTAATCAGATTCTAAAGGAAATGAAAGAATATGATATTAAGACCGGTGGTGCTGAGTACGTTCCGGAAGATGTTGAAAAGATTATGGACAGATTCTTTGAAGCGGAAGTGGATGCAGCGGATAATACTTTCCCGGATGCAGACGAAGTAATCGAGGAACCAGAAATAGATGATTTAGATTTTGACGTTTCGGATGCAATTTTTAAGTGGAGTGAAAATTTCAAAAAAGCAAAGGTTCTGATATATGGAAAAGACAAGGATGTTCAGAAAGGTATTGAATTACTGGAACTTGAAATAATGCAAAAAAACATCCTGGCATATTATGAACTTGGTAACATATATCAGCATGGTATCGGTGTAAAGATAGATAATGAAAAAGCACACTATTATTATGAGAGAGCCTTAAAAGGTTTTGAAAGTGTGATAGAGCATCCGGAAGAACAGACAAATTTCATAATCAACTATTCCTTATATCGAGCAGGAAAGCATTACCTGTATGGACTAGGAACAGAAAAGAATGAAGAGAAAGCATTTGAATATTTAGATGAATCAGCTAATACAGGTAATGTGTTTGCAGCGTATATTGTTGGAAATATGTATTGGGATGGAAATAGTGTAGTAGAAAAGGACAAGAAAATTGCTGTTGACTATTACAAACGGGCAGACGGAAATCCATATGCACACTACAAGCTGGGATATGCATACGAAAATGGAATAGAAGTTGAAAAGGATATGGACAGGGCAAATAAGGAATATAAGGCAGCATACGATAAATTCTTTTCAATGGAATTTAAGTCACCGGATGCGAACATTGAATACAGACTTGGTAAGATGAATATGGAAGGAAAAGGAGTGAGTGTTGATTTAAACACAGCCGAAGAATATTTCGAATTATCATCTAAGAATGGAAACCCCAACGCACAATATCAGTATGCAAAAATCCTTTTGCAAAAGGGAGATATAGAGAACGCAGATAAGGCGGTGGAGATTTTAAAAGAAGCTGCAGAGAATGAAAGTGTAATGGCACAGTACCAGCTTGGTAAAATCTATCTGAAAGATGAACGATTAAAGAATGAAAGTCTTGCTATAAAATATCTGACCATGGCAGCCGAACAGAATAATTCTTATGCACAGTACCAGCTTGGCAAGATTTATTCTGATAAGACTTCCTCATACTACGATATTGGAAAAGCCATAGAAAATTTTGAAAAGGCTTCAGATCAGGACAATTCCTATGCACAATATCAGCTTGGAAAAATCTATGCCGGAAAGAATACAGAATATCATAATGCAGAAAAGGCAATCCATTATTTTGAATTGGCTGCACAGGATGAAAACAAAGCTGCATTGTACCAGCTTGGAAAAATCTATGCGGATAAGACAGAAAAAGTGTATGACCCGAAGAAAGCAGTAATGTATTTGGAACCAATAGCAAAAGAGGGAAATGTGTATGCTCAATATAAACTTGGTAAGTTATTCATAGAAAAGGAGAGTTCTATTTACAATCCGGAGAAAGCTATTGAGTATTACAAGATGGCAAGTGAGCAGGGAAATGATTTCGCTGATGTGGCACTTGGCTTTATCTATTATCGTGGAAATGGTGTTAAAGAAGATAGAGTAATTGCACTGGACTATTTCAAGAAAGCAGCAGATGCAGGAAATGATGTCGGAAAGAAGATGGTATCGAAGATAGAGGAAAAAATCTTGAAGCCATATCAGCAGAAAGGAAAGCATCTGCCAATGCTATTCCGGAACAAAGCAGCTTATGATGTTGAAAGGGCATTAAGGAAATTGGAGAGAGCATTGGATGATACGCTGCAGAAAGAGCAAATCATCCGGAAGCATGAGAGATTTCTTGAGCAGGAGCGTAGGGAGAAAGAGAGGGGCGAAAAGGAGAACAGTCTGGAAGAGAAAGATAATTAGGTCTGAAAAAGGGTGTCAAAAATAAGCATTTTTTAGATAAGAAATCCAGTGTTTATGCGGGTTTGAAGCAAGGTGCTATTTATAGCACCTAAACGAATAAAAGTATGGTATAATACAAATGTTGTCGCACCCAATCTGGCAACAGAAAGGGGGTGTGCCATTTGGACTTGATGCTTTCTTTTTTTATTTCTGTTATGGCAGGAATAGCCAGCTACTATATCTGCAAATGGTTAGACAGAAATAATCGTGACAACTAGCCGAAAGAAAACCCCGGAGGTGACTGCTCCGGGGTTTTCATTTTGTGTACCACTTGGATACGCTTTCTTTTTAGCTACCGCCATTATAGCATATGCGGTAGTCAAAATCAAGTATGCCACATTTTATAAAAAAGTAATCAGGAAGCATGAAAAAAACACATGGATGATATGTCAAAAAATGGGTGATTTTTTGAAAAGAAATCCAGTGTTTATGCGGGTTTGATGCAAGGTGCTATTTATAGCACCTTGTTAGAAAATGATATAGAAACATATCGGCATCCGGATAAAAGGGAACCCTCGGTAGTGGCTGCTACTGAGGGTTCCTTGGTGTCTATATGACATATCATATCTTTTCTTGGCTACTGCCATTATAGCATATACAGTAGTCGAAATCAAATATGCTATATCTTATAAAAAGCAGACTAAAAACTACGTTGATGATATGTCAAAAATGGGTGATTTTTTGAGAAGAAATCCAGTGTTTATGCGGGTTTGAGGTTAGGTGCTATTTATAGCACCTTGCCAGAAAATGATATAAAAATATACCATATGGGAAGGAGAATGCCCCAGGATAGATAAACTACCTGGGGCTGCATTTGGATGAATATGCAATACAAATTGCATAAGCATATTTACTATATCATAAATGCTGTAAAGTGTCATGCAAAAAATGGGTGTTTTTTTGAGAAAAAATCCAGCATTTATGCGGGTTTAGGGCAAGGTGCTATTTATAGCACCTAAGGAACAACTTACCTCAAAAAAGAAAATGTTATGTACTTATATTTTTTAAGTTGTTGACAGTATACCGCTAGTATGGTATATTATAGGTGTAGTAAATAATAGCATAAAGAAAGGACAAGAGCTTATGAAAGTAATTGCATTTATTAACAACAAAGGCGGTGTAGGAAAAACCGCAAGCGTAACAACAATCGGTCATATGATGGCTACAGTACATGGAAAGAAAGTTTTACTGGTAGACTTAGACCCACAGGGTAATACTTCCGGAAGATATTCCCAGACAAACTTCATAGATATATTTACAGCTATCATGGAGCGCAGACCCATTGAAACAGAATTATCAATCGAAGATGTTTTGCTGAATCCGGATATGGATATTCATAAATCAATCAAACATACAGATTATGAGGGATTAGATATTATCCCATCCCACCTTACATTAGCAGAAGTAGAGGAAAGACTGAAAGCAGACATAACAACTCCGCAGCAGTTCAAGTTAAAGAAAGCATTGAAACAGGTAGCAGGTGAATATGATTATTGCCTGATAGATTGCAGTCCATCTATTTCAATTTTGAACATCAATGGATTAACTGCAGCAGATGAAGTATATATTCCGCTTAGATGTGATGGAGATAGCTGTATTGGACTTGCAATTACAAGAAACCTTGTAGAAACAGTATCAGAATATAATCCATTACTTCATATCGGTGGTACATTCCTTACACAGTATAATAACCGTAAGAACGTATCAAGAGAAGTATACGGATTACTGGAACAGATATTACCAAGATACGAGATTCCATTGCTGCCAATTTGCATAGGAACCACAAAGTATCTGGAAGAGAATACCTTTGAACAAAGACCATTACTGGAAGTTGATTCCGGAAAAAATAAGTGTTCTGTTACATTGGCATACATGAAACTGACAGAATATATTATTTCCCCAAACAAGAAAAAATTTATTGAAAAGTATCAGAGGGAACTTAAAGAAATCGAAAGAATGCGCCAGGAAGAAGAAAAGGAGTTGTAGATAGAGTTCAGACAATGAATATACCATTACCTTGTAGATTTGGAGATTATGCGGAATGCCATAATAGAAAATTGCCATTTATAGGTGTAAGCTGGTTTGAGTGGGAAAAAGGAATGGAATACACTTACTTCTTTCAAACAAGTAATGAATGGCAGCCAGTCGATTTTTATACGACATTTAAGAAAGTACAGCCATACGAATTTAGTATTTCAGATAACCTTTTAACAGATGGTTCTATCAAAGATAAGGGGTATCCGTTAAAAGGCAAGGGATATGTAGGGGGAATACGTTACAAAAGTGGTAAACTGTATGCAGAATTTATTATAACAAGTAATTATTTCGAACATATCAAAGTTCAATGTAACAATGAGGGGATATATCTACCGGAAGGTGATATTATTTTCCCGATAGGCTGGGATGAAGAAAAAAAGAGTAGAGCTGTTTTTAAATCAAAAAAGTTTATGCAAAAAGGAGATACGATCATGGGAAAATTTAAGTTGGATAAAATAACAGGAGTTGGAGAAGGACTTCTTAATGCGCAGAGCAAGAACGTAGAAGTACAGAAAAGGACAGAATATATCCCGATAAGCAAAATCCATCCGAACCCAAGAAACGGATTATCATTAAATAATATTCCGGAATTGGCAAGTCAGATAAAAGCTGCAGGATTGGAGCAGCCATTAGTTGTATATCAAATGGATGATGGAGATTATATGCTTCTTACCGGACACAGACGTTTTAAGGCTATCAATTACCTTATCGAATCCGGAGATTGGGATGCAGATAAACCAGTAGAATGTAAAGTCAAAGATTTAGATGCAATGGATTTACCGCTGGACTTTGAAGATAAGGAAATGCTTTCTATCTTAACAACCAATCAGAACAGAAAGTATGAACATGAAGATATTGCCTTTGAAATCCGAGAATGGAAAAATCTGATTGCTAAATTAAGAGCAAAAGGTGTAACCATCATGGTTGTAGGCAATGATGAAAATGGTAATGATATTACTAGAAACATTGCCGGAGTAAAGACCAGGGATTTAGTAGCGGAGCAGCTTGGAATATCCAGCGCACAGGTAGCAAAGTATGATAAGGTTGAAAACAGAGGTTCAGATGAATTAAAAGCAGCCTTAAAAGAGAACAGAATTAACGTATCAAATGCAGCACAGGTTGCCAATATGCAAAAGCCGGTACAGGCGAAGTTCATTACAGAAATACTTGAAAAGAAAGGTACAGATGAACAGATAACCAGTGACGATATTGCAGTAGAGGAAAAGAAACAGTCCTCAAAAAAGAAAAATGAGAGGGAAGAAAAAGCAATATATGTTATATCCACCAATGTATTCAACAAGGATATGAGAGATATATCAAAGCTGATTGACGAGGGTGGAAAGCATCTTACAGACAGTCAGTATGCAGCATATTGTAGATATATAAAAGGATTGAAGAAGTTATTCTCATAAGCAATCTATTCCCGGATGCAGCACTTGGCATCCGGGAGCCAATCATAAGAGCAGGAGAACGGAAATGAAGAAAACATCTATTAAAGTGACGGAAAGACTAGCAGAACTGGAAGAAGCTATCAGTGAAGTAACTGGAATCCCAAAGACCATATTAATAAAAAGGGCAGTAGAACAGTGGAATAAAAACGGTCGGAAGTTTGACCCGGATGTATTGGTAACATCCCATAAAGACCCACGATTTATTAATAAGCCGGTGAAACAGTCTATCAGCATGACGGAAGAACTATATGAAGAATTAAAGGAAATTTCAAAAGAAATAGGTGTCGGAGTTACATTTATTCTCCTGCAGGCTATCATGGATTACAGCATTGCAATGTCAAGCGTTCTTCCACAAGAAAAACTGGACGAGATAATGGAGAAGTAACATGACAGAAATAGATATGCTGATGCGTTTATTTGATACGATAAATGACATTTATTATAAAAGCGTAGTTCCACCAACATATATCAGATTTAGCTTCGCAAAGAAGCGGATAAACTGGTCACTAAAGAAATTGGCTAATGGAACATTATATATAAGCATCAACTGGCAGATGGCAGCATTACCGGAAAAAGAGTTATACATGGAAATGATTCACCAAATGGCGCATTTATACAATCAGGCAAAGGACATAGAAGATACCAGTATGAATAATGTATACCACAATGGTTCTTTTCGAAAAGCCGTTGAAATGTGCGGTGGCAAGGCAAGAATCGTAGATAGCCACAAGGGATATAGAGTAACGAATCTTAGTAAAAAAACCATGAAAACGCTGCAGAAATACTTTAATTATCAGAAGTATATTGAATTGATAAATAAGCGTGGTGAAGAGGTCTTTGTAGGATGTTTTGCAAGGTTCCGGTGTCCACAGTGCGGAAGAGTAATCGAAGCACAGAGATTGGCAGATAATATAATATGTGGCTATTGCCATAGAAACTTTATAAAGATTGATTAAGCGAACAGGAGAAGGAAAGGGGGGAAGAGAAGCAGGATGAATGAAATGGTTAAAAAAATGCTTAAGGATTCTGAAAAAGAGTATGAAAGAATTATTAATGCTTCCAATGCCTTAAAAAAAGGCGAAATATCAGGTAATGATTTTAATCAAATAAATGACGAAGCGTTGAGCAATGTTGATAATATAATAAGCGAATATAAGCACAAATAAACATTACATTGGAATTATAACTTAGAGATTTCTTCCACCATTGTAGGAAAAATGTGCTATACTAGGGCAAAGATAATGAATGAATTGAATGAGTGATAGATTCAAACAAGAAGAAAAGGAGTGATTTATATGAAAAAGAGTATTGTAATCGCGATCGTTGGAGTATTAGTTGTAGCTGGTGTTGGAAGTGCAGTTTACTTCCAGGCAACCAAGGAACCAAAAGTTGGAAGTGCAGTAGCATCTACAGAGCAGGAAGTAGCAGTTCCATCCGCAGAGGATATGGAAGCAGAGGTAAAAGAGGTTGTAGCTGCAAAGGAAGCAGAACTGGAAGCACAGAAAGCTGCAGAAGAGGAAGCTGCAAGAATGGCAGCGGAGCAGGCTGCAGCAGAACAGGCAGCAAAAGAAGAAGCAGAAAAGGCTGCCAAGGAGAAAGAACAGGTAGCAAACAATAATACTGGCAAGGGAAATACAACTGCAAAATCCAATAAATCCGGTAGCACCGGAACTAAGGATAATGGTTCTACTTCCAGTAATGGAAGCAGCAGTGCATCCACATCCAGCAATGCATCTTCGGGAGAAGAAGACCCGGAAGGTTTCAATGAGGATAATCTTCCAAATTTACAACCGGGAGATGTATTACACTTCGGAGAACATACAGGAGAGTACGTTATTCCAGGCGGTGGGACAGCATACACATATGACCCAATAAGTGATGATGAACTTAATGAGCATCTTAATTAAAGGAAAATCTAAGAAGCCAAGCATTTTAAAATGCTTGGCTTCTTTTTGGGAAAAAATATGTTTACCATTCTTAAAAATATCAGTATGTGCGAATTTGTTTGATTGTCAAAACACGGGATATACACAGATACTTTTTATTGGGGGAACAAAAAGTATCTTTTACATTTCCGCATTCTTCTTAGATTAAAGAACAATAACGGTAGTAATGTAAATGATTGGCGGTGGTGGTGACACTTCTTTTTTCAGGGTAAACTGGATGTGCATATTAAAGAAGGTATAAAGTGCTTTAAATACTACTGATAAAATTAAAAGAATAATTTGCATATGAACCACTCCTTCCTAAAAAAGATATTTTTTAGAAAGGCAAACATATCTTTTTACTATGTTATCGTTTTTGGGGAAAAAATGCAAGAGGAATACTACACAAAAATAATATTAAAATTTCTACCTAGAAAATCTACAAATTTTTAACACTTTTTTATCAATAGGGTTTATACTATTATGCTGCACTTTTTAGACAAGAAATTTTTATTAAGGCTGCTGATAAAAAAGGGCAACAAAAAGGAGCGTTTTATATTCGCTCCTTTGTTAAAATTATAAAGTTAAGGCACTTGAAAAAAAGTATTTGACAAATTTTACAATAATTCGTATACTTTAATCAAGTCGTTGGTAGATTTGCTGCAAACACTTCTATCAACTGGAGACATATATTTCTGTACAAATATATATCACTTATGCTGATTTTATCAATAAACACAGGGTTCGTCAAGTGTTTCAGGGCAAAAAGTTTTACATTTATTTTCAAATTGTATAATTGTAAAATGGATATAAATATTAGAGATGGAATGTATGTTGTGTGTATACGTTCTATCTCTTTTTTTGTGGCACAAGATATAGAAAAATGGCAGTTATAAAATCTTTAGAAAGGGGGTAAGCCGGATGGAAAAAATTTCAGTAGAAGTATTGGAAAAGATGATGAAAAAACGTCTTACAAAGCGTGAAGTAGACTTTGTATTGTATGTAGGGCGGTTCCAGAATGAATATGGCATGGCACATGGCATCTATTACCGTGACTTGTGCAAAGAAGTAGGCTTATCATTTCAGGGGTTTTATGACTGCATGAGAGCATTGCAGCGGAAAGGTATTATAGAGTTTCAGAAACGGACGTACTTCGATTATGACATTGAAATACTGGATAATTCCTTTGCAGGAAATGAGAACTACGGAAGAGGTTATGTTTCACTGCATAACAAAATGGTTCGTTCTGCAGAGTTTAAGAAGCTGAAAGCTCCGGCAAAGCTGATGGCATTGTACCTGATGCGTGAATGGCAGATTAACAAGAAAAAAAGCCGGAAGCCATCTTATCAGATGTTGGTGGAAACATTTAATCAAAAATTCAAAGAATTGCTTGGTTTATCCCATAGAGCAGCAAGAAGATACTTGGGAAGCCTGGAACCGTTCCTTAGTATCTACATGGAAGATAATAGAAAGTATTTCTTTACATTTAAGGCAGAAATGGTAGATACTGCAGAAGTTCAAACTGGAGAGAATGACGAGTTGAGGGAGCATGAAATCAATATTGCCATGCGCCGGAACCGGATCAAGGAAGAGACAGAGGAACGCATCCGGGAAATGCATACAATACTGCAGCAGCACAACAAAGAGATAAAGAAAGACAAGGGATTCTCTTTGAGCCGGATTGTAAAGGATAGCTTGGAATATCTCAACGAGGGCATTAAAAACCGGTACAAATGGAAGCGGTTTTTAAGTCCCGGTATCGTACATAAACTTGTAATCGAAACATTATAGAATGAAAAATAGCTTGGGAGCAGTTCCAGGCTATTTGTAGTCGCATAAATTACTGGAAAATTGAAGAAGAGAGCAAAAACAGCACCGCAAAAAAGAAAAAGTAGTTCCTGCAGCACTGGCAGGAACTTTTTTTATACACATAGCGAAAAAAGTATTCAAGTTTCTTTACCATTTCAAAAAGAGATATTCAAATTTTATCCGGACAGAATAAAAAATATTCAAATTTCTTTACAATAGAAAAGCCTATATATTCAAAAATCATGCAGCCATGAAATCGTGAAAAAGCCTGTAAAATCAATGTTTTTCGCTTATTTAAAAATATGAATAAATCATTTCTAAACTAAATTCTTTCTCTTTTATAACCATATCTTGTTTGGAAAATCAGAAACCAGCCAAACCTAAAAACCTATAATAGCCATGCTCTAACGAGCATCATGTTCTGATGTAAAAAACTTTCCATTACCAAAATGTGGTAAGAATTGCAAGCAATTCTCTTTATTCATGCCACCCAAAAAAATATGTCCATTCAAGCTAAAAAATACATCAAAAAAGAAAAAAGAACGGCATTTTATACTTTTACATTTATTTTCGACTTGTATAATTTTATAAAGGATGTTATTATCTGAAATGAAATTATGAAAAATATATTAACTTTTCAGATAGGGGGTTGCATTGAGATATGATACCAAATATAATCCTTAGAGCAGAGCAGAGCAGAGC
>ERZ1034998.150-NODE-150-length-46144-cov-68.343531_pt1 | contig 46144 bp, 48 predicted proteins | sample MGYA00520621_ERZ1034998 | MGnify/ENA primary metagenome ERZ1034998 (study PRJEB33766, sample SAMN09781748) | gut metagenome | biome: gut microbiome | host: Homo sapiens | place: Madagascar | study: EMG produced TPA metagenomics assembly of the PRJNA485056 data... | reverse complement strand
AATAAAACTGCGCCACAGCCTTGGCAGGCCATCGCGCAGCGATTTTGTTCAATCGTTATTTGTAGAGAGGAGATGATTGTTAAATGAGAATTGCTGCGTATCAATTTGCTGTATCTGGAAATATTAGTGAGAATTATAAAGAAATAGAAAAAGCAATATATATCGCAAAAACTGAAAATGTTCAGTTGCTTATATTTCCAGAATGTTCATTAACAGGGTATCCTCCGAGAAATATATCTAATGCGTCATGTGTTGATTTTAATCTTGTTCAGATAATGTGTGATAAACTTCAATCAATAGCTAACAAAAATGACATTTCCTTTATTATTGGAACTATATTTAAAGAAAAAGAAATATACAATAGAGCAATGTTGTTTCAACCTAATAGTCAAATTGAGTTCTATGATAAGCGTGCCTTGTGGGGATGGGATAAGGATAATTTCACAAAAGGCAGTAACAATGGAATATTTGAAATGGAAGGGATAAAATTTGGAATAAGAATTTGTTTTGAAATCAGATTTCCTGAATTCTTTCGAGAACTATACAAAAGAAATACAGATATAAATCTAGTTCTATTTTATGATGTAGCAGATATAGATGATAACGAAAGATATAACATGATTAAAGGACACTTACAAACTCGAGCAGTTGAAAATGTTACTACCACTATTTCTGTAAATGCTATTTCACCATTTCAAACGGCTCCGACAATGGTCCTTGGAAAATCGGGTCAGTGTATAAAAGAATGTGTTAGAAATAAACCTGAACTTTTGATTTATGATTTTGAAAAGACAGAGAATGATTTCGGTGAAAAAGGAAGGATATCAATATCTGATATGTTGATTGAATAGAGTGCAATTGATGTTTCAAGACAATGAATTGGTTAACTTCAAGTTTTTGAAACTGAGAAATCGAAATTTACTTTTACTTAGACATACAAACTGTTGACAGTAAAACTCCTATATAGTATTATTTGATAAAATACTATATAGGAGTTTTTGTGTGAAAATGAATGGCGGATTTCTTGTTACCAAAATAAAACAACTTGGAGATCGAATCTTTGAGAAGATTCTCAGCGAAAAGAATATTGATGCGTTTAACGGAGCCCAAGGGCGTATTCTTTATGTACTGTGGCAGGAAGATGGAATCTCAATCAGGTCACTCTCGATTAAATGTGGATTAGCGATAACTTCTCTTACTACGATGCTGGAAAGAATGGAAAATCAAGGGCTGATAAGACGTGTTCAGTCTGAAGCGGACAAAAGGAAAACACTCCTGTTTCTGACTGAAAAAGCACATGCCTTAAAGGACAAATACGATTCTGTATCTGATAAAATGGGCAGTATTTACTACAAAGGTTTTTCGGAGGAAGAAATTACCCAGTTTGAGGAATGCCTCGACCGTATCAGAAAGAATCTTGAGGAGTGGCAGAAATCATGAGTATTTGTATCAAAGATCAGATTCAAAACATGAATATCGTCATCGGATGTACAGTGGGGTGTGCATATTGCTATGCCCGCAATAATGTGAAACGCTGGCATATGATTGATGACTTTGCTGACCCTGAATTCTTTCCGGGTAAGCTCAAGATGATGGAAAAGAAACGTCCGCAGAACTTTCTTCTTACCGGCATGAGCGATCTTTCCGGCTGGAAGTCAGAATGGAGAGACGAGGTATTTGAAAAAATCCGTGAAAATCCACAGCATCAGTTCCTGTTCCTTACAAAGCGACCAGATCTGCTGGATTTTGATACAGATTTGGAAAACGCATGGTTTGGTGTTACGGTGACGAGAAAAGCAGAACTGTGGCGTATTGACGCACTACGGGAAAATGTCAGAGCAAAACACTATCATGTTACCTTTGAGCCGCTATTCGACAATCCAGGTTCAGTTGATCTTTCCGGGATCAACTGGATCGTTGTCGGCACCATGACTGGAGTTCAGAGCAGGAAGGTTCATACGGAGCCGGAGTGGGCATGGTCTCTGACAGATCAGGCGCATATGCTTGACATTCCGGTATTTATGAAGGAAGATCTTGTCCCTATCATAGGGAATGAAAATATGATTCAGGAAATGCCGGATGAATTCAATAAAGTGTTGGAGGTACAGAGTTCATGGCAGAAGTAATAAATGGAATCCTCATTAATGAGGCGGAAACAAAGAACATCATGACCAAGTCCAGTCTGCCTGTAGGCGGTTACTCGGTCAATCCCTATGTAGGCTGTACACATGCCTGCAAGTATTGTTATGCTTCTTTTATGAAGCGTTTTACCGGACACAAGGAGGAATGGGGCACTTTCCTTGATGTGAAGCATTGGCCGGAAATTAAGAATCCGAAGAAATATGCCGGACAGCGGGTGGTCATCGGTTCTGTGACAGATGGCTACAATCCACAGGAGGAGCAATTCGGGAATACCAGAAAACTTCTGGAGCAGCTGATCGGCAGTGACGCAGATATTCTGATCTGCACAAAGTCGGATCTTGTGGTACGGGATATTGATCTGCTGAAGAAGCTTGGACGAGTAACCGTTTCATGGTCGATCAACACACTAGATGAAAATTTCAAGAACGATATGGATTCTGCTTCTAGCATTGAGCGCCGTATCGCTGCTATGAAGCAGGTATATGAAGCAGGTATCCGTACAGTCTGTTTCGTATCCCCGGTATTCCCCGGTATCACGGATTTTGAAGCAATCTTTGAGCGGGTAAAGGATCAGTGCGATCTGTTCTGGCTCGAAAATCTCAATCTTCGAGGCGGTTTCAAAAAGACAATTATGGATTATATCGCCGGAAAATATCCTGATCTTGTACCACTTTACGACGAGATCTATAACAAGCATAACCGCAGCTACTTTGAAGCACTTGAAGTAAAAGCTGAGAAAATGGCTAAGAAGTATGATTGTGCCTTTGTGGATAATGAAATGCCTTATGGCAGAGTCCCGCAGGGACATCCGGTGATCGTAGATTATTTCTATCATGAGGAAATCCGAGGGACAGAGAATACAGGAAAAAGAAATCGTTAATCTAAACGAAAATTAAACTGATGATGGTGGAGAGATTTATTTATCGCCATTTGAAATCGAGAAGTTCTTGTTTGAAAAATAGAGAAATTGTAAAATTTAAGAAAAAAGAAATGCACAGTTCTTAGCTTATCGGGAACTGTGCATTTTTGTAAATAAATACTTTTAATTAGCCGATTACGGCATCCTCTGCTGTAAAATGTTCCAGAGAATTTTCTTTTACCTGAATGCAGATATAAGTAATTCCGGAAATATCGGATGCAAAAAACTGACGCTTTGCAGCAGGTGCGATTTTTAGCCAGTCTCCAGTTGAAAGGCTGATTTCTTCTCCATCAATTATGGCTTTGCCGTTACCTGAAAGAATTCCATAGATTTCTTCATTTTCTTTATGAGAATGAACAAATGGGACATTTGCTCCTGCAGGTAGTTCGTTTAAACTGATTTCTGCACCTGTTAAAGACAACTTTTCATGCAGTTCAATTCGGTTTTCCTTTCCAATAGTTGTTTTTGTGTAATTGGTCATAATAATACCTCCATAGTTGATTTGTAGTTTCTGGTTGCTTGGTATTAGTATAGTGTGAGACACATACAAAAACAAGTACGCACCTTTTTGTAACTGTACACTCAAAATTGAATGTGTTACAATAGACTCGGAGGTGAGAATTATGCGAGCAAAAGAAGAATTACCGGAATGCCCAGTTGCAACAGCGGTATCTCTCATCGGAGGAAAATGGAAACTGCTGATTTTGCGTAACTTGAAAGAGCGTCCATGGAGATTCAATGAGCTACAACGAAGTATAGATGGTATTTCACAAAAGGTTTTGACAGATAGTTTAAGACAAATGATGAGTGATGGACTGGCATATCGCCACGATTACCATGAGCAGCCACCGAGAGTCGAATACGGATTAACGGAACTCGGAACAAAAATGCTTCCAATTGTTAATTCACTTGCTGACTTTGGTAACTACTATAAATCACTTATTGAACAGAATTAAGTACGTTAGTATTTGAAAAGCTCGAACAATCGGAATTTATCGAGTTTCCTAACTAACTTTCCTTATTTTACAAGGCTTCCAGAGCCTCAAATTGTGAACTTGTATGTATTTTCCCTTGTTTTTGCCCTTATGGGCAACTTACAAGGGAAATTTTTTTCTTATTGCCCCACAACCTTATCCAAGAGCCTTGCGGAAGTCCGCTTTGCTTCCCTTGTGGCGTGGGCGTAAACATTCATTGTGGTACGCACATCAGAATGACCCAACAGCTCCTGCACATCCTTGGGCTGTGCACCGCTTGTCAGAAGATTGGTGGTGTAGGTGTGTCTTAAAGTGTGGAAGTGGAAGCCTTCCAACCCGGGCACCCTCCGGCTGGCACTCCTGCAAGCGATTTCTACTGTGCTTGGAAGTTCCAGACGCCCATCTGACCTCAAACATACAAAGGAGATTTCTGTATAATCCGGCGGTACTTCCTGTGTGCCATCAAGACTGTAATATTCATAATGCACACGGTTCTTTTCCCGAACCTCTTTGTAATAGTTTTTGTGGTACAGTTGTCCGTACTGAAAGCGTTGCTTGTACTGTTCCCTTTTAGCAGTTCTAAGAATTTCAGCGAGTGTATCGCCAAAGTCCACCACACGCACCTTTTTACGCTTTGTAGGACCAATCTCTGTTTTGTGTCTTGTTCCGTTGTAGCGGACACTACGCCTTACAGTCAAATACTGCTCCTCAAGGTTAATGTCCTGCCAAGTCAGTCCTGCAACCTCTCCCAGTCGAAGCCCTGCATAGTAGGCTATCTGCACCGGAAGGATTGCGTCCCTGCTTCTTTTGGAAAGTTCCTCCAACAGTTTCTGATACATTTGGTGGGTAAGCACCATTGCATTTGCATCCGTCAGGTCATCCTCAGCAAATAAATCCACATCATCCGTTTTCTTTTTCAATACCACATACTGCATGGGATTGAAGGTAATGAACTGTTTGGGAAATACTGCAAACCGGAATGCCTGCTGTAACACAGCCGAGTAGGAATGCACATAATCCTTTGTGTAACCTTTGGAAACAAAGTTTCCGGCTGTTCCCCCAAAGGTAAGTAAATCCATAAACTGCTGTAAATGCTCCGAAGTGACTGTTTTCAGCTTGCGTTTGCCGATAGGGTGTTGTTTAATCCGGTTGACCGCCTGAAGATAATTACCAACAGTTCCATTGCTTAACGTGCCGACCTTTAATTCTTCCTCTGCCCAAATGTCGAGCAGTTCTCCGAGTGTGATATTGTCAGCCTTTGCAATGAACTTCTTGCTTTCGTAATCCTCCATAGCCTGTCTTAACAGTTTTTCCGTTTCGCTTTTGCTTTCCGTACCCGCAAATTCCTTTTGTACCAGATTTCCGCTGGCGTCCTCCACATAGAAGCGATAGTACCATTTCTTTCCTTTTTTCCTTACAGAACCTTTTGCCATAATCGTTATTACTCCTTTCGATACTGGACAATCGGAACTGATGAAATGCTTCTTGCGTGTAAGTATATCATAACTCCGGTTGTCTAACTATACCGATTCGGAATCTTCCGATAAAAGATTTGCAAGCCTCTGTGTGGCTGTCTCCGGTTTCTTGGAATAGAGCCTTATCACATCTGCCATGTCATTAAAGGCATTGACTGTGTGGGTAATCTCCCTAAGAAACATGATTTCGTTGTATTCCTTATTCGATTCAAAACCTATGGTGGCTGCTATGTCTGCATTCTCCGTGTTGCCCTTGAAGTTCTTGCAGGCAAACTGGAAAGAATCCATAAACAACTCATACTCCTGTAACATCAGTAGCAGTAGGTCTTTCGAGAAGTCAGCTTCCTCATTATTAAGGTCAAATGGTAAGCGGTTTAGGATACTGCTCATTGCATCACGAATCTGTAATTCCCTTTTATCCGTAATGTCTGTTTCGTATTCTTCTGCTTCTCCCTTGAGCCATTCCACGGATACATGAAGTGCTTCTGAAAGTCCATCCAGCACCAGCTTCTTGGTATTGTCGATTGTTCCGGCTTCATATCTCTGAATGGTGGAGGCTGTGACTCCCATCTTTTCAGCGACATAAGGCTGTTTCAATCCAAGCTCCAATCTTCGCTGTTTTGCCCTGCTACCGATTAGCTTGCGTAATTCTTTGTCTTTCATCTTCATACGCCTCCTTTTTCGGTATGGTACTACTATAACATACATCTTTTATAATTGCAATATGCAATTTAATAATTATTTTTAATATTTCGTAACGCTTGACAAGATGATATAAAAGGTTTATAGTAGGCTTAGTCAAAAATTGCATAATGCAATTAGTAAGGAGGTGATTCAATGACAGAAATGAAAATTGCCTTATCCATTGAGGAAGCAGCCGACTATACCGGTATCGGAAGAAATACGCTCCGCGACCTGGTAAAGTGGAAGAAGCTCCCGGTACTTCAGGTAGGACGAAAGGTTCTTATAAAGACTGATATACTGGAGCAGTTCATGGAAGCCAACGAAGGCAGGGACTTAAGGGATAAGAATACTGTCAGAGCAGTTAGCAGAAAAACTGCTGTAACTTAAAAGGGTGGCTTCCTACGAAACCACCCTTTGGTATGTATCAGACCGAAGCCATGATATACCTACACGCAAATAGATTATATCATGTGCTTCCTCTGGTATCAACCAAAACTTATGGGAAAGGAGTAGGAATTTTATAAGACAACTTCATATAGAAGCGAGTGGTGCAATGCCCTCAACGCAGGTCTTTCATAAGCCCTCGGCGTTTGAGAGCGAAATACACCCTTCGCACAAATCTTCGATTTGTACTCTGGGTATTTCGCCCTTGCAGGGAGCAAAGTCACGCAGGCGTGACTTATACAAATGCTGTCGCATTTGAGGTAGTGCCGGATACGGCATAGTGTTCGTAACCGGATAGCCTAAGCTATCCACTCACTTATATAATCCTTCCACCTCTTTCCCTATGTAACATTTACGAGAGGAGGAAGCACTATCGAAAGAAATTCATTTATTCAGATGAGCAAGCTCCACAATGTCCGTGACAGGATTACTTATATATCCAGTCACGCCAGGCAGGAAAATCTGTATGCGGTCTATGAAACCACAGACCGCCACTACTGGACAGAGCTTGCACGATTTAATCAGCAGGAATTTCTTAAAAGCGGTACGGAAGGGAAATGTATCGAGGCAAGGGAACTGATTATAGCATTGCCGGAATCTTTTCCCGATTTGTATGACCCTGACAGGCTGTTACAGATGTTTACCAACCGCTTTAAAGAAAAATATGGTGTGGAGTGTGTATCAGCCCTGCACCACAACAAACGCAAGACCAACTATCATATCCATCTCATCTTTTCCGAAAGGGAACTGTTACCGGAACCCATCGAGAAGATTGCAACACGCAATATGTTCTACAACGAACAGAAAAAACATGTGCGTACCAAGAAAGAGATACTGGATGATAGCGGTAATGTCCGTAAGAGCTGTAAAATAATTAAAAAAGGCGAAGTCTATGAGAGAACCTTATTTACTGCCAAGAACAAGCTGTTCAAGCAGGAGCATTATTTGGACGAGGCAAAACGCTTCTATACAGACCTTATCAATCTTCTGATAGAGGACGATAAGAATAAGCTCCATGTATTCGATAGAAACGGATTGTATCTTGCAACCAAGAAAATCGGTAAGAATAATCCCAAAGCGGAACAGATAAAGGAAGATAACGAGGTGCGTATGCAGTGGAATCACGAAGTAGACCGAGCCTTAGTCAGCCAAGTGCCGGAGAATGAAATACGGCAGATAAAGAATGAATTTATCACAGACCGTATCCGCAACTCCATCAGGGTATGGGGCAACAGACCAGAATTGTTGCTCAATATAATAGTAACTGCAACAAAGGCATTAGCACTTTTAACTTCTAAGGTGTTGACAGCCGCAAGGGAGCTGAAAAACAAGCTGTTCCATGAAGCTCTTGAAAAAGAATACGGAAGTAAGGCTGTTATAAAAGCAGATGACACCGCAGATGTTGTTTCTGCTCCGGTTAAGGAAACAATAACAAAGCCTGAGCCACCAAGCGTTACAATTACCGCAACTGTTCCAGAAACCAAGGTTATAGAACAGCCCAAGCCACAGATACCCCCAAGACCGGTTATGCCACCGGAAGCAGTCGCTTTCCCAAGACTTCAAAAGGTCAAGGTTACGCTTGATAAACACAATCATCTTATCTTTGAAGCGGAGCGTGAACGGACAAAACTGGAGATTGAATTAAGCGATTTGAAGGGGCTTGCAAGGCTTACCAAGAAAAAGGAGCTTGAAGGCAGGATTGCCACCCAAACCGAAGAAATCCGAACCCTCAAAGCCGGATTATCCGGTATCGTCAGACAACACGGATTTGCAACGGTGCAGGATTTCTACACAGCATTCTATACCGCCCAGCATGCCACAGAAGCATATCAGAAAGAATGCGACAAATGGGAAGAAGCCTACGGCGAGAAAGCCTCTCAAAAAACAGAAACCATGCACGAAAAGATACAACGATATAAAGAAAAGGCTGATAAGCAGAATGCCAGTCAACCTTATCGAAGCAGAGATAAAGGGGCGAGATGATCGCCCCCTGCCAAATGAATAGCCTTATCCATACACATAGGACAAGGCTATTTTAAATACATAGTATGCGTAAACCTGAAAGTTTCACCTTATCCACATAGATAAAAAATCATTTGTCTATTTCCTTATCATACACCTTTTTCGAATATATAACTGCTACAATCGTTGCTAATAATAAATAAATCAACATAAAGATTGTGCCAGTCATTCCACTTGTATATATAGTTGTAATGATAGTCAATAAGCCGGTGACAATAATACATATTGCACCAAAGCGATTACTCTTTCTCCACGTATCGTCATTATGCATACTCCAAACGGTTCGAAGTCCCACTACCGCATTTCGTTTTGCTTTTGTCATAAAATTTCCTAATACAATAAACATAATACCACATAAAATACAAGAAACTTTTGCAATATCAATGGTAGCCTGAAAATCACCCGTATTTGCTTGTATCCATGAAGAGTAAAGAATAAAATAGTGCATAATACCGAACATTATAGCCTGCGAAAGTCCTACAACACACAATACTTTTGCAGAGGATTTTGCTTCCATTTGTTCCTTTTCAGTTTTTGCTGTTATTGATTTTTTTTCAAATACATTGATTAGCAAATGCCAAAATAGTGTAATAAACAAAATAATTATCGGAAAAATAAGACTTTCTGTTTTACTACCCCATCTGTCAGTATTTCCCTCCAAATCATGATGCATAGGTATAACATCCGGCATAAACTGTAGTACCACACTTGTGACTACAACTGGAATCATTGCTACTATCCACATTATTTTTTTCATCTCTTTTTTCCTCCAAACTGATTAACCCATATAATTAATTCATCAAAAACTGTAGTATTGATTTCATAATAAACAAAGTTTTTTTCTTTATATTCAGATACTAAATCAGCACTCTTTAATAGTTTCAAATGATAAGAAAGTGCCGCTGGTGTAATTTGCAATTCTTCCGCAATCTCTCCGGCATTTAATCGTCCATTCTTTAGCATCGTAAGAATATCTCTTCTTTGACCGTCTGCTAACACTTTAAAAATATTTGTTTCTCCCATATCTCTTACCTATTTAAAATTTTCTTTAAATAAATATTAACACACCTTTCTTTAATTTACAAGGTATATTTAAAAATATTTTTAAATAGAAAACACGCTGAAAAACCAACGTGTCCATTCTATCGTTATTAAAAAAACAACTAACCAGCAGTAAAATTCAAATTTTCACTTTCTATTGTACCACGCACACTCCTTGTATTCCACCTATATTTTTCTGAAGTTTTTTATAAAAGGCGGACTGCCATTTCATAGCAATCCGCCCATAAAATTACCACACTTCCAGACTATCCTCCGTATCAATCCACATCTGCATAGTTCCGTCAAGATAAAGTCTTGCATATTCAAGTGGATTATCTATTGCAAGGGCATTCAAAGCACACTCTGAATTAGGAGTAGTTTCTAATCCTTCCTCTGCCTTTGCACAATCAATCCGAAGAATATATCCGGCATAAGTGCATATATCAATGCTGTTATGGTAAATGTTGTAATCTGCATATATTATATTCATTCAATCAATCCTCTTCAATCAATCCTCTTTTCTGTAAAATCAAAAAAGCATTTCAATCAGTTCACACAGTCCATTTATATTATGTTATAATGTGTTATGTGATTTTGCTTCCCTTATTTTTGCCCTTGCGAGGGTTCATAATGCCTTGTGAAACGATATAACACAAGGGAATACCTAACGGAAAGCTCACCTACAGAAAAGTTAGTATTTATAAGGGTTTGCCGAGAGTTTAATAATAAATTATAACAGGTAACAGAACCCTTAAATTATGTGCTTGCACAATCGGAATTTATAAAGGAGAATATTGATGAAACTATTTTTATGTTCACATTTTTCAAGTGTAGGAAGTCTGATAAAGGAAGAAATTGAAAATAAGAAAGTCGCATTTATTCCAACAGCTTCGCTGCGTGAAGGCTACACCGGTTATGTCGGCTCGGCTCGAAAGCTATTCAATAAACTGGGAGCAGCCGTAACTGAAATTGATATTTCAACGGAGGCTTATTCAACGATACAGTCTGTTTTTGAAGATGCGGATGTGATATATTTTACCGGCGGAAATTCTTTTTTCCTTATGGACCAGCTCCGTAAAACGGGAACGGATGAGCTGTTGAAGAAAGAATTGGCAAAGGGAAAACTGATGATTGGTGAATCGGCAGGTGCGATTATATGCGCTCCAAGCATCCAATATATCGAGCAAATGGATGAAAAGCCGGAGGACTACTCACAAGAAGATGATGCAGGGCTTGATTTGATTGATTTCTATGTTCTTCCGCATTATCTTACAGCACCATTTAAGAAAGTTACCGAGAAAATAATGACTGAATTTTCGGATTTGAATCTATGCCCAATTAACAACCGTCAGGGAATTGTAATCGATGGTGAAGGTTCAAAGGTTATTTGCAAAGACTAATTTGAAAATTCAAATTTGTCTAACTCACAACAATTTAATATCAAACTAATACAAGCACTTTAGCCAATGATAAGGTTAAGGTGCTTTTTTTGCGCCTTGAAAGGAGGTGGTTACAGCTAAACACATCGGGAAAAGCCCGATTTAATCATTACAACAGGCATTGCCTGATCATATAGAGTAACTTTTAACAGCCAGTTAGGGATTATCCCTGCTGGCTTATTTTTTTATCAAAAAGGAGATAAACGACATGAGAAAAGAACAGAGTATTAAAACAAACAACAATCAGATGGAGGAGAAAGGCATGAAGAGCAGATTCATTCACTTTAAAAAGAGATTCGTTCCGGCATTATCCGGAGCACTTATGGGAGTAATGCTTATGAGCACTACTTGTTTTGCAGCAGGTACAGGTACTTCCGCAGTAACACAGCCGCTTGAGAACTTAAAGACACTTATCATTGCAGTCATTGGTGCGGTCGGTGTCATCATTCTTGCAAAGAATGTTATGGAGTTCGCACAAGCATATCAGCAGCAGGATTCATCTACCATGAACTCCGCTCTGAAAGGAATTGTAGCAGGTGTCATGATGGCTGGTATTTCAACAGTTCTGACATTCTTAGGCTTCTAAGATTGGGGAAATGCATTTCCCCTTTTAGTAAAAGGAAAGAGGTGAATAACAAGTATGGATATTTTTAAGCTTGGAGACAAGATCCTTGCACTTCTTGAGGCAGTGTTTGGGTTTTGGAACAATCAGATATCCCTGGTCTTTGCAATGCTTGGACAGTCACCGGTCAGTTTCAAGGGCGGAGGTCCCTGGGCAGTCATTGAGGGTATTGAGCCGGTCTTTGTAGCGGTCGGTTCATCCCTCGTTGTGCTGTTCTTTGTTATCGGTTTCTGCTCGGAAAGCATAGATGTAAAAGATGAGATGAGGTTTGAATCAATCCTGCGTATGCTTATCCGACTGGGACTTGCAGAATGGTTTGTTGCAAATAATGTCACGATTATGAAAGCGTTTTTTACTTCCATAGGAAATCTGGTGGGACTTATATCTGCCGGGACAACGACGCAGCTTGCCATTGACAGTACACAGGCAGACATCATTAAGGGACTCGGATTTGGTGAAAGTCTGGTAATGCTGATACTTACAGCTTTGCTTGCAATCATCATTATTATCTGTGGATTCTTTATCATCTACACAGTGTATTTCAGGTTCTTAAAGATACTGATTATTGTGCCGCTTGGTGCGATTGCATGCTCCACGATGGCAGGAAACAGAATGGTCAGCCATACAATGGCTACCTACTGCAAATATTTCCTGTCATGTGTGTTTGAGGCAGTAACGATGGCACTTGCGATTGTGGTATGTAATGCATTTATCAATGCAGGACTTCCGGCATTTACAGGAAGTTATGCTGACTGGGCACAGACACTTATATATCTGTGTGAAATGACATTTACGATAGCAATGACTGTTGGAAGCGTGAAGGGTGCACAGACACTTACAAGCAAGGCATTTGGATTATAGAAGGAGGCAGAAATGGATAATGAAAAGAAACAGGTTACTTATAATTCAAGTATAACCGGAGAAACGCAGGTGACATTTGATATCCAGCAGTATATGAATAACAGGGCAATGTTTATTGGTCTTATGTGTAATGAAGATGGATATGAGGAGCCTTTTGGGGATGTGACAGTGAATTTATCTGTTGCAGCACCGAATTATTGTGGATATCTGAATGTAAATGAAATGCCGGATATAGAGAAGTTTATCACAGACAATGATCTGGGTGAGTTTACAGGATTCACACAGAGAAGCGGTTTCTGCGAATATCCTCTTTATCTGTTCAATGTAGACAGGTTAAGAGAACTCTGTCCGGAGGGAATGTCAATGTACGAGGCAGATATTGGAATGGTACGAAAGCCGGAAACAAAGGATTTAGCAAGATAGGAGGAATGAACAGTGGTTATTGAGATTAACAAGGATATTGACCGCTATCAGGAATCAGTGGCAATGGGACTTACAGCAAGACAGCTTATATTTTCCATTGCCAGTGTAGCAGTTGGCGGAGGTCTTGTACTTCTTCTTTATAAGTATATTGGACTGACAGGAGCAGCTTATGTTGCCATTCCATGTGTAGCACCGATTGCCCTTGGTGGATTCTATTCCTTTAATGGCATGAATTTCTACGAGTATATGGGAAAGAAGCTGCATTTTATGTTTGGTAACAAGGCACTTACCTATGTGTCAACAGAAGGAGAGCCAGCTATCAAGACATTTGAACTGGAACAGACAGGACAGGTAAAGAAGAAAGGCAAAAAGATACAGGACATTGAACCACAGACAAGTGAGTCTGTTGTAAAGAAACAGGAGGAGTTTGAAGCAATGAAGAAAAAGACCAGAAATATGCTGCTTGGTCTTGTTGCAGTAATTGTAGCAGCAGTAGCAGGCATTGCAGTGTATAAGGCAATGCATTAGATAAAGAGAATCTGACCGAAAGGTCGGGAACACAGCCCGCAGGGTGAAGTTCCCGGCGGGCTTTCATTATAAGAAAGCGAGGTTAGAGACATGGGTTTATTTACAGACGGATTTAAGTTATTAAAGAAGGCGAGTGAGCCTTTGTATAAGACACCTAAATCCATTCAGGAAACCATAGAGATTATGGCGGTGGCTGAAAACGGCATTTTTGAAGTAAGCAGGAATAAGTATTCCAAATGCTACCGCTTTAGTGAAACTTATAAAAGAGCCTGATAATAAATATGACAAGGAAGCAATACAGGTCATGATAAAGGGACTTGGAAAAGTAGGATATGTTGCGAATAGTCCTTTTACAGTTAAAGGCGAATCAATGAGTGCCGGAAGATTATACGATAAAATTGGAGATAAGGCAAAGGGAAAGATTGAGTTTGTTGTTGATGGTGGAATTGTGTGCAGGATTACAGATGCTGGTATGTCCACAGGAGTTGTATTAAACAAATAGAAGCAAATATCCCCGGATATGTTATTTGAATCAGGGATATAATACATAAATGTTATGTTGTGACAATTAAGGATATGTGCTATCATATAACAAAGCATAGCTTCATGAATTTTGCAATACATCAGAAGGGAGATTATCATGAAAAACATTAACTGGGCTGTTCTCGGAACAGGTGTTATCGCCAATGAGATGGCGAACGCATTAAAGAAAAACGGCAAAAACATTTATGCAGTCGGCAACAGAACTTATGAAAAAGCTGTGGCATTTGGAGAAAAATATGGTATCAAAAAAGTTTATTCGGATTACAATGAAATGTTTACGGACCCGGATGTAGATGTGATTTATATAACAACTCCGCATAATACACATATAAATTTTGTAAAAAAGGCTATAGAAAACGGTAAGCATGTTCTTATAGAGAAATCTATTACGCTTAACAGTGATGAATTAAGTGAGATAGTTTCGATGGCAGAAGAAAAAGGCGTGGTTATTGCAGAGGCAATGACTATATATCATATGCCGGTTTATACAAAACTTAGAGAAATTTTAGCATCGGAAAAGCTTGGGAAAGTAAATCTGATAACAATGAATTTTGGAAGCTTTAAAGAATACGATATGAATAACCGCTTTTTTAACCGTAATCTTGCCGGAGGTGCAATGCTTGATATTGGAGTTTATGCGCTTTCTTTTATCAGATGGTTTATGGAGTCAAAACCTGACAATATACAGTCACAGGTCAAACTTGCACCGACCGGAGTTGACGAACAGGTGGGAATGTTACTGACTAATAAAGAGGGACAGATGGCAACCGTTATGCTGTCGCTTCATTCAAAACAGCCTAAACGCGGAATGGTCTCATGTGAAAAGGGTTACATTGAAATTATGGAATATCCCAGAGCGTGGGAGGCAAAAATAACATATACCGACAGCGGTGAAACAGAGATAATAAAGGCGGGGGACAATGCAGATGCCCTTGCTTATGAACTTTCCGACATGGAAAAGGCCATTAACGGTGATGAGAACTGCATGTATCTAGATTATACAACAGATGTTATGGATATGATGACAGAGTTTCGTAAGACATGGAACCTTTCATATCCGGAGGAAACCGCAACTGCTAAAATATCACCATCGGCAAACATAGTAAAGGAATCAACCATAATGGGTGATGTGACAGTCGGCGAGAATTGTACAATATTGTTTTATGCCGTGCTTCGGGGCAATGATAATAAGATTGTGGTGGGAGACGGAACAAATATACAGGATAATTGCACATTGCATACGTCACTTGTTGATCCGGTCATACTTGGCAAAAATGTTACGGTAGGACATAATGCGATAGTACATGGCTGCAGGGTTGGAGATAACACCCTCATTGGAATGGGAGCAACCATAATGAACGGTACGGTTATAGGAAAAAACTGTCTCATAGCGGCAGGAAGTCTTGTGCTTGAACACCAGAATATTCCGGATGGAAGTCTTGTTATGGGAAGCCCTGCGAAGGTAAAGCGTAAGCTTACGGATGACGAAATAAAAAATCTTGAAAACAGTGCGGCACATTATATTGAAACAGGCAGAAAACTCAGAGAACAGGGATATTGTGTGTAAACATGACGGCTGAATTTCCATACAAAAACTTTACAAACTAATAACCCCTACACCCTTGAGAACCCTTGAAAAATATTATATAATATTACTTAGCGAAATCGGAAAGGTGGATATGATATATGAAGATAGGAATGCTTACCAGCGGTGGAGATTGTCAGAGTCTTAATGCTTCTATGAGAGGTGTTGCGAAAACATTATATAATAATTTAAAGGACGTGGAAATAATAGGGTTTCATGAGGGATACAAAGGACTTATGTATGGAGAGTATCATACTATGGAACCGAAAGATTTTTCGGGAATTCTTACACAGGGTGGAACTATTATAGGAACATCCAGACAGCCTTTTAAACTTATGGGAACACCTGATGCCAACGGAATGGACAAGGTTGAGGCAATGAAGAAAACATATAAGAAATTAGGACTTGAGTGTCTTGTTATTCTTGGTGGAAATGGAACTCACAAGACAGCCAATCTTTTGTCAGAGCAGGGGCTTAATGTAGTGACACTTCCTAAGACCATTGACAATGATATATGGGGAACGGATATTACATTTGGTTTCCAAAGTGCGGTAGACATTGCGACAAGCGCAATTGACTGCATCCATACAACGGCAGCATCACACGGAAGAGTGTTCATAGTTGAAGTTATGGGACATAAGGTAGGATGGCTTACATTACATGCCGGAGTTGCAGGCGGAGCAGATATAATCCTTTTGCCGGAGATACCATATGATATAGATAAGGTTGTAAAGGCTATCCAGAAACGTACCGAAGAGGGCAAGAGATTTTCAATACTTGCTGTTGCAGAAGGTGCCATATCAAAAGAAGATGCGGCACTATCAAAGAAAGAATTAAAAAAGAAAAGAGCAAAGACCCAGTATCCTTCTATTTCATATGAAGTCGGAGCAGAGATAGAGAAGCGTACAGGACAGGAAGTCAGAGTTACCATACCGGGACATACACAGAGAGGTGGCGGACCGTGTCCTTATGACAGAGTTATTTCGACAAGATTCGGTTCGGCAGCAGCAGAACTTATATTGAATAAAGAATACGGATACATGGTTGGAATGAAAAATGGAGAGATAGTAAAAGTTCCGCTTGGAGAAGTGGCAGGAAAACTTAAGATGGTAGAGCCTGACTCTTCATTTATACATGAGATAAAGAATCTGGGAATAAGCTTCGGAGATTAATAAAATGTCATATACAGCGTTATATAGAAAATTCAGACCGCAGGATTTTGAAGGTGTTAAGGGACAGGAACATATTACTTCAACACTTAAAAATCAGATAAGAGCAGATAGGATAGGACATGCCTATCTGTTTTGCGGAACAAGAGGAACAGGTAAGACAAGTGTTGCCAAGATATTTGCAAAGGCGGTAAATTGTCTGAATCCGGTGGATGGGAATCCGTGCAATGAATGTGAAGTGTGCAAATCCATAAATAATGGAACATCTATGAATGTCATTGAGATAGATGCCGCATCCAATAACGGCGTGGAAAATATCAGACAGATAGTAGAGGAAGTCAAATATTCACCGACAGAGGGAAGATATAAGGTATATATCATAGATGAGGTTCATATGCTGTCCATAGGAGCGTTCAATGCGCTGTTAAAGACACTGGAGGAACCGCCTTCATATGTAATGTTTGTACTTGCAACGACTGAGGTGCATAAGATACCCATAACCATACTTTCGAGATGTCAGAGATATGATTTTAAGAGGATAAATGTGGATACCATATCTGCCAGAATGCGTGAACTGTGCGATATAGAGGGTATGCAGGCAGCGGACAGGGCACTTAAATATATAGCCAAAGCGGCGGACGGTTCCATGCGAGACGCACTCAGTCTGCTTGACCAGTGCAGTGCATTTTACATGGACAGGGAACTTACTTATGATAATGTACTCGAAGTACTTGGTGCGGTGGATACGCAGGTGTTTAGTGAAATGTTAGAACATATTGTGGCAGGAGATTCCATCAGCTGCATACATAAGCTTGATGAACTTATTATGCTTGGAAGAGATTTGTCACAATTCGTTATGGATTTTGTCTGGTATTTAAGAAATCTGTTGCTTATATCGGCATCTGACAATGCACAGGAAGTTGTGGATGCGTCGGCTGAGCGTATGGCTGCCATGCAGGAAGAGGCAGAGAAGATAAATACAGACACACTGATGAGATATATCAGGGTGTTTTCGGAACTCAGCGGTAAATTAAAATTTGCATCGCAAAAGAGAGTTCTTATAGAAGTTGCACTTATTAAACTTACAAGACCGGCGATGGAGAAGAATTATGATTCTATTCTTCAGAGACTTGAACAGATAGAACACAGACTGGATTCAGGTGAGATAAATATAAGTATTCCACAGCAGAGTGTGGAGACACAGCAGATAAATAATGCATCTGAAAATGTACCGGCAGAGACTAAGGCGCCACTCCCGAAAGCTATCCCTGAGGATATAAAACAGGCGGCGGCAAACTGGGGCAGAATAATGATGCAGATGAACGGTGCACAGAGAGCATGTCTCCGGGACTGCAAGGTAAGTGCAGGAGAAGATAATAAGCTTTATCTTGTATTTCAGAATGAAATCAATTATACTATGTTTATTGGCCGTGATAAAAGTGAAGAAAATAACAGAACTTCAGAGATTGAAAAGATGCTGGCTGATATAACGGGCAAATCCATAGAAGTTGAGATAAAACTTCTTCAGCCTGAGCAGCATTATAATGACAATTATACGGAAATAAAAAATGCGATTAATATGGATATAGAAGAGGAGGATTTTTAACATGGCAAAAAGAGGAGGATTTCCGGGTGGAATGCCGGGAAACATGAACAACCTTATGAAACAGGCACAGAAGATGCAGAGACAGATGGAAGAGACTACCAAGGAGCTTGAGAGCAAGGAAGTCACTGCAAAGGCAGGTGGCGGTGCAGTTGAGGTTACGGTATCAGGTAAGAAAGAAGTAGTCAGCGTGAAGATATCGGAAGAGGTTGTTGATCCTGATGATATAGAGATGCTTGAGGATCTTATAGTAGCAGCTACAAATGAAGCACTCAGACAGATGGAAGAGATATCTCAGAGCCAGATGGCTAAGATAACAGGAGGATTAGGCGGAGGATTTCCGTTCTAAGGTAAAACATGGATTACTACAGTAAATATATTAATAAGTTGATAGAAGAATTTGCAAAGCTTCCGGGCGTTGGCAGCAAGTCAGCCCAGAGGCTTGCGTTCTATATACTCAATATGCCGCAGGAACAGGTGAATGGATTTACGGATGCCATAATCAAGGCGAAGAGTCATGTAAGATATTGCAAATGCTGTTTTACACTGACGGATGATGAAGTATGTCCTATATGCAGAAGTGATAAGAGAGACCACAGTGTTATAATGGTGGTGGAGAATACCAGAGATCTTGCAGCTTATGAAAAGACAGGAAAGTATAATGGTGTGTATCATGTGCTGCATGGTGCCATATCACCGACGCTTGGAATAGGACCAAACGACATAAAGTTAAAAGAACTTATGGAAAGACTCCGCGGGGATGTGAAAGAGGTTATCATATCTACGAATTCAAGCGTGGAAGGCGAGGCTACAGCATTATATATAAGTAAGCTTATCAAACCGGCAGGAATCAAGGTCAGCCGAATAGCCAGCGGAGTTCCGGTGGGAGGCGATCTCGAATATATCGATGAAGTGACACTGCTTAGGGCATTAGAGGGCAGAACAGATATGTAATGGAAAGGAACGAAAGCAGATATGTCCGAAGAATATGTGTTGACGCGTGATATTATATATGACCATAGTGAACGTATGCTGAATATCAGAAAATATTACCCATTTTTCAAGGTGGCAGATACATCCTTTAAGCAGTACAGGGATGGAGAATTTGAATGTCTTGATATGGGATATATTCTGATGGCAGTACTACGTTTTTTTATTGAGAAAAATAATTTTGATGAAGAATATGTAACATATGAGCAGTACTATGATTTTATGGTGGAAGTCCTACACAGGGATTTCGGTGTAAGACCTGATGAAGACATTGAGAAAGAACTGGTATTGTATATATTTGATAAGATAAGAAATGATGGAAAACCGTATGTGTATGAATATTTTAATCCGGTGGATAAGAAGAAGCAGAATGTCAGAGTGCGGTTGATAGACAGCAGGATTGAGAATGACACGGTGTATTACAGTATAACTTCTGATGCAGTCGAATTTTACCTTGATACTAAAGAGGTAAAGGATGAAAGCAATATAACCATGGAACAGCTTCTTTTGGGAAAACTCATATCGTCGAAGAATTTCAGGGGTGGAACACAGGTAGTCAGACGGATTAATAATGAAGTAGGACGGATAATAGCGAGAAAGAACGAGGTTCTTAATATATTAAGCCACGATGTATTTAAGGGTGTCAGGGAATATCAGGACTTTAATGACAATGTAGTTAAGTGGTTCGATGAGGAGCAGAAGCTTTTTGCGAAAAATAAGGAGCTGATAGATCAGGCACTCAGACAGGGTGAGCGGGAGAACAGCTTTTATTCTGCCATGGAGGAAATATACCAGCTTGAGAGTGAACTTAACAGGGCAATCACCAGACATGGAAAACTGTTAAGTGAGTGTACTGATTTGCAGATGAAAGCGGATGAACTTATATCTAAAGCTAAGTATGGAAGACTCAGGACATCATTTGACTTTACGGATTATATGAGCAGAGTTATGGAGACAGACAGGGCAGAACTCCTTGAGAATATTATAATGCCGATGCTTGGCTTAAACATCAGAAAAAGATTCGACCTTGTGAGCATAGACGATATGCTGACATATGGACCGGAAAAGGAAGAGGCGGGAGAAAAAATAACGGATGAGGAGATTAAGGATTATGTCTATGAAGATGAAAAAGAGGACGAAAGAATAAAATGGAATTACCGGATATTTACGGATGTTTTATTTAAACTGGTGAAATCTAAGCGGGAAATCGAACTTACAGAGTTTGAAAATGCGGTATCAGATACAACAGGAAAAGATGTACTCAAAAATGGTGACTGGTATTCCTATCTGGTTCATATGTGCCAGAAGAAACATTACTCCGTAAATGATATAATCAGCCGGACGGATACATTTCTTGAGGAGATTATAAAAGAGTATCTTGAAGAAAACGAAGAACGGTATATGGCATATAAAAATCTGGTATTTAATATACAGACAACGGGACAGGAGATAGTATCAGAGGGGATTTCAGAGAGAATGAATCTGATAATCTGTGCAGAGAAAGATAGTCACTAAAGTGTTTGGAAATGGAGTGTACATATGGAAAACAGAAATCTGGAAAAAGCGCTGGAGATATTTTCAGCATTGATAAAAGGCGAGAAAATCAGCAGAAAAAATAAAGATACAGCCTCTCTATATGATGAATATAACGATAATGCACAGGTGTATGACATAGTTACAATGATGTGTAAGAAAATGAACCTGTCATTGTATGAATATAAGGATACACTGTATGTTTCACCGGGGGTGGGAAACAAAGTATTCGGATACAGTAACGAGGAATTAAAAAGAGAGATAGGTATAAGAGTAAATCGGGAACTATATCTGTGTTATTTTATAATGTATGGTGTTATAACAAGATTTTATACGGATACGTCTACAGGTACATTTACAGAGTATGTGAGAAGAGAAGATATAATAAATACAGTTGACGGAATGCTTGCCTCCACCATGAAGAATATAGGAATCATGACACTGGATGAAGTTAAGGAAAACAGCTTTGAGGCTGTAGCGGCACTGTGGGAGGAGCTTCCGCTTGTTATCAGCGAGGAAACTTCTGTCGTAAAAGCTGCGAGAGGTTCAAAATCAGGATTTGTAAAGATGGTGTTTAATTTTATGGAGAAACAGGGACTTCTTGTGGAAAATGAGGGAAGATATTATCCTACAGGGAGACTTTCGGCACTGATTGAGAATTATTTTGAACAGTATAAGGGTGAATTGTACAATATAGTGAAAGGAGCAGCAGAAGATGCCACATATAAACAGAATCAGGGTGAATAATGTAAAATACAATTTTGGCACACAGTACTATGATGATTTTATGATGCGTTTTTCGGGAAAAAACACAATCTATGATCTGGCAAACGGTGGCGGAAAAAGTGTGCTTATGCTTCTTCTTATGCAGAATCTTATACCCAATTGTACACTTGATGAGAAGCAGCCTATAGAGAAACTGTTCAGAACAAATCAGGGAAATACAGTTATTCATTCCATGGTGGAATGGATACTCGGAGACGCACATACAAGAGACGGATTTAAATATATGCTCACCGGATTCTGTGCGAGACGTGCTAAGGACAGCGGTGAGGAAAATCAGAGAAATACGGCAGAGATAGAATATTTTAATTACTGCATTTTTTATAAGAAATATAATGACAATGACATAAAAAATCTCCCGCTTACAAGAGACGGAGAGAGGGTAACATACAGCGGACTTAAGAATTATTTAAAGGACATTGAGAGAAAAGATTTTAATGTGGAGGTTCGTATTTTCGAGAGAAAAGGTGATTACCAGAAATTCATCAGCAGATATGGTCTGTATGAGAGTCATTGGGAGATTATAAGGGGAATAAACAAAACTGAGGGACATGTAAGGACATATTTCGAGACTAATTATAAAACTACAAGAAAAGTGGTTGAGGACCTTCTTATAGAGGAAATCATTCAGAAGTCATTTCAGAATAAGTATGGAAATGAAGAAGAACAGAGCAGCATGGCAAAAACGCTTTTAGATATTAAGGATAAGCTGCTTGAACTGTCAAAAAAGAAGAATGAATTGCACAATTATGACAGACAGATGACACTGCTTAAAGATTTCTCTGACAGAATACAGGGTATAAAACAGTTGTATATAGGAATGGACGAGCTGGAGACAGAGATTTCAAAGGCGTACAATACTGTTATAAGAGAAGAGAGCGAGAAGAAGAAGGAAAGAGTTACTGCCGCTGACAGAAAAGCTTATGTGATCAATGAGAAACGAAACTTAAGCCGCAGAGTTGAAACCGCAAAGGTTATGAAAAAGGCAAATGAGCTTGATGGATATAAAATCAGACTTAAAGAATATTCAGACATTATAGCCGGAGAACAGGAGAAAGAAGACAGACTCAGAAAAGAACTCATTGTAAAAGAAAGCGGGAATGATTACCTTGAGTATATTTATTATAAGCAGGAGTACGACCGCACAAGGGAAATGCTTGACTATTCCATGAAGGATAAAAACAGTCTGACGGACGAACTGAAGTCATTGACATCTGCATGGAAAAAATACTGTGATGAGCGGACACAGGAGATAGATGACATACTGGCACATGAGAGTGAGATTCTCAGTCAGGAACAGAAAAATATAGATGAATATGGAAGCAGGACTGCCAGTGACGTGAAGGAGATGGCGGTACTTGAGTTCAGGCTTGATGATTGCAGGACAAAAAAAGAGAAAATATCAGAAATGTCATCGGAGGCACGAAACAATTCAGGAATACTTCTGCCTGCCATGGCATCTGAAGAGTTAAAAAAGACAGATGAAGCCATAGCGGAGAAAACTAAGATTTTAGATGAGCTTACCGCACATTATGAACAGATTGAGAAACAGAGAAAAGAATATATAAATACAAGACAGAATATTGATATTACGCTTGATAATCTTAACGACAAACTGAAATGGCATATGGACAGGTTAAGTGAAAATATGGAGAAACAGAAAAAAATTGATGCCATATGCAGAGTGTACGGTGAGGCAGATTATAATAATCTTGATGCTGCCATCAGAAATGCCCTTCGTGATAAGATAAGGGATATCGGGTTAATTCGTGATAAAAAGGAGCTGTTAGAAAAACGTCTGGATGCCAGAATGAATGGAAAAGCATTTGAAGAACCGGAAAATGTGGCAGCGGTAATGGACTACATAGAGAGATATCATGGTGATAAGGCAAAAACAGGTCTTGATTATCTAAAGAATACGGATGAGGATGTAAGAAATGAATTTCTGGAAAAATTCCCGATTCTTCCATACAGCATAGTAGTCACAGATGGATTTGACGAGCTGTCAGGTGACTCAAGGATATGTGAGACGGTGGCGGGAATGACACCGGTAGTGATGATAAATGAGTCAGCACTGACAAAGGAAACATTTGTAAATGATATCTATGATTCTGAAAAGCTGATATACATTGTAGATGATACGGGTCTGACTGAAAATGAAGATAAGAGACTTCAGAATATAAAAGAACTTGAAGATGAGATATCAAAGCTGTGTAAGGAGGCAGACAGGCAGGCGGAGACAGAGAGTGTGATGGAGGATGACTATGCACTTATAGCGGGAGCTTCGGGACTTGCCGGTGAGAGAGAAAATCTGTCAAAACAGATTGAGGATATTAAATATAATATTAAGCTTAATGAATCAAAGATAGAAAGTCTTCTGCAGGATTCGCAGGAATGGGATACTACTCTTGCCGATACCGGACGTGAGATGGAGCAGATAAGAAAATCTCTGTCTGAGGAACAGAAACAAAAGTACATTCTTGAGGAAGTAAAGAAATATTATGAGGAGATAAAGAAAATCGATGCCGAGACATTAAGGGTAAGTGAACGGCTTGAGGAATTGAGAAAGAATAATGAAAATGTAAGGGCAAGAGCAGATGCATTAAAACGGCAGATGGAAAACCGTAAACAGAAGATGGAGACGCTGTCGGGAGAAAAAGACAGGCTTAATAAAGAATGGAAAGAGATATATGAACCCTATTACAGCAGTGATATCGAACCGTATGAAACGGAGGATGTAACACAGTTAAAGGCAAGACTTGACGGTGTCGTGGAGGCAGTGGCAACAGAGCTTAGCGGACTTAAAGACAAACAGAAACTGTTAAATAACTACAGCGTATCCATGGAGAAAACCTTACAGAGAATAAGGTATAAGGGACAGTCTGCCCAGGAATATGAAAAACTTTATGCTGCCGGAGAACTTAGCGAAGTATCGGAACAGATATTGGGAGAAATAAAAAATCAGGCAGAAGATATCAGAAAAAATATTGATAAATACACGCAGCTTGAGAGAGAGATGTCATCAAAATGTGACAGGCTTGAGGGAAATATATCCAATGCAGTTCAGGTAATATCAGAAAAATATGGTTACTATGAGGAAGAGAGTATAGACGCAGATGATGTGGACATTTTCATATCGGAAAATGATGCGATGTTAAATGAATATGTGCAGGAGATAAAGAAAACAGATGAGACACTTGCCGTTCTTGATAATGATATAAACCGACTGACCATGATAAAGAAGGATATAGAAAACAGAATGGAGATGGAGGAAATATCACTTAAAGAGACGGACGATTATTATGAACGTGGCACAGACATTGAGTCAAAGAGCAGAGATATTATAAAGAAGTATGAAAAGTTCAGAAATGATGTCAGAAGCAGACGTGAAGATTTTATACATGAGAAACAGCTTTTAGAAGAGACTATGAGAAGTGCCGGTGGAGAAGCAATGGCAGAGGAAATACGTGCAAATGTGGACATGCCGGAGAGCAGTACACAGACAGATGAACTTACGGAAATGCTTGCTGAAACGGTCAGATGTCTTGAACTTGAAAAAGACATGGTAGGCAGGGGCATAGAGGATATGGAAAAAATAAAAGAGAACTTCGAGAGCCAGTGCCTTCAGAACTGCCTGAATATAAAAACTGAACTTGAGAGACTGCCGAAACTGTCACGCATAGTTATGGATGGAGAGAATATTTCCATGATAAATCTGAGAATCCCGTATAAGAGTCCGGAAGTATATAAGGGGCAGATGTCGGAATATATAGATGAGACTGCGAGAAATGCAGATGAACTTGAAAGTACTGATGAGAGAATAAAATATATAAGAAGCCGGCTGAGCTGGAAAAAACTCTTTGCGGTTATAGTGACGGACATGAATGCAATAAAACTTAACCTTTATAAGCGTGAGCGTATAAAGGAGCAGAGCAGATATCTTCCGTATGAGGAGGCAGTAGGAAGTACAGGACAGTCACAGGGTATATACATACAGTTTCTTGTTTCGGTTATAAACTATATTTCCAGCATAAATTCAAAAAATGCCGATACATCAGGAAACGGAAAAGTAATATTTATAGATAACCCATTTGGAGCGGCAAAAGATGTATACATATGGGAACCGATATTCAAGCTGCTTAAGACAAACAATGTACAGCTCATAGTTCCGGCCCGTGGTGCGACACCTGCCATAACAGGAAGGTTTGACGTTAATTATGTGCTGGGACAGAAGCTTGTCGGAAACCGTCAGCAGACCGTGGTTACTGATTATTTCAGCAACATTGAAAATGAGGAAATTGAGTATACGAAAATGTCGTACGAGCAGACATCATTATTTTGACAATAACAATGCAGTGTGTTAAACTAAGTCTGAAAAAGACGGCATCAAATTCAGAGGTGAGAAAATTTTGGATAAATACGAATATAATGTAAAATCTGACCAGATTAAGAAGCTGTACGCAAAAAAAGATTATGAAACTGCGGCAGAGATAGCGGATTCAATAGACTGGAGCAGAGTTAAAAATAACAGTATGCTTGCACTGGTGGCGGATGCATACGAGGGAACAAAACAGTATGACAAGGCGAGAAATGTTCTGGAGATAGCCTATGAGCGTTCTCCTCTTGGAAGACAGCTTGCATACAGACTGACAATATTATCTATACGAATGAGAGATTTTGTGGCTGCTGACCAGTACTATCAGGAGTTTGCAGAGATGGCACCGAGAGACGTGGCACAGTATATTCTCAAATACAGAATAGCCAGAGCCAAGGGCGAGGCTATAGAGACACTCATCAGCATACTTGAGGCGTATGTTGATGTGGAAATGGATGAGAGATGGCAGTACGAACTTGCCAAACTGTATCATGAAGCGGGAGAAGATGAGAAGTGTGTCGAGATGTGCGACAAGATAATCCTGTGGTTCAGCGAGGGTAAATATGTTACCAAGGCACTTGAACTCAAGATGAGACACCAGCCGCTTACAGAGGAGCAGCAGGCAAAATATGACGGCAAGTGGGATTATTATAATGAAAGAATAAAGGCCGAGGAGTCTGCCGCAAGAGAAAAGGCAGGAGAAAATGAATCGGATGGAACTGCTGATGACGAAGAAAGTGCATCAGAGTCATCAGATGAAGCTCAGGAGGATGCGACATCAGAAGCGGACGCAGAAAATTCTGCAGACGGTGAAGAGGGTATGGCCGAGGATGAAGAGAGTAAAAATGAGCCTAAGCCGGTGAAAGATATATTAAATGATACCACGGCACTTGATTATCTCACTGATTATTCCGAGGATGAAAAGGTGATAAATGAGCCTGATACCAGTGATATAGATGAGCTGACAGCCATGGAAGTGGAGATGAACCTTTCAAAGGTAGTGGAGGAATCCATAGAGTCTGCCAAAATGGATGCTCAGGATATTTCTGAAATATTTGGAGCAGAAGAAAACGAAACAGAAGAAGCTGCAGATGACGAAGCTGTTGAACCGGAGGAGACTATGGATGACGAAACTGCTGAATCGGAAGAGACTACAGATAATGAAACTGAGGAGTCAGAAGAAACTTCAGACGAAGAAATGGAACTCGGTGATATTCTTTCAGGCGAAAAAGAGATTATAGATGATAAACTTGTAGAAGATGAAGAGCCTGATGAAGAATCAGAAGATATGCCTGATGAAGAGTATGAGCAGAGTGAAACTGATGAGAATCAGGCAGATATATCTGACGAATCCGATAAACAGGCTGATGTGGCTGAATCCGATGATACAGAAGTTATGGATGATAAGGCGGACACAGAAGATAAAAAGAATGAGGCACCAGACGAAGAGTCAGATGATAAAATAGAGATATATGAGTTTAACGAGAAAAAAGATGGGAATGCTAAGGGTATAGACGACGAGCTTATGAAGACAGCTGAGATAGATATTGACGAGATAAATGTAAAAGTAAATTCTCCGGAAAATCTTTATGACACAGCAAATATTCAGAAAGCATTGGCGCAGAGTATGCAGATTATTATGAAAGCAGAAAGTGAAAAAGCCACCAGAAATGCATTTGCCCAGTCAGAGATAATGGACGAGCCTACCAAACGAATCGACATATCCGGTGGTGAATCAGGAGAGAAGGCAGAAGTTCAGATGGAAAATGAAGAAAAATATAGCAGTGATGAATATGCTGCAACTGATATTGAAGAAGAAAAAGAGGAGAAAAAGACAGGTCCTGTTTATGAGACAGTTCCGCTTCCACCTATTTATGACAGAGAAGAGGATGGTCAGATAAAGATATTTGAACCGGATACGGAAGAGGAAGAGCAGGTGGATGGTCAGATGAGTATAGAAGATGTACTTCTTGAATTTGAGAAGAGTAAGGAAGAAGCACTTAAAGAGGCAGAGAGAAAAGAAAAACTTGCTATTGAGGCGGCAAAGAAGGCAGCAGAAGAAGTGGCACTGGCTAAAGAGGCAGTCAGAAAAGCACTTGAAGAGGAAGCAGCAGCCAAGACAGCTCTTGCAAAGGCATCTGAAGTTCAGAAAGTTATAGGAGACTACACTGCGTCAAAGGAAAATCCGGATGGAGCAGAGATGCTTACACAGGATTTGGAGGCAGCATTGGCACAGATACAGGAAACAGTCACTATGGAGGCCATGGCAGAGGCTGCCGCTTCAGCGGATGAAGATGTTGAAGACACAGAGATACCGGAGCAGGAAGAAGTACAGAATACTGTTGGTGCTGAAGAGATATTTGAAGCAAGTCCACAGGAGGATGAAGTACCGGAGGCAGAAGAGAAAGAAGAGGACGAACCTGTAAGTCCTGATGAAACTAAAATAGCAGATGAAACTGAAGTTGCAGCTTCAGAAGAGCCGGAATCATCAGAAGATAATGTGGAAGATGAGCAGAAGGGAAGCCTGTCTGATGAGGATAGAAAGCTGTTCATAGAATTTCTTGATATACCGGGACTTGAAGAACAGATATCAGCTACACTCGACAATCTTGTAAATGATTTCGTGGAGGATGGAACATCAAAGACTAATAACGTAATCATTATGGGAGATGCCAAGATAGGAAAAACAACACTTGGTCTGGGAATAATCAAAGCAGCTAACAGAGGAAGAAAACGTCCGGGAAGAAAAGTTGCCAAAGTAAAGGCTACGGCACTTAACAAAAAAGGCGTCGGACCTGCAATGTCGCAGATACTCGGAACTGACCTTATCATTGAACAGGCGGGTAACCTTATGCCGGGAACAGTGGTTGATCTTATGGCAGCCATGAAGTCATATACAGAGGAAATGATAATAGTACTTGAGGATGATAAGGCTGCATTGGAGCGACTGGTTACAGCACATCCGACACTTGAAGATATGTTTACAAATCAGATATATATCCGTGAATTTGGAATAGATGATTATGTGAAGATAGCCAGAGAGTATGCAGAACAGAAACAGTATGTCATAGATGAAATGGGAACGCTTGCCCTATATGCGAAGATAGATGATATCAATGGCAAAAATCAGGGAATAAGCAGACCTGAAATATACGAGATAATAGATAAGGCAATATCACATGCAGAAAAGTTCAAGATAAGCAAACTTATCGGCAAACTTAAGAGAACGCATTATGAAATGGGAGTATTAAAAGAAGAGGATTTTGAATAAAAACTGAATGATTATCAGTAAATAAGACCGCACTTTTATGGTTTCGTAAAAGTGCGGTCTTGTAATTTCCGAAGAGTCATTGCCAAATTGGAAATAATATCCAACAATCATATTGAAAATGTTAAAATTAAATACACATATTATTAGGAGTAGGAGGATTCAATATGGTTAAAAAAAGAATGATTTATATGAATTTAAAAAAATTTATCTGTTTTGCACTGACAGCGTGTATGGTGACTGCTTGGACTCCGGCAGTGGCATTTGCTGAGGATAGCAAAGGCACATTACAGGATTTTGCAGTTACTCATGTTTTAAATGAAGAAAACAATTGGGATATTTCTAAAGAGATTATTATGCCGGGAGATTCTTTTGTAATTGAACCGAAGTATGAGTTTTCGCATGAAAAGGTACAAAATGTTGATTTCTGGGCAGCTTGTCCAAGACTTATACATGCATCACTGTACCTGGATTACGTCGGAAGTAATGATTATAATGGTGAAAATGTCAGGTGGTACACTGATAAATTAGTCAGAAGTAAAGCTGAGCCATCCAAGGTAGTTCCGTGTAAGAATAATACATATAATGTTATAAAGATGGCATATGACAGAGGTGATCTGGATTCGGTACTCGCAAGTATGAAATCTGACGACGAAGAAAATAAAAAGGCATTAGAAGATGCTTTGAAGGGAGAAGTAACTGTAAATGCAGGGTATGTGAATAATACTGATACACCTATAGTTTTGGAACAGGTGCGTGGAGATTCTTCGCAGTCTGAAGGAGCAATATATGGCGGAGAATATGGTATGACGGTGCTTGTTGATGCGTTTTCAACACAAAACTGGGGATGTACCATACAATTCTATGAGCCATATTATACAATAACGTATGAAAATCTGCTTGATGGAGAGGAGAAAGGACTTCCGGACCGCTACTATATAAAGCCGGAGAAGCAGGAAATAATTTTGCCTAATCCTGTGCGTGCAGGATATCATTTCGTTGAGTGGAGAGGCGGACTTAATTTTGCAGATAAAATTAACGATGGTGAGAATACAGTTTATACATTTGACTGGGAGAATAATCTGGCGGAAGCAGGATATGATTTTGGTGATGAGACGCTGGAGCCACATTTTAGCAGTGGATATACGGTTACATTTAATGCAAACGGTGGCTTAATGGATGACGAAGAGTATGATATATGCGAGTTTGACATGAAGAGCGATGAGTTTCTGGATATCAGCAAACATATTCCAAAACGTGATGGATATGATTTTGTGGGATGGTGTCTGTATCCTGATGCCGGAGATGACAGTCTGATTAAAAATACGGATAATTATGATTGGGTGGATAAATGGGATACTGCATGGCATAATGACATGTATCCGGATAATGATTATTATGATATTCAGTTATATGCAAAATGGAAAAAGGCGGACCCGTGTGCTGACGGTCATAAGGTACGGAAAAGTATAACTAAGGCTACGACAAAAACTAATGGAAAGATAGTGGCAAAGTGTTCCGTGTGTAATAAAACGATTTCGAAAAAAATGATAGCTAAGGCATCAGATATATCTTTATCAGATGTTGCATATATCTATAATGGTAAAGTAAGAAAACCGTCAGTAACGGTAAATGACTTTAATGGAAAGAAGATAGGTACGACAAATTATACGATTTCATATGACAGAGGACGAAAAAATGTCGGTAGTTATGATGTGACCATAAACCTTAAAGGGAATTACAAAGGAAAAGTTAAGAAAACATTTACAATTAATCCTGAATCAACAGTTATATCAAAGCTGACAGAAGGAAAGAAGAAACTTATTGTCAAATGGAAAAAGCAGTCTGTACAGACAACAGGTTATCAGATACAGTACAGTACATCAGGAAAATTTGCCGGTGCAAAGACTGTGACGGTATCGGATAATCCGACAACAGAAAAAACTATTACAGAGCTAAAATCAGGCAAAAAGTATTATGTAAGAATCAGAACGTATAAGAGCGTAAATGTTAATGGGAAAACTAAAAAATTATGTTCTTCATGGAGTAAAATAAAGAGTGTAAAAGTGAAGGGATAAAATAAATATTGTCATATACAATATAAAATCGGCACTAAAAATAAAAAGTGCCGATTTTATACTAATGACGTATCCCCGAAGGAGCGGTTCCTGTTACCGCCTGAGTTAAAAAGGCATTGACAGCATTTCCAGTATTTCGTGGTATAAAGCAGGTATGACCTGTGTCTAATTTTCCAATCATTTGCATTTCTGCATCAGTAAGTTCAAAATCAAAAATATCCAGATTTTCTTTCATTCGCTGTGGAGTAGATGTTTTAACCAAAGGTAAGATTCCACGTTGTATTAACCAGTGTAGAATTATCTGCGCCTGTGATTTCTGATGTGATTTGGCGATGGCACAAATAGTATCATTATTAAATAAATCATTTTGCTCTGCCGACTGCGTCTTCATTACCGTATGCGGCTGCGGTATCGATTAAACGGTAGCCTGTATCAACAGCCTGTACTACAGCCTCTTCGCAGGCTGCGGAATTCGTCATGCGAAATACACCATAACCTATTGCCGGAATAGTGACACCATTATTTAAGGTAAATGTTCTATTCATGTGTATACCTCCTAAAAAATAAAGTTCTGTTGTTATTATTATATTAAATAGCCTGATTAATAGCAAATATCTATAAAGAATACATTAGCATAGTTGAAAGGAATGATATGACGTGCTATAGTTTAGATGAGGTGAAGAAAATGGACATACGGGTACTCAGATATTTTTTAGCAGTTGCAAGAGAAGAAAACATTACACGGGCAGCAGAAAGTCTGCATATTACACAACCGTCACTTTCTAAACAACTTATGGAATTAGAAAATGAGGTTGGCAAACAATTGTTAATCAGAGGAAAAAGAAAAGTAACGTTGACAGAGGATGGAATTTTACTAAGAAAGCGGGCAGAAGAAATTATATTATTGGTAGAAAAACACAGCAGGAAATCAGTGCTGACAATGCAGAAATAAGTGGCAGCATTTCAATTGGCGGAATACCCGGTGAAAATGTATTGCAGGCGGCTACAAATATAAGAAAGAAATATAGCGATGTGAATTTTGAATTTTACAGCAGTGATGCAACTGAAGTAATGGAGCGGTTAGATCATGGAAGTCTTGATTTTGCTGTTTGGCTGGAGCCTATAGATACAGTGAAATATGACTATATTTCTTTAGAGGGGAATTCCTACTGGGGGCTGGTTATGCCGGCTCAATGTGAACTTGCCCGAAAATGTGCAGTAGAGCAGGAAGATTTACGAAGTGTCCCATTGATTTTTCACCGCCGTATCGGTTTACAGCGTGAAATAGAACATTGGGCACAGATGAGCATAGATGAAATGAATATAGCTGCTACTTATAATGTTCTGAGTGGAGATTCACTGGCGTTTGTGAGGAGTGGTTTGGGGTATCTTCTGACAAGTGATGATCATATACCTGAAAAACTTGGTTCAGACATTTGCTTCAGGCCGCTTAGTCCGGCATTAGAAATAAAATATGCACTTGTATGGAAACGCTATTCCGGACTTTCAAGAGCAGCAGAAGCATTTTTGGATGAAGTAAAAATTGTTTTGGAAAATTAATTATTAACCTTATAATTTTTCTGAATTCAGTTTATCATTTTGGGGAAATTTAAGATATCGGAGTTATGTTTGATTTATGTAAAGTTTGGGAAAAATCTGAAGGGATAACCACCTTAAAAATGTGAAAATCGGAGAAAATTCCACCTTAAAAATGTGAAAATAATAAAAATAACCACCTTAAAAATGTTGATAATGTAAAATGTATAACATATAATATAAGTACAATTAATAAGATGTGGAGGTTTTTGTACCAAACAACTTATTAATCACATATCAAAATGGTGGAAGGGTGATATTAGATATGGAAAGAAAACTATTTTCAAAATTAGAGAATTGGAAAGATAAGAAAAAGAGGAAACCGCTCATTATACAAGGAGCCAGACAAGTAGGAAAGACTTGGATTATGAAGGAGTTTGGCAAACGATATTTCAAAAATACTGTTTATATTAATTTCGATAATAATGATGTTATGAAAAAAGTTTTTCAAATTGACTTTGATATTTCGCGTATTGTGTCTGCTATAAAAATAGAATATGGAAAAAGTTTTGATGCAAATGATACGCTTATAATATTCGACGAAATACAAGAAGCACCCGAGGCATTGGCATCATTAAAATATTTTTATGAAAATGCTCCACAGTATGCAATTATTGCGGCTGGTTCACTTCTTGGTGTTGCACTTCATCAGGGAACTTCATTTCCAGTCGGAAAAGTGGATTTTATACAGTTGTATCCATTGGATTTTCAGGAATTTATATGTGCATGTGGTGAAAATGAATTGGCTAAATTATTGGAATCTGATGATTTAAAAAACATAAATGCATATTCTGTAAAGTACACTGAACTGTTAAAAAGGTATTATTATATTGGAGGAATGCCGGAGGTGGTTCAAACTTATCTGGATACAGATGATTATAATGAAGTGAGGCAAATACAAAGAAATTTATTAAAGTATTATGAGGAAGATTTTAGTAAACATGCACCTAAGGAAGTTGTTCCAAGAATCATGATGGTATGGAATTCGATTCCGGCACAACTTGCCAAGGAAAATCGTAAATTTATTTATGGGTGTGTAAGGGAAGGAGCAAGGGCAAAAGATTTTGAATTAGCTATTCAATGGCTTGAAGATGCAGGATTAATTATAAAAAACTATCGTGTTAGTAAACCTGATATTCCGTTAATTGCATATATGGAAATTAATAATTTTAAGATGTTTATGCTTGATGTGGGATTGTTGGGTGCAAAATGTAGTATAACGGCAAAGGTTTTATTAGATGGTTGCAAGATTTTTGAAGAATTCAAAGGTGCATTAACGGAACAATTTGTGGCACAACAATTAAAGTCTTCAGATAGAGAGTTATATTATTATTCTACTTCAAATTCTTCCGGAGAAATAGATTTTGTAATTCAGCAGGAAATGAAGTGTATTCCTATAGAGGTGAAAGCAGAAGAAAATCTGCATGCTAAGAGTTTAAAAGCTTTTTGCGATAAATTCAAACCTGAGATGGCGATACGTTCTTCTATGTCCGATTATAGAGAACAGGAATGGATGATAAATGTGCCACTATATTTGTTAGAGCAGTATCTGGATAGAGTTTGAGAAGTATAACCATATTTTAATTGACTTATAACAATATATAAAGTACTATTGAGATAGTATGTATCAGAAATGGAGACGAGTATGAGTAAATCACAGAAACAAATGGATAAAGAGGCGGTACGCCGACAGAAAATCATTGATACTGCTTTTAAAATCTTCGTGGAACGTAAGATTGAACCTGTCAGTATGGGTGAGATTGCAGAAATGGTAGGAATCGGAAGGGCAACATTGTTCCGCTGTTATTCAAATAAGACAGAATTGGTGATTGCTGTCTGTGCAGCAAAATGGAAAGAGTATCTGGATGAACTTGATGCGAGACGTCCACTTTCGTCAATCGGTGATATACCGGCGATTGACAGATTTACATTTACATTGGACAGTTATATTGCGATGTATCAGAATCATAAGGATCTGCTGATGTATAATGATAACTTCAACCACTATATCACACATGAAGGTGTGCAGCGTGAAAAACTTAAGGATTTTTATGCTTCGCTTTATTCCGTAAATACGAGACTGGATTGGATGTATGAGAAGGCTAAGGAAGATAAGACATTTCGTACCGATATTCCAAAAGAAGAATTTATGCGTGCAACTGTGCATACAATGATGTCAGCCTGTGCGTATTATGCAGGCGGATTCATATGGGGAGCGGAGGAAAATAAGGATTATACACCGGAATTACTGATGCTGAAGGAAATGATATTGAATTATGTAAAAAGGAGGAACACATGAATAAAAGAGGAAAAAATAAGATAAAAAGACGTATATTTGCCGCAGCGATGGCAGCAGTAATGGTATTGTCAGTGGTGGATGTCAGCGGCTGGGGCGTGATGAATGCGAAGGCGGAGGAGACTGCGGAAATTACTTTGGCAGAAAATGCCCCTCAGTATCTGTATGTAGGCGATGGCACTACTATAGCAGTTATTTGGGATGGAAAACTTCAAGACGATGGAAAAGATAATAAGAATACAATATATCAGGGAAATGGTTGGTATTATGACGGTGAAGAGAATCAGTTGGTACTGCAAGGTGTGTCTATTACTAATTTGAGTTGCGATAGGGATCTTTCGATTCTGTTATCAGGAACCAATAACGTGGAGCAGTATATTCAAATTGAACCGGGAAATAGTGAGAATGAGCATACTTTGACAATAAAGAGTGATAATAACGGAAGTCTGATTTGTGAAAGTATCCTTGCAGGAAGCACAAGGAAGCCACGTAACCTAAGTATAATGGGAGCAACGGTGGAAACTTCCGAGATCAGATGTCATGGGAGTTTAGCGATTGAAAATAGTTATGTTAAAGCTAAGAGTACCGAGGATATGGTGAATCCTATTTCATCACAGAATGGAATTACCATATCAGGCAGTCAGATTCTGGCGGAAACTGGTAAAGCATTTGGGGAAGAATCTGTAATACAAAATGTTGATAGTAGCAACTCTGTCATTACCAAGAAATGGAAAGACTATGAGACTGATGCTACTGTAACAAAAACATATGTATATGGTAAAGCCACTTTAAAAGAAGATTTAACGATTGCAAGTGGGGAAAGCATTGGATTTGAGAGTGGTGCGAGCATTACCAATCCGGAGAAACTCACTTTGGCAGATGGTGCGAGTCTTTTGGTAAATGGAGAAGAGCATACACATAACAAAGACGGTGATGTTACATATACTTGGAAAGATGACAAAGAACATATAAAAAATGTGGCATGCAAGGACTGTCCGATCGGATATGTGACGAAAGAAACGGAAACTCACAGCATCGGCGAGAACGGTTTCTGTGCATGTGATAATGTATACCAGCCGGCAGATCTCACCACAAACACGTATGATATAGATGAGGACGGTAGCAAGGATGCGGTTTACGAGATCAGTAATGCAGGTCAGCTTTACTGGTTTGCAGGACTTGTAAATGGTACACTTTCGGGTGTAGATCAGAATACATCAGCCAATGCAGTTCTGACCGCGGATATTATTGTGAATGAAAATGTTCTGAAGTCAGATGGAACCTTGAATGAGGGAACATTTAAGGAATGGACACCGATTGCAACTAGCGCAAGTCCATACACTGGTATATTTGACGGACAAAACCACACCATCAGTGGATTGTATTTCAAACAAGAGGATAGTTATAATGTAGGATTGTTCAGTCGTAACAATGGTAAGATTGCCAATGCAGGTATTTTGGATTCTTATTTCTATGGTACCAGCAAGGTAGGAGGCGTGTGTGGAAATAATTATACCGGAACTATCACAAACTGTTATAATACCGGCAGCGTCAGTGGTTTAGGAACTCTAGGAGGCGTGAGTGGATATAATTATACTGGAAGCATCACAAACTGTTATAATACCGGAAACGTCAGTGGTAGTAGCGGTTTTGTAGGAGGCGTGAGCGGATATAATAGTAAAGGAACTATCATAAACAGTTATAATGCCGGTAGCGTCAGTGGTTTAGAATATGTAGGAGGCGTGAGCGGAGATAATTATACCGGAAGCATCACAGACTGCTATAATATCGGTAGCGTCAGTGGTAGCGAAGGTTATGTGGGAGGCGTGAGCGGAGATAATAACGGAGGAACCATCACAAATAGTTATAATGCCGGTAGCGTCAGTGGTATAGAACGTTATGTAGGAGGCGTGAACGGATGGAATGAAGGAACTATCACAAACTGCTATAATATCGGTAGTGTTAGTGGTAGTGGATATGTAGGAGGCGTGAACGGATGGAATAAAGGAACCATCACAAACTGTTATAATACCAGTAGTGTCAGTGGTACAGGGGTTAATGTAGGAGGTGTGATCGGACGTAATGAATCCAATGCAAGCATCACAAACTGTTATTACGACAGCACTATTTATACTGGAAATGCGATAGGATATGATGGTGGAACCACTGAAAAGGTTGAGGGAAAAACGATAGAGCAGTATAAGACCGGTGAGGTTGCGTATCTCTTACAGCTTGACCAGTCCGATGAAGTCTGGGGACAGACCATCGGAACAGATACCTATCCGACTTTAGGTGGAGCTAAAGTTTATAAGACTGCTATTTATAAAGGATGTGAGGGCAAACCGGGAGAGCCAGTGTCCTATGAATATTCCAACACAGAGAAGAATACCTACGGTGAACATCCGGATCTGGACAATGATGGAAAATGCGATGACTGTGGTGCAATCATTGATGGCATCGGTGCGAAGCTTGCCGGTTATTCCTTAAGTCTTACCGGTAATATCGGCGTCAACTTCTACATGGAGTTGTCGAATAAGATTATCGCAGATAAGGATGCGTATATGCAGTTTACCCTTCCAAATGGAACTGTTACGAAAGTACTGGTTTCCGAGGCACAGACGAATACCACGATCAATGCAGAGAAAACATATTACAGATTTCCATGCGAGGTAGCATCCTATGAGATGACACAGGATATCAAGGCACAGATGTTTGATGGAAATGGAAAGTGCGGCAAAGAATATACCTATACCGTCAGAGACTATGCACAATATTTAATTGATCATGTTGATTTGTATCAGGATGCCTATCCCTTTGCTATGGCTATGCTGAATTATGGTGCTTCTTCACAGAAATATTTTAATAAGGCAGTGGATGATTTGGCAAATAAGTATTTGAATGATGAGAAACAGGAAATACCTGATCGGTTTGATGGTTATATTGATAAATTCACCGCTAAAAAGGCTGAGAATGATGTACTCGGACAATTTGCCGGACTTAATATGGTGTTAGAATCTGAAACGACATTGAATATCTTCTATGAACCAAAGGAAGGAATTGATGTGTCAAAGCTGACATTTTCAGTTGACGGAAAAGAGGTTACACCGGAGAAACGAGGTCAGTATTATATTCTTTCTTTGGAAAATATTAAGGCAAATGAGTTGGGAACATCGAAAACATTTACCGTAACCGATGGCACTAATACATTGAGTGGAGATTACTGTGCTATGATGTACTGCTATCAGGTATTAAATGCTGCAGAAGGAACATATGAGGATGATCTTGTAACACTGGTGAAAGCATTCAGCAACTATGCATATAGCGCACAGTCTGTATGCCGGTCTAATTAATGAGAGTATGCAAATGAAAAACAAATATAAATATGAAAGGAAATGGAAACATGAAAGAAAGATATGAAACACCGGAGATGGAGATTGTAGAGTTTGAAACAGAGGATATTATCACGACAAGTGGAGCACTTGAGACGCCGTTTGTACCGTTTAGCTAAAATTGATGAATCCGGAAGATGATGGTAAAGATATTGCAAAAAAACAGTGATGGTAATGGAAGGCGGGGGAACCCGCCTTCTTCTTGTATAAAGATATAAAACAATAAAAGTCTAACCGTTTGGCTAGTTCCATTTTAAAAATAGTTTTGATATAATGAAAAATAATTAAAATTTTACAGGGATTTCACAATGTAAATATAGAAATGCAGATTGCAAAGCAGATTACATTGCAGAGTGCATTGAAAAAAAGGAGGAAAACATGAATATAAGAGGAAAAAATAAGATAAAAAGACGTATGTTATCAGGTGTGATGGCAGCAGCAGTGGTACTGTCAGTGGTGGATGTGAGCGGTTGGAAAGGTGTAGTGGCAAAAGCAGCAGATGAGGCACAGACAGAACAGGAAAAAGAGGTGGAGATTAGGGAAGAAGAAGCCAATGAAGATTTTGGCGGTTTTGGGGATCTATTTGGAAATGATGATGATGAAACTACGGGCTATGAGAACGGTTTTGCAGTAGATGAAGACGGGAATACGGTATACCAGCCGGCGGTTCTTACCACAGATAAGTATGATGTGGACGGGGACGATAACTATGATGAGGTTTACGAGATTAGTAATGCAGGTCAGCTTTACTGGTTTGCCAATGAAACAAATGAAAAATCTGAGTATAATTACAACGTTGTACTTACATCGGACATAGTTATAAATGAGAATGTTCTTGTAGACGGCGTGCTTGCAGAGAATACCGGAAGCTTCCGGAAATGGACACCTATATGCCAAATAGGATGCAACTATGAAGGTGTATTTGATGGCAAAGGTCATACTATCAGCGGGATATACTGTGCAAATGTTAGCGAAGAATTTCGATATAGTATTGGAGTTTTTGGGAAGATAAATAGTAGTGGAACTGTGAAAAATTTAGGGGTGATTGACAGCTATTTCCTTGATAAATGTGAGATGGGAGCAGGTACAGGAGCCATAGTTGGACACAATGAGGGAAACATTATAAACTGCTATAATACCGGAGTTGTAGAGGGGGAGACAATAAGACAGGGAGGAATATGTGGAGAGAATTATAGAGGAAATATTATAAATTGCTATAATAAAGGAAGTGTTACCGGTGGTTGTAAGAGTGGAAGTATTGGAGGTATATGTGGAATAAATTGTAAAGGAAGTATTACAGACAGTTATAATACTGGAAATATAGTAAGTTCTTCGGAGAAGATTAGAGTAGGAGGAGTATGCGGAGTAACAACAAGTGGATCGACTATCAGGTGTGGAAATATAGGAAATGTAACCGGTTTCTCTGAAGGATATATAGGAGGAGTAGTTGGGGCGTGTAATGGTAGTGGAAAAATCCAGAATTCATATAATACCGGAAAAATAAGTAATTCTGATTCTAGTTATTATGTATATGCCGGAGGAGTGTGTGGAGAAATCATGGATAATGCTTTGGTAGAAAACTGTTATAATACGGGAGAGGTAACAGATTCTGAGGGAACAACAAGAAACGTTGTAAATTTTGCATCAACAGTAACAAACTGTTATTATCTGTCGGATACAGAAACTGACGATGAGGATGGAACTACAGCAAAGAATGAAAAAGAGTTTGCCGGCGGCGAGGTTGCATATCTCCTACAGGGTGACCAGACAGAAGAAGTCTGGGGACAGACGCTTGGTACGGACAGTTATCCGGTGCTCGGTGGAGATAAGGTATACAAGAACGGTACTTACAACGGATGCATAGGAAATCCGGGAGAGGCAGTATCCTACGAGTATTCCAATACAAAGAACGATATTTATGGTGACAATCACATTGATACAGATAATGATGGCAAATGCGATGCGTGTGATGCAGTAATTGATGGCATCGGTGCGAAGCTTGCCGGTTATTCTTTAAGCCTTGCAGGAAATATAGGTGTCAACTTCTATATGGAATTATCAGATGACATTGTGGCAGATGAATCCGCATATATGAATTTTACACTGCCGGATGGCACGACATCAAAGGTGTATGTAAGTGGAACACATGAAGATGGTACGACTGCTACAACCGATACAACAGTAAAGGATAACGCAACCTATTATGTATTTACATGTGAAGTTACTGCCAAAGAAATGACAGCAGATATTCAGGCACAGATGATTGGTAACAATGGCGAAAAGAAGGGAAAAGTGTATACATACACCGTAAAAGAGTATGCAGATTATATATTGTCGCATATGTCTGCAGATGAAGGCGACGTAAGTAAAGCAACTATACAACTGGTAAAAGGCCTGTTGAATTATGGTGGTGCGGCGCAGAAATATTTTGGATATAAGACAGATAAGCTTGCGTCAGATGGTTTGGAACTGCCAGAAACAGTGTTTGATGATACGGTGATTATGAATAATATAACTAATGATGCAAATAAAGCTTCTGTTACATACTATAACACTCAAGATAAAATTACGTTTAAATCCGCGTATTTATCATTGAATTCCACGACAGATCTCTGTGTTTATGTGCAGCTTGCGGAGGATGTGACTGTGAATGAAAATACGTTTGGAATTTGGTGTAATACAGATCAAATATCAAAGGATCAGTATGAGGTAACAAAAGTAAATGAAGAGAACTGTTATAAGATAACATTACACGGAATGAAAGCAAGTCAGTTGCAGGAGAAGTATATTTTTTATGTGGAGTTGTCTGATACGGAAACTGCAGAGCTTAAATATGGAGCAACCAGTTATGCATACACTGTCATGAGTAGTGAGTGTGATAATATAAATAATATTGAATCACTCAGAGAAGTTGTCAAGGCACTTTATGCATATGGTAGCTGTGCGGAAGAATATGAATACTACAAAAACGAACGAAGGTGATAATTAAGAGTAGTTATGCTAAGGAAGAGGTATTGTATATGAATAAGAAGAAATACTTTATAATCGGATTGACGGTTATTGTACTTTTCTTTACAATAGTTATTGTAAGTGTACTATCCGGCAGTAACACAGGTAAAAAGAGTGCAAAGGTATTGAAACAGACAGAGACGGACAGTCAGAAGAAGGCATCAGGTAAGAAGAATGGCTCTGATACAGATAATGAATTACCGACAGTACAGATAGCCGGGGATGAATCCAAATCGGGTGCAGGAAGTGCAGTTGAAAATGGTAATTCTTCATTTTCTGATAAGTTGGATTCACAACAGAGTGGTGAGGATGGTATACAGAATAAAAACTCAGAGACAGGTAGTGACGATAAAGACATTACAGATAAAAACAATGAGACCGATAAAAATGATACTGCCCGAAGGCAGAACGGTGACAATAATAACACTGGCAATAATGATGCTGATAGAAATAATAATGGCACCGGTGATAAGAATGACAATGACAGCCGGAATGATACCGGTAATAACAATGACAATAATAATGACACCGGTGATAAAAGGGATAACACAGAGACTACAGAGAAACCTGACAAAAGCGGTTCAGATATCATAGAACTTCCTTTTGTTCCGGCATCATGATTATAGGAGGATTGAACATGAAAGAAAGATATGAGATACCTGAAATGGAGATTGTGGAATTTGAAGTAGAGGACATTATTACGGGAAGTAATGATTTGCCGACAATTCCGATAGGTCTTGATAACGGTTCGGGAACAAATTAATCTGTTACAGGTTACGGATTTATAAGGTTTTAAGGGAATGGAAGAAGGAAGGCTGGATTATCACGCCTTCCTTTTTGACAAATAAGACCGGTGAAAACATAATTAACAGGATGGGAAATCAATGACAGAAGAGAGAACATTTACCATACGACTGGCAGACAAGCGGATACGCATTGTGCCGATGTATGAAACCATAAGGGAATATTGCAAGGAGTATATCACGGATGAGTCTGACGCTGTGGATTTTACAGTGAAAACAGGCGTGCGTGATATTGAATTTGAAAGAGAACATTCAGACAGGGAGGCCGTCCGTGAAGGAAAGGAGGCTGTCTGCTATCCGGATGATTATCTGGAGACACTTGCCGTCTATCGTCAGATTGCAGAGTGGATGCCTTTTCAGGATACTCTGTTATTTCACGGCTCGGCAGTTGCGGTGGATGGCAGGGCGTATCTGTTTACTGCTAAGAGCGGTACCGGCAAATCTACACATACAAGACTTTGGCGGGAGTATTTTGGAGAACGGGCAGTGATGGTAAATGATGATAAGCCATTATTAAGGGTGAGAGATGACAGTGTATTTGTCTGCGGGACACCGTGGAATGGCAAACATCGTCTGAGTACCAATATTGAGGTCCCTCTTACGTCAATCTGTATATTGACAAGGGCTGAGGAGAACAGCATACAAAGAATCACACCATCAGAAGCATATCCGATGCTTTTACAGCAGAGTTATCGTCCGGCAGATACAAAGGCACTGGCACAGACGTTAATGGTGCTTGAACGTTTGCAAGAGAAGGTGGCATTTTACCGGTTGGGCTGCAATATGAGTATGAAAGCGGCAGAGGTGGCTTATAATGGAATGAAGGAATAACAGGAGGAGAAATTTATGAGATTAAAAAACGGATTTATAACACATGAAGGAGCAGCAGAACATATTACGGTTCCGGCAGGAGGTGTTTCTTTTAGCGGCATGGTAAGAAGCAATAAGACTGCAGGATTTATTGTGGAATGTTTAAAAGAAGATGTGACAGAAAGTGAAATTGTGGAGAGAATGTCTGAGAAGTATGACGCACCAAAGGAGCAGATAGAACGGGATGTAAAGGCGGTAGTGGAGAAACTTCGTGGCATTGGAGCGATTGAAGAATAGATGGAAAAGACTACATTTGAAAAGGAATTAGAACGTAAAGGTACAATCACTTATACATGTAAGGGTGTCAGTATGCTTCCGTTACTCAGGCAGAAGCGGGATTTGTTTACGGTTACAAAGAGACAGGGCAGATGTAAGAAATATGATGTGGCATTGTACAGACGGGCAGATGGTGCCTATGTGCTACACCGTGTGGTAAAAGTATGTGAAGATGGTTATGTAATATTGGGAGACAACTGTCTGAATAAGGAATACGGTATTAAAGATGAAGATATTCTTGGAGTAATGACATCATTTGTGCGTGATGGAAAGGAATATTCTGTGGACGCAGGACTTTACCGTGTGTATGTGAAGGTATGGTATGCGATATATCCCATCAGAAGGTTGTGGAAACTGTTAGGGGGATTAAGGAGAAATGTATGGAAGAAAAAGGTGCGTTAGCATGGTTGCATAAAAGCACAAAAGAATATCGTTTCCGGGTTGGCATGCTGACAGTTATAGAAATTGTAAACAGTGTACATTCTGAGGAATGGATGAACCGTATGACATCAGATACTGTGATTTGTGCAGATGGTATGACAGACATTTTGCCGGGATTTGCCGGAATGCTTATAAGACTTAAACAGTTCGTATTTGAAGATGGGCATGTAGTTGAAGCACATGCCTCAAAGGGAGAAAATGATGAATGAAATAATATATGATATGGTGTATTTGTTAGGATGCGGTGTAAATGGCACGACACCGGAGAATAATATAATACAAAAATACAGTATGGAACAGGAAAATCTCAAATTACTTTATCAGATAAGCAGTGCTCATCTGGTGGATGCCCTTACCGGCACAGTTCTGAAACAGGCTGGTGTGAAGCTGCCTGCAATATGGGAACAGAGTATTGCCAAAGCTGTCCGTAAAGTTATTCTGTTTGACGCTGAACGTGCAAAGCTGTTTGCGTATATGGAGCAGAATAAAATCTGGTATCTTCCGCTTAAGGGAATCATTTTAAAAGATTATTATCCGTCGGTCGGAATGCGTCAGATGTCAGATAATGATATTCTTTTTGATGACAAACATTCCGATGACATAAGGAACTATATGATGTCACTTGGGTATCAGGTGGAATCTTTTGGCTGTAGCAATCATGATGTTTATAAGAAAAAGCCTGTCTATAATTTTGAGATGCACCGTGCATTATATGCAGTGGCACATGATAGTAAGTGGGAGACCTATTATCGCGAGATTAAGAATAAGCTGATTCTGAATGAAGGAAGTTCATATGGATATCATATGAGTCCGGAGGATTTTTACATATACATTATTTGCCACGGATGCAAGCATTATAGGGAAAGCGGCACCGGAATAAGGACACTTCTTGATTTCTATGTGTATCTGAATAAGATGGAGCAGAAAATGGATTTTTCCTATATTGAAAAAGAATGTGAGATTCTTGGCATTGCAAAATTTGAAAGGGAAAACAGAACACTTTGTAAGAAAGTGTTTGGTGAAGCAGGTTCTGTTAAAGATACAGGAGCTGAAAGATATAGAGCCATACTATCGGAGAATGAGCAGAAAATGTTTAAATATTATTTGGCATCAGGGGTGTATGGAACTACGGAGCAGAGGGTGCAGAATTATATGAAAAATTACGAGACTAAAGGCAGAAAGGTGTCTAAGGCAGAATATATATTGCGCCGGCTGTTTCCGGGAAAGGAAGAATATCAAAAGTATCCGATTGTAAATAATCATAGGTGGCTGTTGCCGGGATTTTGGATATACAGGATATTGAAAACTGTTTGTAATAAGGGAGACAGAAAAATAATATTGCGTGAATTGAAAACGGTTATAAAAAGTGCATCATCTGATAAATCATAGATAATTATGCAATTGTTGATATATAATTATCTAATCCACAGGTACATCTCTGTGTTCTACAGATGTAGAAAAAACAATAAGAGTTTTAGTTCTGCCAAAATGCTGGAGTTCATTTATAAAGTGGTCAAGCTGGACAGTGGTCTGAAACATGACTTCTATAAGCATCGAATAATCTCCGGTTACACAGTTACATTCGATAACATTTGGAATTCCATCTATAAAAGGATAGAATTCCTTTTTTTGTGATGGTTCTACTTCGAGATTGATAAAAGCCTTTATGTGGTAGCCGAACAACATCGGATTAACGGTAGCATGGTAGCCTGAGATAATACCACGTTTTTCAAGTCGCTCTATTCGTGCGGATACAGCCGGTGATGAAAGAAATACTTCTTTGGCTATATCTTTTACAGGTGTTCTTGCATTTTTTTGTAAAATTTTCAAAATACTTTTGTCGATGTTGTCTAATTCTTTTTCCATTACACTAATCTCCATTCTGCAGATGCTTGTCTGAATGTTTTTATTATATCACATTATTATATGCTGGAAAAGACATGACGTTAATAAAATAAAGTAA